>JAEEGI010019404.1_pt1 | contig 13704 bp, 12 predicted proteins | sample 8958751 | NCBI WGS metagenome assembly JAEEGI01 (sample SAMN16246545, study PRJNA631951) | gut metagenome | biome: gut microbiome; feature: rumen; material: KS-attached | host: Bos | place: Iran: Karaj | collected 2018-10
GTCAGACTGACGAAGATCTCGGTCTTCTATCTGGCGGTGATCTGTATCATCGTGGCGGTCGTCAAGACATTCATGATCAGGAAGAAAGTGGAGGAGAGCCTATGATCAGCGTTATTGAAATCTTTCTGAATTTCCTGAAGATCGGACTTTTCGCCTTTGGCGGTGCGTATGCGGTCATTCCTCTGATCGAGGAGCAGATGGTCACCAATACGGGCTGGATGACCTTTGAGGAGTTTTCTGATCTGGTCGCGATCGATGAACTGACGCCGGGTCCTATCATCGTCAATTCTTCGACGTTCATCGGCATGAAGCTGAGCGGTGTCCCTGGAGCGATCGCGGCAACACTCGCCTGCGTCGTTCCGGGTATGATCATTGCCCTGACTCTGGTCCGTCTCTATGAAAAGTACAATGAGATCCCGGTGATCAGCGAGGCGATCAAAGTCCTCAAATGCATGTCTGTTGCCCTGATCTTTTCGGTCTTGTTGAAAATGTTCATCTCGGCAGTGTTCCCATCAGGCATCAAGATCCTGTCTGATGTGAAGATCCTGACTTTGGCGATGATGGCCATCAGTTTCTATGTATTGAAAAAATACAAAACGAATCCGCTTTATGTGATGCTGGTGTGTGGAGTGGTCAACCTGCTTGCATCGTTCATAAGATAAAACAACCTTGGGTCAATCCTGAGGTTTTTTCATTCTCTATAGAAAAACTGTGTTTGACAAAGGAAGATCCCATTCCTGTTTCAAAACGGGATCGATTAGGATAATATTAGGTTATAAAAGAAGCTTTCAGTGAGCCAAGATGGAGCAGAAAATGCTCAATAAAAGAAGGAGAATATCATGTCATTCCGTAAAGATTTCTTATGGGGCGGCGCAACAGCCGCCAATCAGTATGAGGGCGCCTGGAACGTTGACGGCAAGGGAGCCGGTGTTCCCGATCATATCAGAGGCGGCACAGTAAGCGCACCAAGATTGTGGGATAAAGAAATAGATCCTGATGTCTACTATCCATCCCATGAAGCCGTCGACTTCTACCATCACTACGAGGAAGACATCGACCTGATGGGCGAGATGGGCTTCAAATGCTTCCGCATGTCCATCAACTGGTCACGCATCTATCCCACAGGCATGGAAGAGACACCAAACAGGAAGGGCCTGGACTTCTATCACAAGGTGTTCCAGAGATGCAAGGAAAACGGCATCGAACCGCTGGTCACCTTATCCCACTATGAACTGCCATGGGGACTAAGTGAAAAGTACAACGGCTGGGCAGGAAGGCAGGTCATCGATCACTTCGTCCGATACGCAAAGACCTGCTTTGAGGAATACAAGGGCGAAGTCAAATACTGGCTGACTTTCAATGAGATCAATATCGGCGTACAGTCTCTCGGCAGGATCATGTCTTTGGGCATGCAGGGAGATGATCATAAGCCGATGTTCAAACTGGAAGAGACCAAGGAGGAAAGAGACGACCGTTTCACCGCCTTGCACCATCAGTTCGTGGCATCAGCCAAAGCCGTTGTCATCGGTCATGAGATCGATCCTGATTATCAGATCGGAAACATGATCGCCGGCATGCTGGCATATCCGTATTCCTGCGATCCGAACGATGTCAAAGCAGCTGATGATGCTTTCAACATGGGCAACTTCTTCTGCGGCGATGTCCAGGTCAGAGGCCACTACCCTTACTATGCGAAGAGATACTTCAGAGACAATGATATCGATGTCAGGATGGAAGAAGGCGATGAAGAGATCCTCAAGAAGGGAACAGTCGATTTCTATTCCTTCTCCTACTATATGTCATCCTGTGTTTCAACACATCCGGATGTACTTGAAAAGGCTGCCGGCAATATGTTCTCCGGTCTGAAGAACCCTTATCTTGAAGCTTCCGACTGGGGCTGGCAGATCGATCCGGAAGGATTGAGGACCTATCTCAACAGAGTCTACGGCAGATACGAGATCCCTCTTATGGTCGTGGAGAACGGACTTGGTGCCAATGATGAAAGAGGCGAGGATGGAAAGTTCCATGATTCCTACCGCATCGACTATTTAAGAAAGCATATCCAGGCAATGAGAGAAGCTGTGGAAGATGGCGTCGATCTCATGGGTTACACGATGTGGGGCTGCGTCGACCTGGTTTCTGCATCGACAGGTGAGATGAAAAAGAGATACGGTTTCATCTATGTCGATAAGGACAACGACGGCAACGGTGACTTCCACAGGGAAAGAAAAGACTCCTTCTGGTGGTACAAGAAGGTCATTGAAAGCAACGGCGAAGAATTGGATTAGAGATCAGTACGTGCGAATGCTGAATCATTGATCGGATCATAAACAAATGATTTGTGATGAGCTCATCCTTGTGATGAGCTTTTATCCTGGCTTTCCTGTAGAATAGAGTCATGAAGTATTTCTTTTTCGATATCGATGGAACCCTTACGAATATACATACCGGCCAGATGGTACAGAGCGGTATCAGGACTTTGCGCGAACTTGAGGCAAAGGGCCATTTTGTGGCGATCGCGACCGGACGGGCCTACTACAAGACAGTCCCTGCTGCCAGGGAAGCGGGGGTCAGGAACTTCGTCTGCAACGGCGGAGCAGCCTTGGTCCTGAATGATGAGCTGATCAGGAATGCGCCTTTGGATAAGGAAAAGGCTTTGAAGATCATCCATGAGGCGGATGATCTCGGTTATGGGATACTGGTCTCCAATTCCGACAGTATCGATGTCCTGATGAAGGATCATCGTTTTCTGGAACAGTTCGGTGAGAGAAAAGAGCCGACCAACTACATCTATGATCCGGATCTGAGATTTGAGGATATCGAAAAGATCTATAAGTTCTACATTTCCATGCCGGAGAAGGACGAGTACAAACTTAAGAACAGGGATCTTTTGGGACACATCCGCATGGGGGACGACTATTTCTGGTACCAGCATGACTCCAAGGACAAGGGCATCATAGATATGATGGAAGTCCTGGGCGGAGATCTGAAGGATGTCGTGGTCTTTGGAGACGGCGAGAACGACATGGTCATGTTCAAAGATATATGGACCTCGATTGCCATGGGCAACGGTTATCCGCAGCTTCTGGAAAGAGCGGATCATGTCACTGCTGCAGCTGAGGATGACGGGATCAGAAAAGCCTGTGAACATTTTGGTTGGATCTGAGTCTGTTTGGATAGCGATTGGAGTATAATAGAGGTGTGCGGGCGTGGTTCAATGGTAGAACCCGACCTTCCCAAGGTTGTAACGCGGGTTCGATTCCCGTCGCCCGCTCCATAAGCGAGTGTTGACATCTCTGTTTCAGAGGTGTTTTTATTTATGTAAACTGATATGTTACATTTTGCTCATGCGGTGTTTTTTGATCGATGTAAACCTATATGTTACATTTTGCACATGAGAATTTCTTGAATGAGCTGTTTTTGGACCTTAGAATGAACTTGTAAGAAGGAGGTTTCTGATATGAATGAATTAGGAAACAAGATCGCTCAGAAGAGAAAGGATCTGGGCATGACACAGATAGAATTTGCGGATAAGCTTTGCGTGACCAGACAGACCGTGAGCCGCTGGGAAGCGGGTACGGTGTTGCCGGATATCGACAAGATCTCGGATATCGCTTCTATCCTGAATGTGAGCTGCGATTATCTGCTTAAGGATGATGTGAAAGAAGAGGAGACTGTCATTCTGAAAGGCGTCAGCAGGCTATTGAAGGATGCTGAGGGAAAGAAGGTCCGTTTTCAGTTCTTTGATGGAGAGGCAGATACGGATATTTATAACAACGACTGTCTGATCAGCGGTTTTGAGGGAAACTGGATGAAGGTCAGGATCTATTCAAAGAAAGGTGAGATGGAAAAGCTGATCCCTTTATCTTCCGTTGCTTCTATTCGCTATGTTGAGGAGGAAAGATAATGGAATATTTGGGTTTCATGTTCGGCGTTTTCGGACTCATGGCTTATTTTGAGGTCTCCTCTTTGAAAAAGAGGGTCACAGAACTGGAGAGAGAGCTGACAGCGATCAGGGGCACTTCCTATCACGAGGATCGGAACGCATTGCTGAACGTTGTGAAGTCATATATCGGCGAGAAGGTACATATCGATCTGAAAGAGGATCATGAAGATGTCGATATCCTCTCATACGGAAATACGAAGCACGGTTCCAATACGATCGTCGATGCGGATGGTGAATGGATACTGGTGCATATCGAAAGTCCCAAGGGGGATATGGACAAGCTGATCCGGATGGAGTCGATCGATAGGATCAGCATCATGAAGAAATGAAACGAAGACACTGAGTGTCTTCGTTTTTAACTGTTCAGGGTCTCTTTGAGCTGTGTGAGAAGTGTTTCTTTGCTGAAGATGGGCCAGTGTCCGCCGATGAAATGGTCGGCATCCAGAGACTCTATCGTTTCGATGAACTGTTTCAGAAGTTTCTTGTCGGCGATCCAGGATGGGAAGACACCGGACATGGCGTCTCCGAAGAAGACGGTCCTTTCCTGAGGGAGATAGATCAGTGTGGCGTCATCGGTGTGTGCCGATGGAGCTTCAAAGACTTCGATATCCATGTTTCCGGCATTGATCTGCATGGAGCCTTCAAAGATGATGTCGGCTTCTTTGACGATGATCTCTTTGTTGTTTTTGTATTCCAGGGCGATGCTGGGATCGAGTTTCAGGAACTCCTGGTCCGATCCGGGAGTCCTTTTTTCAATGAACTCTTTGAGATATCCGTTGGTCCTTTTATTGGCAATGGAAAGTCCGCTGATCGCATGCATGGCGAAGGAGTGATCCCAGTGCCAGTGGGTGATGATCGTGAGTCTTGGAAGAGAAAGACCTTCTTTCAAGAGGGCTTCATAGAATTCACGGACGTGTTCATCGCTGTGTCCGGCGTCGATGGCAACGGAGAATTCATCGCCTTTCAGATAACCCAGAGCCGGGCGGTCCCTTTCTTCTTCGTATGCGGAATAGAAGATCCTGTCGTTGAGTCTGTATAGTTCCATCCTGATACCTTCTTTCAGTTCCATTATAGTTGGTATAATCATGTTAGAGTATCTTTTATGGATCATGGGAAGGCGAAATGATGAATAAATACAAGTGCTTGCTGGTGGTGGTGATCATATTCCTGCTATGCGGTTGCCGGGATGAAAAGACTTTGCCTGAAGATGATGCTTTTTCGATGAGCGATATACCGGTGCTCTACCTGAAGCTTGAGGGCGGCGATGAGGCGATCAGGGCGATGAATGAGAGTCCTGATCACTCCGTGGAGTGTGAGGGGACACTTGATATCTGTGTTCCTGATGGCTATCAGAGCGATTTCGGGAAGCAGGAGAGCGTGTTTGATCTGAAACTGGATTATATCAGGGGCAGGGGAAATTCGACGTGGCTGGCTTCGAAAAAGCCCTATAAGGTGAAATTTGAGGATAAGCAGGATCTTTTTGGAATGGGTGAAAACAAACACTGGGTCCTGCTGGCGAATGCCTATGACAGAAGCCTGCTCAGGAACCGGATCACCTCCTTTTTAGGGGAGGCGATGGGCATGGAATTCACGCCTGCGGGTATCAATGTGGATCTGGTCATGAACGGGGAATACCTGGGAAATTATTACCTGTCTGAACAGATCAGGATCGGCGGCAACAGGGTCGATATCAAGGAAATGAAAGAAGAAGATACGGAAGAGCCGAAGATCTGGGGCGGTTATCTGCTGAATGTGAGTCCATGGCTGGAACAGGATCCGAAGAACATCTTCACGAGCGATAACGGCGCATCCTTCTACAACGATACGCCTTCCTATGGCGATGACGAGGATGCCTTTGACAATGACATACAGAGGGACTATATCCGTTCCTATGTTCAGAAGTGCGAGGATGCGATACTCAATGATGCGGATTATGAGAATTATCTCGACCTGGTTTCAGCTGCCGATTACTGGCTGATCCAGGAGTTCTCCGAGAATTCCGACGCCTTCAGAACGCCGAGCACCTACATGTATAAGAAGAGATACGAGGATGACAAGAGCGAGGGAAAACTCTACTTCGGTCCGCTCTGGGATTTTGACAGAGCCTGGGGGAGCGAGTCTTTTGAGGAAGGCGATCCCGCATATTTCAATCATTCTCCGATGCTGTGGATCGATGAGCTCAGAGACAAGGAGGACTTTCGGGATCTGCTGAAACAGAGATGGAAGGTCCTGGATGAAAAACTGGAAGAAGTGGTCAGGGAGGACGGCTGTCTGGATCGCTGGTCTCAGGAAAGCAGTATTTCCTGGGCATATGACAGGGCAAAATGGAAGGAATTCTATGCTGAGGTTTCCGGGAAGGATCTGAGCTATGAGGAGATCATTGAGGATCTGAGATCGTGGATCATCCGGAGAAGGGAATGGATCAACGGACACATCGATGAGATCGGTGATGTCTTCGTGAGGATCACTTTAAAGAACGATGGCCTTGAGGATAGAGTGCTCAAGGTGAAGAAGGCGGATCTTCTGAATGGCAGGCTCGGTGCTCCGTACAAGGATGGCTTCGTCTTCATCGGCTGGTATGATGAAGAGGGAGATCGCTTCGATGAGAATGGCTGGGTAAGTCAGGATCTCACGCTGTATGCCCGTTATATCGATGAGGCAGATGCGATCAAGGCCGAGGATGTCCTGTTCATGAAAGAGGATGTCTATGTTTCGATCGATGAAGGGACATATGAAGCGGCTTATACGATCGTCCCTTATGATGCCCAGGAAAGAAGCATCGACTGGTCCAGCGAAGATGAAAACGTTGCCCGCATCGATGCGGAAGGAATGATAGAGCTGACAGGTGTCGGTGAAACAAGGATCAGCGCGAAACTGAAGTCGGGGAACACTGCTTCCTATCTGCTCCATGTCTTGGCTGGTGATGAGGAAAATGAGAGCCCTGTAAGTCTGAAAGAAGATCTCATCGAAGCCGAAGCCGGAGGATATGCGCAGATCGTCGTGAATGAAGTATCTACTAAGAAAGTGTCTTACATGTTCCTGAGTGAGGATGCACAGATCGCCGAGGTCAATGAGAAAGGCGCGATCAGGGCTCTTGGAAAAGGTGAGACGAAGATCTCTGTCTATGTCTATGATGAAGACTATGAGCTGATCGATGAACTCTCCTGCAGAGTGATCGTCAGAGACCGATGAGACTAACGATGCGTCTAATCTGAACGGTTCAGACGGTCCTTGTCGTCTGAAGAGAGAAACAGTTGATATAATTGAGAAAAGAATAGTTTGATTCGATCCGAGGGAAAGGAGAGGATATGGCAGATCATCATGAAGAGTTTTTGAGTTCCGGCAGGCTGATCCTGATCGCCGATGATGAACTCATCAACCGGGAACTGTTGAGAGGGATCCTGCAGGAAGACTACGATCTGGTCTTTGCACAGGATGGACAGGAGGCTCTGGATAAGATCAGAGAGTTGAGAGACACCTTGTCTCTGGTCCTTTTGGATATCCTGATGCCTAAGCTCAACGGCATAGAAGTTTTGAAGGAAGCGAAGGCGGACAAGCAGACGGCGGATATCCCGATCATCGTGGTGACTTCCGAGGCTGATGCCGAGGTGGAGAGCCTGAAGCTGGGCGCGATCGATTTCATCCCGAAGCCTTATCCGAATCCCGAAGTCGTTCAGGCGAGGGTACTCAGGACGATCGAGCTTTCAGAAGGAAAAGACATCATTCAGTCGACAGAGAGAGATACTCTGACCGGCTTGTACAATAAAGAATTCTTCTACAGCTACGCCAGGCAGTTTGACCAGTTCCACAAGGACAGGGACATGGATGCCATCATCCTGGATGTCAACCATTTTCACATGATCAACGAGAGGTATGGAAGCGCCTATGGCGATGAGGCCCTGCGTCAGATCGGTGAAAAGATCAAGAAGGTCTTCAATGATGTGGGAGGGATCGCCTGCCGCAAGGAGGCGGATACCTTCCTGGTCTACTGTCCGCACCGTGAGGATTATAAGCAGATCCTGGAAGAGGTGTCTGAGGGTCTGATGGATGAGGCTTCCAACAATCGCATCAGGCTGCGCATGGGCGTCTATTCCGATGTCGACAAGTCTCTGGATATGGAGAGGCGTTTTGACCACGCCAAGACGGCTGCTGACAGCGTCAGGAATTCCTATGCCAAGGCGGTGGGCATCTATGATGATGAGATCCACGAGAAGGAGCTCTATGCCGAGCAGCTGATCGAGGATTTCCCTAAGGCGATCGAAGAGGACCAGTTCCAGGTCTACTATCAGCCGAAATTCGATGTGCGTCCGGATACGCCGATCCTGGTGTCGGCAGAGGCGCTCGTCCGCTGGGTCCATCCGGAACTGGGCATGATCTCACCGGGCATCTTCATTCCTCTTTTTGAGGACAACGGCCTGATCCAGAGACTGGATCAGTATGTCTGGAAGAACACCGCCCGTCAGGTCAAGATCTGGAAGGAGAAGTTCAGCTACAGCATTCCGGTCTCGGTCAACGTTTCCCGTATCGATATGTATGATCCGATGCTGAAGGATACCCTGATGGAGATCGTCAAGGCGGAAGATCTTACGACTGCCGATCTGATCCTGGAGCTGACCGAGTCGGCTTACACCGAGGATTCCGCCCAGATCATTCAGACGGTCGAGGAACTCAGGTCCCTGGGTTTCAGGATCGAGATGGACGATTTCGGCACCGGTTATTCTTCCCTGAACATGATCTCGAATCTGCCGATCGACGCCATGAAGCTCGATATGCAGTTCGTTCGCAGCGCATTCAAAGAGGGTGGCAATACCCGAATGGTGGAGGTCATCATCGATATTGCCGATTTCCTCAATGTGCCGGTCATCGCCGAGGGCGTTGAGACCGAGCAGCAGCTGGATGCCCTGAAGAAACTGGGCTGTGATCTGGTCCAGGGTTACTTCTTCTCAAAGCCGGTACCGGCTTTCGAATTTGAGCCTTTCATCCTGCAGAGGAAGGAAACGGACAAGGCGATGGAAGAAAGCAGGAAGGATATCGAAGATCAGATCAAGGAGGCGCAGATCTCCGCAGTAAGAGACGAAAAGGGCAACAACAGCTACAGCAAGCCGGACAAGCACTTCTATGATGCACAGGTCAATTCCGGCATCCAGCTAAGGACGGCGAACATCTTTTTTGCGATCATCGCCTTCCTGGCGGCCATGGCTCTGTTCATTTCGAATATCGCCGTTTCCAACGGATACAGGCGCATGAAGGAGGCTTCCGACCGTTACATCCTGGCACAGCTGGCTGCTTCGGATATGGTGTCGGGTTCCGATTATCTGACTGACAGGGTCCGCTGTTTCGTCGTGACCGGTGAGCTTCAGTATCTGAACGACTTCTTTGAGGAGGTCGAGGTGACCAAGCGCCGCGATCATGCGGTCCGGGATATGGAGGTCCTGCTGGAAGGCCAGTACAGTTCCGCTCTGGCGAGCCTGAACAACGCACTGGATCTGTCCAATGAACTGGTCGATACCGAGTATATGGCGATGCGTCTGATGCTGGAGGCGGGAGACTACGATCTCAGCTATGTGCCTGAGCAGATCGCGCAGATCTCTCTTTCCGAAACGAATCTGACTCTTTCCAAGGCGGAACTGAAGCAGAAGGCGCAGGATCTGGTCTTTGACAGCAACTACATGCACCACAAAGACAGGATCAGGGAGAATGTCTCGATCTGCACGCAGACGCTGATCCGTTCCGCTTCCTCGGAGCTCGATCAGGCTTCTTCAAGGCTTTCACTCCTTGTGAGCGTGCTGATGGCTGTGACAGGGATCTTCTTGCTGATCGTGCTGGCTTTCGTCATCTTCCTGTCCAGGCAGATCCGCAGACCTCTGACGAAGATGGTGGCTCTGATGGAGGAACAGGAGACGATCCCGCCGCAGGGCGTGGAGGAGCTTCGCTTCGTCGCCCACACCTACAATGCGGTGCTGGAAGAGAACCGGCAGACCCAGAACAAACTCAGTTATGATGCGACACACGACGCTCTGACGGGTCTGTTCAACAGAGGTGCCTACGAGATGCTGATCGAGAGCATCGATGCCGAGCATATCGCGCTGCTGATCATCGATATCAATCTGTTCAAACAGGTCAATGACACGTATGGCCATGCAGCCGGAGACAAGGTCCTGAGGAGAGTGGCGGAGGTGCTGAAACAGTCTTTCCGTTCCGTCGATATCATCTGCCGTTACGGCGGCGATGAGTTCGTCGTGGTCATGACCCGTGTCAATTCTTCGATGAAGCAGCTGGTCTACAACAAGATGAAGCGCGCCAATGAGATCCTTTCTGAAAAAGTGGATGACACGCCTGCCGTCACTTTGAGCACCGGCGTGGCATTCTCGGATCGTGAGAATCCGCAGGGCGATCTCTTTGCGGATGCCGATTCAGCTCTCTATCAGGCGAAGAAGGACAAGTCCGGTACCTGTGTTTTCTTCGAGTGATAGATATTTACTAAGAGCAGTTTAATCAGTAAAATGTTAGTATAAAGATAGATTTGATCGAGTCTGAAGAAAGGAAAATACAATGGGCTTATTTGACAAATTATTTAAAAAAGAAGAAGAGGTAGCATTACCTGAACTGAATGTTTCCGATGAGGATATCGTCGCTTTGGCTGATGGCGAACTGATCGATATCGCGACTGTCTCTGATCCTGTTTTTGCCGAGCAGATGATGGGCAAGTCCACTGCTTTCAAGTACAGTGCAAACAAGGTCGTACTGTGTTCACCGGCCAACGGCACTTTGGGCGTGCTGTTCCCTACCGGCCATGCCTATGGCATACTGATGAACAATGGTGTCGAATTACTGGTCCATTGCGGTGTTGACACGGTCAATGCCAACGGTGACGGTTTCAAGGTCTTAAGCAAGAAGCAGGGCGACAGCGTCAAGGCGGGCGATCCGATCGTCGAGGTCGATGTTGCCAAGCTGTCAAAGACATATGACATGTCCACGATGCTGATCATCACCAACGCCAACGGCAAGGAACTGGATTTCATCGATCCGCAGCCTGTCACAAGAGGACAGAAGGTCACGAAATAATAAAAAGAAAAACGGGAGGTCATGAAGATCTCCCCTTTTTGATCTGTTTTCAGTCGCTGTTTTTCAGCTGTTTGAGAAAGTGTTTCAAGGCAACGTTGTCGTTGTCTTTTTTGTATATCGCATGGATCTCTTCGACTTCCTGCGCGCCTCTCATCGGGATGAAGACCAGGCCTTCGGCGTTGTTGATCTTTTTGACGCAGTAGTCGGGCATGATGGAGATGCCTTCCTCAGCTGCCACCATGATCAGGATGGATTCGATGTCGGTCGAACGGCAGAGGATCTTCGGCCTGTATCCGGCCTGGCGGTAGAGATCCAGGAACTGGGAGTCGCCGTAGTTGTCACTGAGTTCAGAGGGTGACATGTAGATGATGGATTCGCCTTTGAAGTCGCTCCTGTCCAGAAATTCCCTCTGGCAGAGAGGATGGGAGGCGTAGAGGGCCGCCATCAGGTGGGCTTTTTCGATCTCGATGGACTGATAAGAAGTGTCGTTCCTCAGGTTTGTGGAGTCCCAGGTGAAGATGATGTCGTACTCTCCGTTCTGCAGGGAAGCGGCGAGTTTATCGGATGTGTCACGATAACACATCAGCAAAACGCCCGGAAGAGAGCGGTGGAACTGGCGCAGGGCATCGGAGAGCCCGCTTCTTTCATAGCCTTTGATGTAGCCGATGCGCAGCGTTCCGCTGATGCCGCTGGATGCCTCGTTCGCCCTTTCCTTGGCGTCGTTGAGCCGGGTCACGATGAGTCTGGCATCGGAAAGGAAGCTCTCGCCCGCCGCGGTCAGAGAGACCGGTCTGGTGGAGCGGTTGATGAGGATGCATCCCAGGTCCTCTTCCAGTGCTTTGATCTGCTGGGTCATGGCTGTCTGGGTGATGTAGTTCTCCTGGGCGGCCGCGGAGAAGGAGAGGTTCTCGGCGACAGAGATGAAGTATTTGAGCTGGTTGATGTTCATAAAGACTCCTGATATAAGTTTTACTTATATTATTATGCAAAAAATGCGCTTAACAGGCAAGATACTTGGTGGTTAAATATAACTATGAATAATAAAAACAGGGCACTTCAGAGTTTGATCGACTATGTTCTGCTGACAGCGGGAACTTTTCTGATCGCTCTGGCTGTCAGGATGTATCTGATTCCGTGCCACATCGTGACGGGGAGCGTCTCGGGACTGGCTCTTCTTCTGAGCCAGGTCGTTTCCCTGAATGATTCTCTGATCGTCCTGATCATGAACGTGTTCTGTCTTTTCGTAGGTATCTTGTATCTGGGCAGGAAGTTCGGCCTGAGATGTTTCTATGTTTCACTCCTTCTCCCCCTTTTGATCGAAATCCTGCCTGATAACAAGATCTTCCTTTCCGGCAACATCCTGGTGAACATCTTCTTGTTCCTGATGCTTCTGACAGCCGGTCAGTGCATCCTCTTCGGGTTGGATGCCTCTTCCGGCGGTCTGGATACGATCGCTGAGGTGTTGGCTGTGAAGATGAAGACTTCGACGGGTCTCATGGTCGCTCTTTCAGGCCTTGCGGTCTCTGCTTTGACGATCGCGGTCTATGATCTCAATACGGCAGTGATGGGTGCTTTGGTCACGCTGGCGAACGGTCTGATGATCAATGCCTTCTCTTTCATTTACCATCTCTTCGTCCGTGAACATGAGACAGCTGAAAGGGCACACGCCTAGGAGAGAGATCTGAGCGAAGAAGACAGGAGACGATGCGTGGCATCGTTTTTTGTTACAATAGTGTTGAAAAGAGGGATGAGACGATGAAAGTGATGATCGCTTCGGATATTCATGGCAGTTCCTGTTACTGCGGGAAGATGATGGAAAGGTATGCGGAAGAGAAGCCGGATAAACTGCTTCTGCTGGGAGACCTGCTTTATCATGGTCCGCGCAATGATCTTCCGGATCTCTATGACACCAAGAAGGTCATCGAAATGCTGAATTCGATCAGGGAAAAGATCCTCTGCGTCTGCGGCAACTGCGACTGCGATGTCGATCAGATGGTCCTGGAATTCCCCATCCTGGCGGATTACGGTTTCCTGTCGGTCGACGGTGTCGACATCTATGCGACCCATGGCCATGTCATCAACCAGAACAAGCCGCTGCCGGGCCTGAGGGGCATCCTGCTCTGCGGTCATACCCATGTGCCGAAGATCGAAGAGTGCGATGGTTTCGTCTATCTGAATCCTGGTTCCGTTTCCATCCCCAAGAACGGATCGAGGCATTCCTATATGATCTTTGAGAACGGGACTTTCTTCTGGAAGGATCTTGAAAGCAAAGAAGTCTATATGGAATACGAAGCGAAATAAAGAATATTGAAAAAAATCGGAGTTTACGTTTAAATAGATATGTAGATATGCTGACTTGAGAGAGCGGTTTATCCTACCATCTTGGAAAGGTGGCGTACTGAAAGGTACCACAGGTTCGAATCCTGTAGTCAGCGCCATATCTGAAATGAGCCTTCATCCTGCGGTGGAGGCTTTCTTTTGTTTGAGGATATAATAAAGGAGCGGAGGGTGCGAATATGATCAAAGCCGATTATGATTCCTGGAAGAGGAAGGACATCTATGAATTTTTCAAGCCTCTCTCTTTTCCGTTCTATATGGTCAGTTTCCGACAGGATGTCAGCGATCTCTATGCTTATGTGAAAAGGGAAGGTCTGCCTTTATATGCGTCGATGATCTGGGTTTGCGATGTGGCG
>JAEEGI010019410.1_pt1 | contig 13700 bp, 8 predicted proteins | sample 8958751 | NCBI WGS metagenome assembly JAEEGI01 (sample SAMN16246545, study PRJNA631951) | gut metagenome | biome: gut microbiome; feature: rumen; material: KS-attached | host: Bos | place: Iran: Karaj | collected 2018-10
ATGGAATGTGCGGAATTTGTTCCTACCGGACCCTGCCAATTGGAAACAAACGTGATGGTAGGCTCCACTTCGACTGACATCATGGTGGATGCCCTCAATACTTGGGTGGACATGCAGGAAAGCCCCAGCCTATACAAAGCTTGGGAAGTCAATGAGGACTACGGTATTCCCATGTTCGCCGATGGCATTACTGTAGTGGATAAACTGGAATGTGGCACAGAAGCTCTTGCCGTCTATCCTAATCCTACCACAGGCTTTGTCCATTTAGAAGGTATGGAAGTTACTCAAGTGCAGTTGTTTAATACGCTTGGCCAAAAGATTAAAACCGTTCTTGGCACTAATGAAATCAATGTGGAAGGTTTGCCACAGGGTATTTATATATTGCGTGTTATGGCTACTGAAGGCACAATACAAGTAGCTAGAGTAGTGGTAAACGATAAATGAAACACCTTGGCTTTGGTGGGCTGGCTATAAAAGAAACGGATGCTGGCCCATCAAGCTGAGAATTGAGATTGGATTTGTATTATTTAGTTTTTGGAGAAGAACTGATTTGAAGAATAGATATTATAAGCCAAGATTGTGACTTAAGCACGTAATAACGAATAAAATTGAACTAAAAATGTGGAATAAGAATTTGGCAATAGAAACAAATTTGGAACAGACTAGTACTATATACTCAAATAACCATTAAAAAATTACTGCTATGAAAAAGCTATTTACTTTCATGATGATGTTGGGAATTATGGCGATTGCCATGGTTGCCCAAGGACAAGTGACCTATACGGCCACTTTTAACGGCAACAACTTGTCGTTTGAATCTGTTTCCGCACCAGACGGGAACACTTATTCACAAGTGTTACTTTCAGGTGTAATAGGAAATACTTCTGATGCAGGGAAACCACAACTGCCTTTGCGTACCTTGCAGCTGATGATTCCTTTTGGGAAGGAAGTCACCAATATTGTTTGTTCAAACATCGTGACACAAAGTTTTCAATTGAATCATAATGTTTATCCAGCTCCTACATACGATGCGACAGGCCAAGTGTTTGCTGCCCCTGATTTGCTCGTGTACCAATCCAGCAATGCTTTTCCTGCCCAACCCATCATAGGATGGAGACAGGACTATTTTGACGGCAACAACAATATTGTTTCCGTTGGGCTCTGTCCGTTTGAATATTATCCCAAAACAGGGCTACTAAAACTGATTACTTCTGTTACCATTACGGTGACTTATGTCAACGGGCTGCCAGGTGGGGTAACTCAGATTCAACGTTTGCAAACGACGCAGAATCTCTATGATTCCATTTTATATCACATGGTGGATAATCCAGAAGTGATTCCTACTTTCCGAATCGCTCCTACCATTGTCGAGGAATTAGGAAATACGAGCACAAATCTTCCTGTGTATGAATATGTAGTGGTGGCTCCACGAAACTTAATAGAGTCTTTACATGATTTTGTGACATGGAAAAACCAAAAAGGGTATCGGACGGGTGTTGTTGCTATTGAAGACATTTTGGATGCCTATCCAGGTGGTGACTGTATCTGGCCCAATGATGCTATCGTGGATGATGCAGGTAGTCTTCGCCAATATCTTCATGATGCCCACATATTGGGAACTGCTTTTGCTTTACTTGTTGGTGATGCCACGGTGATGCCCATTAGAAAAGGAGGAAAATATACAATATATGATGAAGTTTCCACAGATATGTACTTTTCTGAATTGCATGGAAACTGGAATGTAGACCATGATGGATATTATGGCGATCTTGATTTTGTATGTGACGACCCAAGAAAACAAGCGGATATTTTTGTAGGAAGATTGCTATGCACAAATTCTACAGAGATAACAAGTTGGACAACAAAACTATTGCAATATGAAAAAGATCCTGGGAGTGGTAATCTTTCCTACTTAGAAAGAGCGTTAATGACCCTTGGGCGCTTTAATCAGTTGCAAAGTACCGTTCCTCCCTTGCTTCCTTGTTTTCTTTTTGATTATATGCAAGAAGATGAACACTCGTATTATCCTCATGGCTATGATATTATTAATAGAATCAATGATAGAGGATATGGTTTTGTAGTATCGTTAAATATAAATGGGAAAACCAATACGCAAGGCAGTGGTATTGAAGTTAAACAAGGCAGTGTCTATAGCTATCTTATGGCAGAAGACAATTATGACTTTGTTGGTTCTGACGAAAATGGAAATGGTCTTGATAATTTGCGTAATGGGAAACTACCTTTTATTATGTATGGAATAAGTAGTTCTTCATGTCCCTTTGAATTGACAAAATCAAGTAATGAAGTTCGTAATTTTGGAGAAAGTTGCGTTATGGGTGGCACTTATGGAGGTGTTGCATTCCTTGGATATACAGGAAAGAGTTGGTCAGATCCAACAGATTATCTATTAAATAATTTTTCTTATCTTTTTGGCTTAGCTTCGGAAAACAATCTACACTATTCCCACATTGGTATCACCGAATCCGAATCTAAATATGAAACCAGCGATTATAAAGATTATACTTATCATGCTATGGCTCACAACCTTATTGGCGACCCTGAATGCCAAATGTGGACAGATGTGCCCAATAGACTGAGCATGACAGTTGTCCCTGATTATTTGGATAAAGAGGTTAGGAGTAGTGTTGAAGTTGTGGTGACTGGATTTAAAACACCTTATTCGGATAGGATTTGTCGCGTTACTTTATATAGTGAAAATGATGTCTTCAAGATCTTGGATGTGCCTGTTGATGCACAAGGATACGCAACAGCTGTTTTCGACAGCATTTTTCCCATGACGGTAGGTTATATTACCGCCACGGCAACTTGTTACAACCACATCCCAGCACAGAAATACATTCCCGTATATGGCCCAGATTGTGAAGTCCATATTATTTCAGATACAACATGGAACCTAAGTTTTGCAACATGGTGTGATGTTATCATCCATCCAAACGCAACATTAACCATTACATGTGATGTTGCGTTTTGTCCGCGTAACAAGGTTAAAGTGTTGCCTGGAGGGACGTTGGTTATTGATGGAGGTACACTATTTTGCGGCATACCCGAACATCAATGGCAGGGTGTCAGGGTATACGGCACGGGGGCTGAAGGATACCAAGGCTTGATTCATGGGGCATATATCCAGGGACGGGTCGTAATGAGGAATAATGCTGGAATCAGTTGCGCCCGTGTCGCCTTGGATCTTTGGGATGGGATCAATTTCAATACCACCGGTGGTATTGTCCATGCCAAGGACGCCAATTTCAGTAACAATGGTATGGCGGTTCGCGCTTTGTATTTCCAAAATGTCAATCCAATCACTGAAGATGTGCATTTATACAATGCCCATTTTGATAATTGTTGTTTTGCTATTGACAAAGGCTATCCGAAGGAAGGCGAAGTGTTTCACCACCATGTTGTAATGGCAAAAGTAAATGGAATAAAGTTTAAAGGATGTATCTTCTATTTGCAGGATTGTCCAGCAGAATTGTGTGCTCCTGATAACGCTGCTATTTTCTCTTTTAATGCGAATTTCTCCGTGTTGGGCTATTGTCCGAGTAATATCACGCTTCCTTGTCCTAATGAAAACCTAATACTTAGTCGCTTTAGTGGCTTTTATATGGGTATTAATGCCATAAACGATGGGAATGGTCATAATGCTTTCAATGTAGATAATTCATGGTTTAACAGAAATAATTTCGGAATCCGGACTAATTTCTCGGTTTTCCCAACTGTTTTGCATTCCACATTTATTACAGATAATACGAGGACTTGTAGTGCTGGTATTTATCTTGACAATACGTCTACTTTTGAGATTGAAGATAACGTCTTTAACGGAACCTTTTCCCAATTAAACAATACTGAAAGCTTTGGTACAGTGATTATTAATTCTCGTGGAATAAATAAAATCTATCGTAACAATTTTACAGATATGACTTGTGCTAATTATTCGGATATGGAAAACCGCTCATCGATTAGTACACCAAATGGTCACGGCTTGGAATATAAGTGTAATATATGTACTCATAATAAATATGACTTTTTTATTCCTTTTGATAATGAGAATTATAATTATGGCATTCAATTTACACAGGGTAATCCGACAGAAGCTGCAGGCAACCAGTTCAGTTCAGATGCAATATACCAATTTTACAATGGGGCTCACTATCAAATAACTTATTACGAATATGAAACCGATCCCAATCAAGTTTTAACTCGTTCTTATAATATTGATCTTGACACAGCGCCAGAAAACGAATGTCCTGACAATTATGTTGCAGGACAAGACCTTGTGCTTTCACCAGAAGAAAGGCAACAACGCGAAATGGACTACTATAACGCATACAACAACTACATTGGTACAAAAATCCTCTATGAAAGTTACATCGATGGGGGTAATACGAGTGGTGTGATAAATGATATAACCGCTGCAACACCAGACGATATGTGGACGCTAAGGAGTCAATTGCTTGGTTATTCTCCTTTTGTTTCTTCAAATGTAATGAAAACAGTATCTGATAAGCCAGATGTATTCTCTGCCTCGGTGATGTTTGAGATTTTTGCCGCTAATCCCGAAGAATTGAGACGAGACACCTTGTTGAATTATTTGGAAAGCCAAGAGACTTTGCCTGAATACTTAATGAGTACTTTGAAGGAATTGGTCAAAAGTACCAACACTTACAAAAGTATATTGGAATCGAGGATAGCTTCTTACGAACATGAGTACAGAGACGCCGCCAACGACATCATCCGTAGTATCCTAAATGATTCTGTGATGAATCGTGCCGAATTACGTTGTTGGTTAAGCAACTTGAAGGATATAAACGCTGATCGACAAATCATCACCTCTTACATGGAAGAAGGTAACGAAAGCACCGCTTTTGCCTTGGCCAATTTGTTGCCTTCGTTATATGGGTTGACAGGCGCAGCCTTGAACGAGCACAATGGATATATGCAACTCTTAACTCTCAATGACACGCTTTACCATCAGCACCGAACCGTATTTGAATTGACAGAATCAGAAACCGCCATGGTAGATAGTTTAGCCACCTTTGGTGTAGGCATTGCCCAAGTCATGGCCGAAAACATCATTGAAGCCAATGGAGGCCCAGCTATGGTGAACTGTCCGCAACTGGTCTTGCATAATGATATTAGTGACGGAGGGAGAGGAATTTTTGTCGCTAAAGACTTAAACGAAGCATTAGGATTTACCGTTAATGTTTCACCAAATCCAGCCACAACTTGGATGGCTATTGATTTCACCTTGCCAAACAAAGTTACTAAAGCATCATTCTCTTTAATCAATACATTTGGCATTGAGGTTCAAAATGTGGAATTGAACGGCAATCAAGGTCAACGAGTAATTGACCTGAGCCACTTGCCTGATGGAGTATATGTCTATGTCGTGAGTTGTACAGGGCTGTTGTATACTGGCAAACTTGTGATAACAAAATAAAATTGTAGTAAAGGGGAGAAGGCCTTTATGGTGCTTCTCCCCTTGCAAAAACAGAACAGGCCATGAAACTAACAACACGGTTGTCATTCATTTTATTAGCATTAATAGCACCCTCCCTCTCCTTTGCCCAAATCCGTATTGACAAGCAGCAATGCTTTGGGGGATATGACGAAGACCTCGTGCGAGGGAGAGGAATCATCATGGAAGATGACTTCATATTGCTTGCGGGCACTTCCAACAAACCAGGCAGCGGCACGGGGCTGGTGCCCGAATATTGCAGCAATGTTCCTGGCAACGACCATGCTTGGGTTGTGAAAATCAACTACGATTACGAACTCATTGACAGTTGGTGCTATGATTTAGGAATCAAAGACATCCTGAAGGTTGAAAACAGTGAAAAAAAAGAGTATTATTTGGTCGGAGGAGCGGCGTGTGACATTTGCGGATATGTTAGGCGCAATCTGAGAGTGATCAAAATCAATTCCGACGGAGAGGAGATTTGGAGCAGTTGTTTTGGCAACGAACACGAGTATTATTTCGAACCAGGCGGTGGGGAATTGACTTATGACGGCGGTGTGCTTGCTTTCGCGAACTATACTTCTGGAGGGTGTGACATCAGCCGCCATTATGGCGGCGTGGATGGTTGGATGGTGGCAATGGATAGTCTGGGGAACATGACATGGGAAACCACTCTTGGAACAGAAGGGGCGGATTTTTTGGATAGGGTTGACAGAAGCGACAAAGGCGGTTATTATGTCTCTATGTACAATAACACTTTGGGGCCTTACGGAAATCTTGCCCCGTGTTATGATCCTCCCATGAACAGCAATGCCACGTTCATCAAACTGGATTCCGTTGGAGGAATAGAATGGCAGGAATGTTATGGATGCAATTATGGAGCGGGAAAAGAGGCTGGAATATGGAGGTTTATTGACCTTGAAGACGGTTATATCGGCATGGGGACTGCGAACTGCACGGACGGCAATTTGCAAGGTGCAGGATGGCATCCTGGATATTACGGAGGAGGTTTTCCATGCGACGACATTTGGCTGTTGCGCTTGGATTTAGACCGCAATGTCGTTTGGAGCAAGTGCTATGGTGGAAGCTCCCACGAAGGTATGACGAGAGTGTTTCCTTTGGAAGATGGCGGCTTCATGGCGTTTGGAACAACGCAATCCAATAATGGTGATGTGGCCAGTGCGGCGCACCTAAATTTGGGAGATCTTAACGATGGCGTGGGATGGGTGTTTCGCATTGATGCCAATGGCAATCTTCTTTGGGAACGCTGCTTAGGTAAGAATGGGGGCTATACAAGATTTAGGGAGGTCATCCAACACAACGATAGGGAATATACCATCGTGGGCGAGCTGATATGTCCCCCAAACGGCTCCAGCGGAGATGTGAGCTGTTCTAACTGCGCATTCTCTTACACCCCAACCCCTACTGTCATGAATTGGGATTATTGGATTCTCCACATCACCGACACGGTGGACTACACCACATTGCAGGTGCCGGAACGGCCCATGCCAAAAGAAGAGGCTGCGGTGGAGGTTTATCCCAACCCGACGAACAACACAGTTTGCGTGGTGTTGCCCAACGAGGCCGAGGCCACGGAAATGGAACTCATCAACATGAGCGGCCAGGTGGTGGCCACGAAGACCTTCAGCGGCAAGGGCAGTTGGATAGAGATGGGCGACTTGCCCAAAGGGATGTACATGCTGAGGATCCGCAATGCGGAAGTGTGCCTCACACGGAAAGTGCTGAGGGAATGAACCAATGTGTAACTTTGCAAACGACAAATCATTAAAACAGAATAAACTATGAAGAAACTATCATTTATCCTTGCCGCATTGCTGGTATGCGGAGCGATGCAAGCGCAAATCTCGTTCGACTTTGAAGACGGCACCCTTCAAGGCTGGACCACTATTGATGCCGACGGCGATGGCCACAACTGGCAACAGCAGTCTGCCAACGGAATGAGCCACAACAACTCTGACGGGATGGTGCTGTCATATTCCAAGGAGCCTGTCACTGGCGACTCCCTAGCACCAAACAACTTCCTAGTATCTCCACGATTGACATTGGCCCCTGGCAGTTATATCAGTCTCTGGGCATATCCTTTGGACGAGTCCCGTCCCGCCGAACATTGGGCTATATGCGTCTCTACCACGGCAAATGACGACCCTATGGCTTTTACCACATTGCAAGAATGGACACTTACTGGCAATCCCTTTCATCCTGGCGAATGGACGGCATACTATGTTGATTTAGACCAATATGCTGGTCAGGATGTCTATATCGCCATTCGTCATTTCTTTTGGGAGGGTTTTGAAATATCTCAATCTGCCATTTGCATTGACGACATTTATATTGAAGGGGCGTATGATAGAATCGAGGAAGAGGCAAAAAGTGTTGGCATTTATCCCAATCCGGCAAAAGATAGGGTTGTTATTGAAGGTATGGAAGCTGTTGAGGTAATGGTTTACAATACTTCAGGGCAGATGATGAAGACGGTGCGGGGGACGAATGAGATTGATTTAAGCACTTTACCCAAAGGATTTTATTCAATACGCATTTTCACAGATGAAGGAACAATAGTTAGTAAGAAAATTGTTGTAGAATAGGTTTGTCCTTCACTTAGTTTTTTGTAATTATTTGCAGCATGACAACGCGAGAAAAATACATAGCCGAACATGCTCCCCTATTTTGGTACACGCCCGAAGCCAAAAAGAAAGACATCAGCGATAGCCTTTTGGTGGAAACAATACTGAACTACGGCACCATGGACGATGTAAAAGCCTTATTCAACCTGATGGGTATGGATAAAGTTGCTGAAATCTTCTTCGCAGCTAAAGGCAGACAAAAGCTGAATTATTTCCCGCAGATTTACAATTTCTTCACCTTGGTATTCAACCGTTATGTTCCAAATGTGAATCCAAACAGTCTTTGATTGGAATTTCGACTGCAATTGTGTGAAACTCTATCAAAATGATTTGCTTTTCGTGTTTTTTTCCTAATTTTGGGGTCAAATTTAACGATGTTGAATCTAACGATTTCAGCCTATGAAAATCAAATTCATCGGTGCGGCCCAGGAAGTGACGGGCAGTAAGCACCTCATCACCACCGACCACGGCAAGAAAATCCTGTTGGACTGCGGTATGTTCCAAGGCAAGGGCCTCGAAACCGATGCCGCCAATCGCAATATCATGGTCAACCCCGAGGAAATCGATGCCATCATCCTCACCCACGCCCATATCGACCACTGCGGCCTCATCCCCTATTTCTACAAATTGGGCTTCCGTGGACAGGTCATCTGCACCAAAGCGACGGAAGACCTTTGCAGCATCATGCTCCCCGACAGCGGCTTCATCCAGGAGAACGATATGGTTTGGTTCAACAAGAAACGCCGCCAACAGGGACTTCCCGCTTTGCAACCCATTTATACTGAGAAAGATGCGCGTGCCAGCTTGGAATTATTCGTCAGCGTGGCCTACAACCGCTATTTCACCATCGACAATAATATAAAGGTGAAGTTCAACAACACAGGTCACTTGCTTGGCAGCGGTTGCGCCATTCTTGAAATCGACGAAGGCGGCAAGATGACCCGCATTGCCTATACTGGCGACATCGGGCGCGAGTACAACTACCTGCTGCGTTCGCCCGAGCCCTTCCCGCACTGCGACTACCTCATCACTGAATCCACTTACGGTAACCGCCTCCACAGCGACCGCGAAAACGCCGAGCAAGAACTGTTGAATATCATTTACCACACCTGCGTGGAGAAACGCGGCAAACTCATCATCCCTTCCTTCGCCGTCAGTCGCACGCAAGAGATTGTATATCTGTTGAATAACTTCTACAACGACGGCAAACTGCCCGAGAAGATTCCGGTATATGTCGACAGTCCTTTGGCCGTCAACGCCACCGAAATCTTCCGTATGCATGTCGACCTTTTCAACGACGATGTGAAGGATGTCATCGAATACGACCCCGACCCCTTTGGCTTCAACGGACTCACTTTCATCCGCGACATCAACCAATCGAAGGAACTCAATGCCGCCAAGCAACCTTGCATCATTATCTCCGCTTCGGGCATGATGGAAGCCGGTCGCGTGAAACACCATATCGCCAACAGCATCGAGAATCCCAACAACAGCATCCTTGCCATCGGCTATTGCGCCCCTACTACCTTGGGTGCCAAACTATTGGAAAAACCAACACCTGCCAGCGTTTCCATCTTTGGCATGGAGCACCCGGTGAAAGCCGAAATCTTCGAAATCGATGCCTTCAGCGGACACGGCGACTACAAGGAAATGATTCATTACCTGAGCTGCCAAGACCCAAGCAAGGTAAAGAAGACCTTCATCGTGCATGGCGACCTTGAAGCGCAAGAGTTCTACAGACGCCAACTGCGCAAGGAAGGTTGGGACAATATCGTGATTCCCGAACCCGGCGAAGAGTTTGAACTGAAATAATTTTACTATTTTTGCAAAAATTTTCAAAAATGGCACAAAAACCCAGCATCCCCAAAGGCACCCGCGACTTCCTGCCCGAAGTCATGGTGCGCCGCAATTATATCTTCGACACCATTAAAACCGTCTTCAAACGCTTTGGTTTCCAGCCGATTGAAACCCCTTCGATGGAAAACCTCAGCACCCTTTTGGGCAAATATGGCGAAGAAGGCGACAAACTCTTGTTCCGCGTGCTCAACTCCGGCGACTTCATGAGCGGTGTGGAACAAAATGGAGAACCGCTTGAATCCCTGAAATTAGCTTCAAAAATCACAGAGAAAGGCCTGCGTTACGACTTGACCGTGCCTTTTGCGCGTTTCGTCACCATGTACCGCGACCAAATCGCTTTCCCCTTCAAACGTTACCAAATCCAGCCTGTTTGGCGTGCCGACCGTCCGCAGAAAGGCCGTTACCGCGAGTTCTGCCAATGCGACGTTGACATCATCGGCAGTGATTCTTTATTGAATGAAGCCGAGTTGGTGCAAATCGTTGACGAGGTATTCGACGCCTTGAAAATCAGAGTGACACTGAAAATCAACAACAGAAAAGTGTTGGCTGGCATTGCTGAATACATCGGCAAGTCGGACGCTTTGGTTGACATCACCGTCGCCATCGACAAGCTCGACAAAATCGGCATTGAAGCCGTCAACGCGGAACTGGCCGAAAAAGGATTGGAGCAAGCTGCCATCGACAAACTCCAGCCCATCCTCTTCATGAAAGACAATACACGCGAAAAGCTGACCCAACTGAAGCCTTTGTTGGACAACGAAGTAGGCCAAAAAGGCATCGAGGAATTAGAGACCTTGTTTGACTACATCGACAACATGGAGTTGAAGATTGACACCGAACTTGACCTCACCCTCGCACGTGGTCTGAACTACTACACCGGTGCCATCTTCGAGGTGAAAGCCAAAGACTTCGCCATGGGCAGCATCTCGGGCGGTGGTCGTTACGACAACTTGACAGGCATTTTCGGTCTGCCCAACGTTTCGGGTGTGGGCATCAGTTTCGGTGCCGACCGCATCTATGATGTTTTGGAAGGCCTCAACCTCTTCCCTGAGACCATGTCGGAAAGCACCAAAGTCATCTTCCTCAATTTCGGCAAGAACGAGGAAAAATACTGCCTGAAATACTTGAACCAAGTGCGCAAACACGGCATCAACGCGGAGATTTACCCCGATGCCGCCAAAATCCAGAAACAGATGAAATACGCTGACCAACGCCACATCCCGATTGTCGTTATCGCGGGCGAACAGGAGATGAACGAGCAGAAATTCACCGTGAAGTGGATGAAGGAAGGCAAACAAGAATCCGTGGAAGCCAACAAATTAGTGGAAACAATATTATAAAGCAAAGCCCCGTAGGGGCGACAGGACATTAAGCAGGCGGTGAAGCGCAGCGAAACCCCTGCATTTACAACGAACAAACAACAACAAACAATCAACAATATGAAAGTCCATAAAATCTCATCGAAGGAACTGACCTTCAAACAGGTAAACGAAATACTCACCAAGGGCTACAAGATCGAACTCAGTGCCGATGCCATCAAGCGCATCCAAAAATGCCGCGACTATCTCGACAAGAAGATGGAGAACCCTGAGAAGCCCATCTACGGCGTGACCACTGGCTTCGGCTCCCTCTGCGACCATAGCATCTCGAAAGAAGACCTGAGCACCCTACAAAAGAACCTCGTCATGTCGCACGCTTGCGGCACAGGCGAGATGGTACCCGAGGAAATCATCCGCCTCATGCTTTTGCTGAAGGTGCAAAGCCTCAGCTACGGCAACAGCGGCGTGCAAGTCGTGACCGTCCAGCGCCTCATCGACTTCTTCAACAACGACGTGCTGCCTGTGGTCTATAACCAAGGCTCACTCGGTGCCTCCGGCGACTTGGCACCTTTGGCCAACCTCATGCTGCCCTTGCTCGGTCTGGGCGAGGTGCATTTTGAAGGTAAAATCGTCCCTGCCGAGAAAGTCCTCAAGAAATTCGGTTGGGAGCCCATCACCTTACAATCGAAAGAAGGTCTGGCCCTGCTCAACGGCACGCAATTCATGAGCAGTTACGGCACATACGTCCTGCTGAAAGCTTTCCGTCTCAGCTATCTCGCTGACCTTATCGGCACGGTTTCTTTGGAAGCCTTCGATGGCCGCATTGAACCTTTCTTCGACCAAGTGCACCAGATTCGTCACCACAATGGACAAATCGTCACAGCCAAGCGTGTACGCGAGTTCACAAAGGGTAGCGAGTTGATTGTCAGAGAGAAGAAACACGTTCAAGACCCCTACTCCTTCCGTTGCATGCCGCAGGTGCATGGTGCCTCGAAGGATGCCATCGACTATGTGGCCTCCGTGTTCAGCGAGGAAATCAACGCTGTCACTGATAACCCGACCATCTTCCCCGATGAAGATTTGGTCATCAGTGCAGGTAACTTCCACGGTCAGCCTTTGGCCATTACTTTGGACTTCTTGGCCATCGCCATGGCTGAGTTGGGCAACATCAGCGAACGCCGTATCTATCAATTGATTGGCGGCAAGCGCGGCCTGCCTTCCTTCCTCGTTGCAGAGCCTGGCCTCAATAGCGGTTTCATGATTCCGCAATATGCCGCCGCGAGCATTGTCAGCCAAAGCAAGCAACTCTGCACCCCCGCCTCGGTGGATAGCATTGAGTCGTCACAGGGTCAAGAAGACCACGTCAGCATGGGTGCCAATGCCGCCACCAAGGCATTGCGCGTTGCCGAAAACTTGGAACGTGTATTGGCCATCGAATTGTTCAACGCAACACAAGCTTTGGAGTTCCGCCGTCCGCTGAAATCCTCGCCCATCATCGAGAAGTTTGTCGCCGAATACCGCAAGCAGGTGGAATTCGTCCGCATCGACAAGGTGATGTACACCGAAATCGCCAAGAGCGTGCAGTTCGTGAAGGATTATCCGCTGGCATTTGATGAATTGGAAAACAAATAATCGTTTGCCCTTGTAGAGACGCGATTCATCGCGTCTCTCTTGGGACAACCATAAAAATGAGACGCGATGAATCGCGTCTCTACAAACATAACGATATGGAAACCACCATCCAACAACCTCCAAAACGCCCCACAGGGATGACCATCCTCCTTGTGATGTCGTCCATCAATGCCTGTTGGAATATCCTCAGGTCCATCATCATGTATTTCACAACCCCAATTATGTCTAAAATGCTTGACGATGGACAATTAGAGGAGATGATGCAACCTTTTTCGGCCATGGGCGAAGATTTCACCAAGGCCATGACCGACAGCATGAACATCCTAACCCAGATTAATCCAAACTACTATCTGATTCTGATAGTGTTGTTCATCGTTTCGTTGATAGGTGTCATCAAGATGTTCAAAAACGACAAACGTGGTTTCCATATCTATTCCATCGCCCAAATCTGCATGTTGATTGACAATTCCGTCTTTGTTTATCCTTTGCAGAAACCATCACCATTTGTCTCAGACCTCCTGCTCACCATCATCTTTATTCTGCTTTACTACCTGTATTTCAAGCGGATGGAAATGCAGCAAAATACTCAAAACATAGACTGACCATGGAACAACGTGAAGGCAAAATCTTCAATCTGAAACCAGAACTTACCACAGCGATGAAACTGGCGGCGAGTTTTGCCATCACCTATTATGGCCTGTTACTCATTTTTGAGGTATTCACTTTGGTCTATAGTCGGTATTTCATTGATTCCTATTATTTCAATGAAGG
>JAEEGI010019411.1_pt1 | contig 13700 bp, 9 predicted proteins | sample 8958751 | NCBI WGS metagenome assembly JAEEGI01 (sample SAMN16246545, study PRJNA631951) | gut metagenome | biome: gut microbiome; feature: rumen; material: KS-attached | host: Bos | place: Iran: Karaj | collected 2018-10
CTCATCCGAATCCATCGCGGCAAACGACACGAACGCTTTTTACGATACAACGGCCTTCGACACCGCAAATACGGCACCAAACGGACTTTCACGCCTTACCGGAATCGAAGATGAAGATTTCGACAAGACATCGGCCAGTACAGGTTTCGAGAACAGCGTTGCCACAGGCGTCCGCGACACACTCCACATCAAGTCGCAAAAGGATCCGTTCCTTGCCGATAAAATTGACATTCTGTTACGCCGTTACCACCCTGACCTTGGCGTCATCCTCGTCGTCGATACCAAGACAAACGAAATCATCGCCTGGGGCGAACGACGCGACGAACATGTACAAAACAAGCCCGACTATATCGGACGAGCCACCTTCCCCGCGGCATCGCTTGCAAAGCTCGTCACAATTTCTGCCGCCATGGAAAGCAACCGCTATTCGCTCAACACCCCAATTCCGATGATCGGGCGCCACCACACGCTCTACTTGAACCAGCTCCGCGTTCCCGAAAAGTATAAAGGTCCAACGATGGAGCTTGCCGAAGCATTCGCCCGCTCCGCAAACCCGCCCATGGCCATCGTCGGGAAAAACGTCGGCGCAAAGCGCCTTTTATCTGCCGCAGCAAAGCTTGGCTACAACAGAAAATTCCCCGGAAACGCCCCGAACGCATCGAGCTACACCGCCCCGGACACAGGGTACGGCCTAGCCGAAGTCGCCTGCGGCTTTACGACATCGACAACGCTCACGCCGCTCCTTGCAGCAGCCCAAGTCCGCGCCATTCTCACCAAAAAACCGCTCGAAATCCCGTGGGCCCGCGACATGGCGCCGTTCGCCCCGCAAAAGCCCATTGCACTTGACGTCGGAAAGTTCACCGAAAACACGTATTACGGCCTACGAGAAGCGATGCTCCGGTCCGTAACGCAAGGGACTGCGCACAAGCACATGTCCACAAGGAACATGGCCCGCAAGAACTTCGAAGCACTCAGGCTCGGTGGCAAAACAGGCTCTCTCGATGGCACCGACCCCGCTGGACGATACGACTGGTTCATGGGATTTGCCGAAGCGAAAAACGAACCGGGCAAATCCATCGTCGTCATCGTGATGCAAATGCACAAAGAATTTCGTTCGCAACCGGCAACGCAAGTGGCAGCGACCATCATCAACTACTGGGCGCACCAAAATCTCAAAAATTAAGTTAGATTTGAACACAAAGGAAAAAGAATCAAAATGGAATTATCTTGGTGGAACTTAATACCGACTTATTTTGACGGAACCGCATTCCAACTCGGAAGCTTTCCCGTGCGCTGGTACGGAATCATGTACATTTTTGCGTTCGTGACCGCCTACCTGACCATGTGGAAAATCAGCCAGAAAGAAAAACTAGGCTACACCAAGGAACAGCTCGACAACCTTTTCACATGGATTATCGCAGGCATCTTGCTTGGGGCGCGACTCGGCTACGTATTCTTTTACAAAGCAAGCTATTACCTCTCGAATCCGACTGAAATCATCTTCCCGATGATGCACGACGACCTCGGCTACCACTTTGTCGGGATTTCCGGGATGTCCTACCACGGTGGACTTATTCTTGGAATCATCTTCTGCTATATCGGAGCCAAGAGGAACAAGCTCGACGTCTGGAAAACATTCAACCTCGCCATGCTTGCCGCTCCGCTCGCCTACACCTGGGGGCGTTACGGCAACTTTATCAATGGTGAACTCTTTGGCGAAGTGACGACAAGTTCTATCGGCATGTACTTCCCGCTCGCCCACGACAGCACTCTTGCAGACCCGGTACTCCACCACCCCAGCCAGCTTTATGAAATGTTGTTCGAAGGCATCATCTTGTTCGTCGTATTGTACAACCTTCGCAAGATTCCGAAACTACACGATAAAATTCCATGCCTTTACTTGATGGGATACGGTCTGTTCCGCTTTTTCATCGAATTTTTCCGCAAGCCGGACGCCCACCTCGGTCGTGTCGACCTCTTTGGCATGAGCCGCGGACAGACGCTCTGCTCGCTGATGTTTATCGTCGGTCTCACTTGGATGATTTATTTATTCTACCGCGAGAAGAAAGCTAATACCCCTTAAACAGTTTTTCCCAAAGGCTGCGTTCTTCTTCGAATTTTTTCGTAAAGAACTGGCTCACGTGCTTATAGACAATCTTGATGTGTTCCGCCAGTTCGTCCGTGACGTACTTTTCTTCATTGGAATCGTCCGTGCCCGTTTCATTCATGAGCTTGGACCACTGACTTTCTTGATTCTTGCTGCCTAAAGTTGCCGATAGCGAAGAATCTTCATAGCACTTGTTGTTCAAGTAAATAGTCCAGACCGAATTCGGAATCTTTTCAAGGAATTTCTTGAGGAATGGTTCCGCATTTGTCGAATAGCCGTACGAATTGCCAATCAAACTAACAAGAGGCACATTGATGACGCGTTCAACATTCACCTGGCTCCATGACTTGTCCGTCATTTCGGAAATCGCATTGAACAATTCTTCAGCCGGTTTCGGTTCATTATAAAAGTTGTCTATTCCCAAATGAGCTTCACGCAGGCGATTTAAATACTCCGACAAATCAAAAGTTTCCTCTACATGAGCATTTTCGGCAGAGTTCACATGAGGTGCGGCAAACAAGGATGTTTCGCCCTCCAAATGATCAGTCGCGTTCGTCTTTGCATGTTCAGTTGCAACAACGCCGTTACAACGGTTCATCACCTCGGAATCAAACGCAGAAGACACTCGGAACTTGTAGTAAAACCTGATATTTCCTTCTTGAGACTGGAAATAAAGTGCCTTGTAACACTCGTTATCTTTGAACAAGTTCGCAAGAGCCCTGTATGCGCGGTGTCTAGCACCACCCGATGTGAACTTGCCACGGTGAATGGCCACAAAGCAGTGGAAGGCGCGCACGCAACCATTCGTGTCAATAACGGTAATGCCGTCGTAGTTCAACATCGAAATGAACATTTTACGAATAAAATTCTGTTCATACAAATCATGATACGACTGCGAATCCAACATGGAATCGGGCTTAATCTGCATGTCCTTGTATTCGTCAAAGACTATCTTACCGCCGTCAAAATTTTCGTCTTTATTGCCATCCCATGACGGATCCACGAAAAGGCAAATCGTGCCGTGGACCTCTCTTTTGATTTGCGAAAAGAGACCCGCCCAGAATCCCTTCGGGTATGATCCCGTATTGGAATCCGTAAAATCATTCGCAAATTCGTTTTCATCCAAATCAAAACGAATCAGCAAATGGTCGCTGTCCCCCGTCGATGTATGCGAATTGATGCAGATTTTAGAAACGTTGACGCATTCAATCAGCAAAAAACCTTTTTCAAGAAGAGCACGTTCGGTCTCGCCAGCGTTCCCGATATCCGACTGGAACACTCCGACTTGAATAGACGATTCCGACTTTTCTCGTCCGGGCATCTGCTGTATAATCAAGTCGCATCCACTCTTGCAAAAATGGATAACATCCTTCAAGCAGGCTTTGACGCGTTCTTTGTACAGGTTTTCCAGGGCATCTCCCGAAAACCTATAGATACGGCGGTTCCAGCCCATCGGCGTATTTCCGTTTCCCATGATGATTCGAAACGTGAAATGGTCGTTTTCTTCTTGGTAATGCGGAACACTCGGCAATATGTCGATAATGGCATCAATAACCGCTTCCTTCATTTCAGGAAGTTTGCTTAAAAAGAAATCCTTGATTTTCTTTCTATCTAGCCCTATAACATTTGTGGTATTATGCATATGTTCACTCATAAAACAACCCAAAGCTGACGCCTAAGTTATCTGCTATCAATATAATACGAATAGGCGATTTTGTGGAATAAATTTTATTTTTTTTGTCAAAAAAATTATCTTTTACGCAAAACTTTAACAGGAGCACATCAATGGCAGGCATTACTTACGAAGTTGACGACAAGAATATTGTCGTGCAAATCAAGTCGGACGCCGCCAAAGCCGCCTCGGAACTCGTCGAAGCGGCGCATCTCAAAAAAGGCGATATTGTAGTCGTCGGCTGCAGCACCAGCGAAACCTTGGGCAACCAGGTCGGCAGCCACTCCGTCCCCGAGGTCGGGAAAGCCATCTACGAAGGGCTCCAGAGCGTTTTCGGCACACAAGGCATCTACATCGCCGCACAATGCTGCGAGCACTTGAACCGCGCCATCATCATCGAACACGAAGCCGTTCCGAACGAAGAAATCGTAAACGTTGTGCCGCAACCTAAAGCCGGCGGCTCCTTTGCAACGGCCTGTTACGCAGCCTTCAAAGTTCCGGTAGCACTCGAACACATCAAGGCAAACGCCGGACTAGACATCGGCGGGACCCTTATCGGCATGCACCTACGCGAAGTCGCTGTTCCCGTGCGCTTACAGCAGAACCACATCGGCAAAGCAATGCTTATCGCCGCACGCACACGTCCGAAGTTCATCGGCGGTGAACGCGCCCACTACGACGAAAGTCTAAAAGACGGATACCCGCAGTTCTAGTCGGTAGAACTTAGTTGGTAGAGTTTTTATTCTAAAGAGCTTTATGGTGCCTCATGGCGCGGATGTTGCGCGGTAGCACTTCCTTGTGCCACTTGATCCATTCATCGTAATAGATGTAGCGCTTTTCGCGTTGGCGGAATTCGCGACCATGAACGACTCTGCGCCCTTGACGTTCCTCGACAGGAATCACGATATGCAAGCACTCATGATAAACGACTCCCGCGATTGCATATAAAGGACAATTCGCGGCATCGTAACCGCGGCTGATACTGATGAGGTGGAAGTTCTCACCTGTCACCGGGTCCTTGCGCACGGAGTGGAAACTGAGGCCTCCCACGCGGTTACTCCAGGTAATTCTGCATGTAAGTGAACCATCAAAATAGGTGTTGTTGATGGCGGCAAGCACATCCGTCAGGTTATGGTGAACACCCTGCGGACGAATCGGCGGCAAGCGCCCCTTGCTCGCAAGCGGGGCTTCTCCTTTATCAGTAAAAATCTGATCGACAGCCTGCCAAAAACGGCTAACCAGGTCCTTGATAATAGCCTTGTTTTTTTGCGTTTTGCGACGCACCGCATGTTCCGCCCATTCTGCGGCAAGTTCACGGGCATCGGCAAATTCCGGAGCCTTCATGTACGCAGGCAAAAGCACTTCCGGATGTCCGAACAAAAATCCGCCCTTGCAACGGATGCTCTTCTTCATCAAAGGACTATACTTGAAATGCACAAGTCCATTGGCAGAGCAATCCGGTGACGGGATCTTGACTTCGGGCCCTTTGTCCGCAGCCACGAAACCGAACAAATCCATCTGTCCGTCAGGCGACATCGCGGGGAACCCGCTTTCATCAAACGAATTCACGCGCCCAAGACTCCTTCATAGCCGTTCAACGCCAAGAGCCCGCCAAAAAAACTTTCAGGCAAGTCAAGCGCGGAATAATGTTCCGAGATTCCATATACGGCATCTTCCACGACATCTGGCATATAAACTATATAGCTATCGTTCTTTTCGGTCTGAAGCATATCGGGAGTGCAGTATTTCGGATCCGTCTCGCTGAAATACATGCGGCAAGAAACAGTCCGCAACGGATAGATGGTGCAATCGCCCACCCCGTTCGAAAACGGGCAAGAACGCCACCAAGAAAAATAGTCATGAAGCGCCCCATCTTCGGCTTCGTCCTCAGATAGCCCCGACTCCTTGCGAGCCTCGAAAAAAGATTCGAATTTATCCGAACGCATCTGGCAGGCTTCCATCAAAGTAAGCAAGTCATCCCGTTTCCGCAGTTCGCTGTACATGGAAATCAATTCGAACGGCTCCACCGACATCGGGTAATGGTGGCAGCAGTTTCCGCAAGCCGGCCTGCATTGGATAGGGCGCGGTTGTTGCACAAGCACCGCCTTCAAATACTGGTCATAGGCTTCATGATAAGATTTCGTAAACTGGAGTATATGGGGTAACTGTTCCCGTAAGTTATCTGCATTGATGGCGCATTCACGACCCAAAGCCGAGGCAATCCCGTCAAGACGGTCTCTTTCGACCCTAAGCAGGGTGGAAAGTCGCATCTCGGCGATGCGGTAAGATTTCGTCGGAAAATACTCTTTGTACGCTTCCATCGAGCGCAAATATATTTTTTTAAGAGAAAATCGTAAAAAAAGCCGATAAAAAAACACAATTTTTTCATTTTTATAATAATGATGTTATTTTTTTATATGGAGAAATCGTTTCAGGATTAGCAAAATGAGTAAAATATCACAAAGCAAACGGATGTGGTCCCTCGTAATCGCTTTGTCTGTTGGCATGGTCGGTTGCAACCTGTTCCACCCGACGGAAAGCCACGACGCCGAGAGTGACGATGCGGCTGCCCTGACGCTTGACGGCTACCACGAGTACCAAAAGTCGAACTACGACTCCGCCCGCCGACTTTTCAACAGGGCAATTGCGGCTGACTCCGGATATTCCGAAGCATGGGTCGGTCTCTCCAAGTGCGTGCTGAACAGTCAAGAAGGGCTCAACGTATTCGAACTGGTATCCTATGCTCAAAAGGCGGACGACAATTCGACCTCCAACGGATTCCTTGAAATGCCGAACGAAAGGGCGGCAATGATTTCAAGAGGCATCGACTCCGTCTTAATCTACCTGAACGATTTTATCGCTCGCGACACGACCGGAAAAACAGACAAGAAGGTGCGGTTCAGCGATATCGCCGACAGCTACGCCATTTTGCTGCTATCCAAGGCGGCTCTCCGCATCCGCAATGTCCAGACACAACTGACCTCCGTCCTCTCGGCAGACAGCGCGGGCATGAAGTTGAATTTAAACACCTTGAACGATCTCGGCGACAGCCTCAAGCCATTCCTCCAGGACATGGCGGCGGCATCCGAAGCGATTAAAGTCGCACCGGACGCCTCTGCAGAAATCATCAAAGCTTACCTCCCCGACTCCACGCGACAAGACATCGGCGACGAATTCTACACCGACGCAACAGTCGGGCTAGCCAACACCGTCATCCAGTTGAATGACAGAGCGCAAACCGTCGAAGAAGAACGCACCGACGTATTCTTCGTCTTCGGAAACGGCATGGACGATGACGGCGACGGATGCGTTGACGAAGAAGTCGTGGACAACTACGACAACGATGGCGATGGTGAAATTGACGAAGACGGCAGAGACTACCGTTCAGTTGTCCTTGTTAAAAACACCTTCATAACAAAAGACGAAAACAATACCACACAAGTCAACAAGGATGGAAAAGTTTACGACCTGACCAAATCACAGGTTGATTACCTCAATACCATTGAAAAATACGAAGTCATCGACATCGACATGAATGGTCAAATGGGAACGAACGACCCGAAAGAATGGGAATACGTCATCCGTGATCCCGACGATCGCGATGAACAGAACAACCACCTGCTCAAGTTCGCCGTTGACCTGAAATTCCCCGGCAAAAACCTTGCAGATAAAATCAAGAACAAAGAACTTATCCGTCACGATACAGATATAAACAACATTAAATACTCGTTGAAAAAGCGCAAAGAAATGGTCGGCGGATGTTGGGTCAACTACTCCGATGATGATTTCAAGAAATGGTTTGAAGGGAGAAATGCAAAATGAATAAAATAGCCTTACTTGCAATTCTCATTTTAAGCGTAAGCTTTGCATCGGCAAAGTCTCCCCGACACATTTCGCTCCGTGCAGAATCCATGGGTGGAGCCCATGTAGCCGTTGTCGATGACAAAGACGCTATCCACTTTAACTATGCAGGCTTAAGCCAAATCAACAGGCTTGGTAACTACGACAAGCGCCCGGAACAAGGCTACTATCCGCGCAACTGGATTGGCGACATGCGACTCACATTTGGCGGAGCCGGTGAATTCAGCAAGTTTCTTTCGGCTTATGGCGACGTGACCGATGTTCAGGACTTGTTCAGACGCGCACAAAGCGCTGCCGATTCAATGGGTTCCAGCAGAACCAGCGCCATTTTAGATTCACTTGTCAACAATCCCAAATACCTCAAGATTATCAATTCGCATGACCACAAGACATTGGAAATGAGGTTGAAGTTCGATGCGGAATTGGCATTCCACAATTTTGGTGCGGCATTCTGGATGAACGGAAACGTAGCCCCTTATGTTGAAGGCGGCTTGATTCTCCCCTACCTCGTTGTCGATACGTTCTACATCGATGCCGTAGCCCAGGCTGGTGGCGCATACGAAATTATTCCAAACACGCTTTCTGTAGGTCTTGGCGCAAAAATTGCAAAACGCCACAAGACAGAAATGGTTACGCTCGGTATGGCAAACTACAAGAGTGTCGTCGATACGCTTGAAAACAAACTCGATAACGCCACTGACGATTTCTTCGATTCCAAGACATTCTCGTTTGGCCTCGACATGGGCGTCCTTTACCAGTTCAACCGCGAAGTGCGTTTCGGTGCGTCACTCAGAGACATCTACTTCAAGTCGCTTGCCGGAGAAACGCTGATTCCGAACTTCACGATAGGCGCGAACTACAGCCCGAAATTCATGAACAGCAATACAGGATTCGGCCGTAAATTCAATGTCGCGGTGGACTTCGCCGACATGTTCAATGCAGACAGGAACTATAAGTTCTTCAGCCACCTCAACTTCGGTTTTGAACTGGAACAAACCCTTGCCGCCATTCCAGGCCTCAACAACGAAGTACGCTTCATCGCATTGCGTCTTGCCGCCGGTTTCAGGGGCGGTTATCCGACTGCGGGTATCGGCGTCGAAGTGCTCCGTTTCTTCACGTTTGAAGCGGCCACCTGGGGTGAAGAACGCGGTTACTATACAGGCCAAGAAGAAAACAGAATCTACATGGTGCAAGCCAGCATAGGATTCTAGCGGTTGCGGCAGTGCCGCAGTAAGTAGTAAGAAGTGGGTAGCTGGAAACTGGCGGAGAGTCTGTCACCCTCGAGCAAGTCATCCTGAGACGCGAAGCGACGAAGGATCCAGTAAATTTTGAAGAGTCCCGACAAACGTCGAGACTCTTTGCTTTTTGTACCTAAAACCTGAGACCTATAACCTAAAACCTATTTCTTGACTTTCACGACTCGTGCTTGCGGGTCGCGCTTGCCGAGCAAATCATAAGTGTGCTTTGCAGGCTTGGTCAAGGACTGCACCGGGCGACTGCGCTTGAAAACGCTAATCGTCCCGTCATCGGTCTTGAAGTTTTCCACATGCGTAATGCCGTTGTTCACGTAATCCGTAAGACCGTAAGCGTGACGCATAATGTTCAGAACATCCTTATCAAACACGGAGCCGTCCGGTTCCGTTTGGCGGCGAATAATCGTCATGTTGTTTTCGCCTTCGTGACCGGTATCCCATGCAATCGGCACGACCTTGTTTTGTTTTGCAAGTTTCATCACGGCATCGTAATAAGCGAGGCGGCCCTTGCGGTGTTTCGCATAATTGTCGCCGGTCAACACCCCCACGCGGTCATTCGCACCGAACTCGCCGATAATCACAGGCACACCCTTATCGACAAAGTTCGTTTTCATCTTGCCGAACTGGTCCTGAATCTGGGAGCTCGTGCACTTGTCGCCCATGGCACCTGCCCAAGCGTTGTAGCCGCAGTTATGCACGATATCCGCACCTGATGCAAGATCGTCACCCCAGTAATACTGCGGATAGACTTGAGCGCCCCAATCGACCACATCATTCAAGAGCGTGTATGTATAAGGGTCATAGAAATGTACTTCGACCATCAAGCGATTCGCAATTACGTCCTTCGGGAGCTTGCTTACCGGCATCACTTCGGAGCTGCGGTCAATGCTTGTCGATGGCCCTTGAATCACGAGCGTACGGCTTGCGTTATTACCACCCGTCGCACGCACGGCATCCACGAACGTCTGGTGATACGTCATCAAAATTTCGGTTTCATGCTTGTAATTGTCGTCCGTTGTCGCGGGCTCGTTAGCGCTTGCGAAAAGCAAGTTTTCGTTATAGTTCTTGAAGCGATTTGCAATCTGCGTCCAGAAATCCTTCTGGCGGGCATTCACCTTGTCTTTTTCCTTGTCGTTCAGGTTGCCTTCGAGCCAACCGTTATCCCAGTGAATGTTCAGAATCGTCACGAGGCCTGCGCGCATGCACATGTCCACGACCGTCTGCACGGAATCCATCCAGCTTGAAGCAATCTCGTTCGGGCCACCGCCCGGAACAATATCCGCCCTGCTAGAATCACGCGACAAAGCGTTTGAATGGCTGTACCACGCGCACGGAATGCGGATCGTGCTAAAGCCCGCCGCCTTGACCGAGTCGATATACGCTTCCGTCGGGAACTTATTGCCCCACCACGTCGGATTCTGGGGAACTTCCATTGTGTTCCCGATGTTGATGCCAAAGCCCATCTTCGCAAACATTTCGTTTGCCGTCGGCAATTCTGCCGCGAAGGAATTTGACGCCAATGCAAAAGAGAACGCGCTGCAAAGAGCAGCCACGCGAATGTGCTGTTTTAACATAGTTCATCCTTTGGTTCTATGCCATTCGCGTTTTTTCCCCAAACAACGAAAGACCATAACACCGAATTTAAATATATATCAATGCAAGGCAAGTGTAAAAAATACGCTAATAAAAACATTGACGATTTGTCAAATGAGTTGTGGACCCTACTGAATAGTTGTCCAAAGGCCCTGCTCCCGCCAATTTTCAGGAAATCCCATAGCCTTCAATCTTGACTGATGTTGCCTCAAGAGTAACGCTAACAACCGTTCCTTGATAGACGAACTTGATACGATATTTTGTTCAAGATACAAAATCGTCGAAAGCAGAGCAAAAAGTTTCATCGGTTTTGCTACATCAACTTCAATCCAAGCAAAAGACAGATGTTTTGGCAACTGAGGCATCAGCGGAAATCGCCTGTTCCATATACGCGCATGATGAGCACAACAATTACGTAAAACAGTAATACTGCGAATCCAACTTTCCAAATATTTATATTGAGGCAAGCCAAAACTTTTGGCAACAGACTTTTTTACAGAAATATCAGCCATATTACAAAACAATTTGGACAATGTTCCGAAAGACGCAACTTCCAGTGTTTTCCATACGGGCGGCATCGAAGGACTATCATATTTTTTGAAATGCTCCAATAAAAAATCCTCCTTTGAACGCGATACTTCATTTTGCAGACTTAAGAAACACTTGTCAAATATTTCAGCATCAGAAAAAAGAGATGCATTCATAAACCAAAACGCACCATGTTTCATTGAAAAATGATGGATTATCCTAGTGCGTAAAGCAATCTCAATATCTTGAATAGCCGAAAAAACAATACTGCGCAAGTCTCGGTCAAATGCATATAAGGATAATATTTCCTCTAACGAAGTTCCCTTTACCAATTCATGTGTATTCGAATTTATTTCATATGGTTTCCAATAACAAGCTAATCGAAAATAGCTTATACTTGAGAACTGCTGCTGAGCAAAAATTTCATTTTCAATAACTAAGCCGCGATTACTTAAAGCAGTGATCTGTTCAGGAATATCAATAGGCCGTTTCGAGTATTTCATTTACCACTCCAGGGCCTAAAAAAACGAAGTCCCACCGTGGTACGCATTGTTAAGAGGCGCGGTGGGAACTGTTAGTATCAAATCTAGCCAAAAATAAACCATTTGTCAAGGACTCTTATTGTTTGAAAACTCCAAATCATTTTCAAACTTACGTCTTTGAAAAGGTATTTGCAAGTGGTTTGGCTTTTTCTCATTTATTTTGCAAACAACCGTTAGCAAAAAACTCAATATTTTACAAAGCACGGCGGAATTTTGAGAGTTACGACTTGCGATATCGGGAGACTGCCATAATGCACTCCGTCAGATCGAACGAAAATATCATTTATGGAAACAGGAATGATTTCATTTCGTCCAGATTTCCTATTGAACTCATTACATTCATAATGATTTACATTTCCTGTAACAAGGTCTTTCGTAAAGATTATTTCGCTGCATAGCTCCTTTCTTTCATTTGAAACGCCCTCAATTTCAACCGAATCTTTCGCGGGTTGCCCATTCTGCTTGCAGACCATGCGGTATTTTCTTGAAAAAGATAAATGCAACTTCGCTGAATTTATAATAAAATCATTGCCTCCGTCATCATCAAGTAATGGAGCGTTCCAGGCATAATAAAGAGCGTCCTTAACATCTTCTAAAAACGCTTTGTAATTAGGGTGCTCTGTACTCATAATAACATTTGCGACTTGCCCATTTTCGCCATACTCAAGTTTGGCGTCAACAGATAATTTAAAATCATTTTTATAATGTTGATAGAAAGCCTTTTTTATTCGCCAAACGGTAGTCTGATTAAAATTATTATAAACAAAATCGTCTTCAACAGCTTTGGGCTCAAGAGAATCAACAAAAACATCTACGTCTAATTCTGGAATACTCTTATCATTTGTAAATCCATTAAACTCACCCTCAAAAGAAATATGGCGTTCCTTGAAAAAAGACTCTAAAGACAGAGAATCGTTTAGAATCCCAATCTCTTGCGTAAGAACAACATATTTTTTTTCAATCTGTTTATAAAGGCTTAAATGTTCTATCACTTTTCCACCTTTATATAAATTAATTACGCAAAACGGTTCGGCATTAGCAATGTTTGCTTCATCAAATACAAAATGGTAAGAATCATGAGACTTTTCGATTTCACTCTTGAATGATGCTGCCGCAGCAAAGTTTTTAATTTCCTTCGGATCGCTTGTCGCATAAGCTACGCCCTGTGCATTATGGATTTCTATTGAATCCGAAATGGCCAAAGATTCCTGCAAGCGGAGAGGCTTTCCTGGAATATACTTAAGCTTATTTGCAATAGAATCCATATCGCACCAGCCGCAATAAGACATGAGCGCATATCCGCGAGATGCTTTCAGCATTTTTCTAGTTGTATCGACCTGAATCCCGACAAAGCCCGTATAAATTTTCAGAGGAATTGTCTTGCCGTCATAAATCCAATTGATGTCAACGTCCGTCACCCCTTTCGGAATATCAGTCATAAGATCAATAGCGCCATTCCATTCATTTCGACGTTCTGGTTTATCACGGCCTATATAAGGATAGAATTTGGTTATCCATCCATCAACCGTAATCCGTCGATCGCATCCACTTTCTTCAAAGACTTTTTTAAAGATGCTCCTCCAATGGATTAAATTGATCTTTCCATCAAAAACATTGATGAATTCATCTAGAATGGGATTTAACTCTTTCACCCACCATTCCAAATTCAATCGTGACGCAAGCTTGTTAAAAGAATCTTTAAGCAAGCTCCAGTCCAATTTCGTGCCGTTCACCTTAATTTGGGGGATTCCGCAAGCTACAGCCCATGTATAAGTATAATATTCTGAGGCGACCGCCATAACCAAAGAACGAGATATGTTATAATCAATCGGGCTTGTCGTCGAAAATTTAACATTCAACGGTTCTCCAGTTTCTACAGGAATTTTCTCTTGCAGAGAATCAAATAAATCCGCAATAACGCCATGCCATTCTTCATATGTTATATTCCTTGAAAGCGAGTCATTCCGAATCTCGATGGCGGTGTCAGCCCCCGGCGAAACAAAGCGATCCTTCAACGAATCACGATTGTTTTTCACATGGAGTCGAATGCCGTTCAAAATTGTAAGCCAAATATCGTCTGGATTTATTTCTATGGAATTATGAGCAGCATACGCACGGGCCACCAGATTTATAAAGGACATTTC
>JAEEGI010019414.1_pt1 | contig 13696 bp, 4 predicted proteins | sample 8958751 | NCBI WGS metagenome assembly JAEEGI01 (sample SAMN16246545, study PRJNA631951) | gut metagenome | biome: gut microbiome; feature: rumen; material: KS-attached | host: Bos | place: Iran: Karaj | collected 2018-10
ACAGGAGGGCCAGGCCAGCGAGCGCGAAGATGGTCATCGTGATGAACCAGGCGTGGGCGGCATCGGGCGTGTTGTACACGGCCGTCATCTTGCCGGTCTCGGGATTCAGGACCTTCGGAGCGAAGAGGGCGATGATCAGCGGGAGGGACTTCACGCACAGGGCGCCGAGGTTCGCCATGAACATGCGGGTGCTGGTGAGGATGGTGATTTCGTCGGTGTCCCGGGTGAGGGAGGCGTTCAGGGCGCCGTACGGGACGTTCACGAGGGTATAGCACATGGACATGCCCACATAGGTGATGTAGGCGTACACCAGCGAACCGCTGAAGCCGTTGTAGAAGCACAGGATGGCGAGGCCCACGAGCGGAATGCCGCCGAGGATGAGCCAGGAGCGGTATTTACCCCACTTCGGATTGCCCTTGTCCACGATGGTGCCCACGATTGGGTCCCACAGGACGTCCACGAGGCGGACGATGAGGAACATCAGGGCGGCCGCACCCGGATCCAGTCCGAACACGTTCGTGTAGAAGAACAGCAGCCAGATGGAGATGGTCTGGTAGATCAGGTTCTGCGCCATGTCACCGGCGCCGAAGCCGATGCGCTGGGCCCAACTCAGTTTGTAGAAGCCTTTGGATTCGTTGTTTGCCATATCGTTTGAGGTGTTATTTCGGGTTATTGTAGTTTTTACCGAATACAAATATACGATTTCCCTGCAGAAAACAAGGCCAGAAATGGGTCAGAAATGTTCAAATCCGTTCTTTTTTCCTATTTTTGCAGGGTAACTGACGAACGATGAGAATGAAAAGGATATGGACCCTCGTCCTGCTCGCCGCCCTGGCGGTGACCGCCGTTTCCTGCGGGAAGGACGACCCTGCGCCCGTCACGCCGCAGAAGCCGGAAGAGAAGCCGGAAGAGAAGCCGGTCACGCCGGATCCGCCGGCGACCAAAGTGGTGGATTATGACAAGTACGACCTGAAGGACCTGGCCGGGAAGGCCGGCCTCAAACTGGGCGTCTCTTTCACCTATGGGGAGTACCGGGACAATCCCAAAGTCGCGGACATCCTCAAGCGCGATTTCGCCGCCGTCACCTTCGGCAACGAAATGAAGCACGACGGCATCGTCCAGGCAGGCGGCGCCTACGACTTCACCCGGGCCGAAGCGATGGCCGGCTGGGCGAAGGCCTGCGGGAATGAATTGTTCGGCCATACGCTCGGCTGGCACAGCCAGCAGCAGCGCACATACCTGAACAACGTGATTTCACAGGCCGCCGCGAACAACAACGCCTCGTTGCTGCAGAAGAACTGGAACTTCGAGACCGGCACGCTGGACGGCTATGATGCCCATGGTTTCGAGGTCCTGCAGAGCCTCTACGACGTTTTCGCGGGCGACTATGCCGCGAAGGCCGTCGCCGATGGCGCCACGCTGACGGTCGATGTGACAGTCGAGGCGGGAAAACCGTATGACGTATCTTTCTGGGCCAAGACACTTGCCCGGGAAGGCACCGTCAAGACCACTTCCGGCGACGGCCAGGAAGCGCAGACGGACGTGACTGCCGAATGGCGCAGATATACAGCCACTTTCACGATTGAGTCTGCAGGCGCGTTTGCCTTCCGGCTCATGGCCGCGAAGGACGTTGTCATCGACAATATCCGCGTCCTCGGGGAAGGAGGCGGGGGAGGCCAGGAACCTTCCGGAGGCGACCTCGACGAAGTCATCGACTTCGAAGGTCTCGCCACGGGCCCGCTCAACTCGCCCGATATTTCCGTGCTGAACGGCCCCGCTTATGTGTCTGTTACGGACGAGTCGGCCCACAGCGGCTCCCTGGCCCTGAAAATGGACAATTCCTCGGGGTATGCGCAGGATCCCTGGAGCATCCAGGTGATGACCAAGTCTTTCCCGGTCACGCCCGGCCGGACCTATCGGATTTCCTGGTACGGCAAGGCCAGCAAGGCGGCCGGCTTCCAGATCGACATCCGCGGAGACGGTGGTACGAAGTACTACAGCACCACGTACAATCAGTTCCCGTCGATGGGCACAGACTGGACCTACCAGAGCCTGGATTACACCGTGACGACGGGAACCGAACTTTCCATCGCTTTCTACGGCGGATTCGAGGCGGTAACCTATTACATGGACGATATCCGGATTACCTCGGTGTCCGGAGCGGCCTCTTTGCCACGCCGCCGCGCTGCATCCGCTTTCACGGCCAGCACCAGTCTCCGCGGCGAACTGGTGAACGATGCCATCGGCTATGTCTATCGTGACTGGGTGTACACGATGGTCGGGCATTTCGACGTGTACGGCTGGGATGTCGTAAACGAGACCTTCTCCGACTGGCCCGCCGGTGAGTTCCGGAACGCAGGGAACACCACCGGTGAAAACGTCTTCGTCTGGGGCCGGTATTTCAAGAGCACCAAGGAATGGGTGGACAAGGCGTTCGCCTATGCCACGGACGCATTGGCCCGCAACGGCAAGACCGCCGTACTGTACCTGAACGACTACAACCTGGAGACGAGTCCCGAGAAGCGGCAGGCCTACTGCAACTATGTGAAGGGGAATCCGCAGGTGACCGGTGTCGGTACGCAAATGCACCTGAATATGAAGGCGACGCCCGACCTCAAGGACATGGTTGTCGCCAGCCTGACGGATCTCAAGGACACCGGCCGCATCGTCCGCATCTCCGAGTTGGACATCCAATGCTCCGACCTCACCGCCCAGGCCGACCTGTACAAGTTCATCTTCCAGAAATACCTGGAGATCGTCCCGGCCGCCCAGCGCGGCGGCATCACCATCTGGGGCATCAACGACAGAGACTCCTGGGTGAAAGAGGAGAACATGCCGCTCCTGTACCAGGGGGTCAACTATGTCCGCAAACCCGCCTGGGAGGCCATCTACCTGTACCTCTGCGAACTCACGGGACAGGATCCGTACAAAGAATAGGGCCCTTCCGGGCCCTGTTCCTTCTCTTTATTTGCCTGCGGCCGACTCGTCTCCGAAGAGGAAGCGGGGGGTGTAGCCGCCGTAGTCGATCACGATTTTCTCGAAGACGATACCCGGGTCGAGGGGACGCAGGACGAGTTCCTGCCAGCCGGGCCGGGCGGGGAGGTCGGAGACGGTCTCCGATACACGGCGGGCGACGGTGGGGTAGTACACGGAATGGATGTTCCGCGGATCCTCGTTCAGGCGTTCGTTGAAGCGGTGCGTCTGCTTCGCCCCGGCCAGGTCCACTTCGTAGCGGTGCCCGGTGTTGTTGAAGGCGAGGGTCGATTTGGTGATGACATGGACCTTGACCTCCGTCACGCCTTCCGGAATGAACACGCGGTAAGTCAGTGAAGCGCCTTCCGCCGGTACCGTGTAGGGCATCAGCGCGACGCCGCTCAGGGTACGGCCCATGTACGGGATTACCGTCCAGGAGGCACCGGAGACCGCTGCGGCCTGGTTCCAGTGCTCCGCCTCGATGGCCGTGAAGCCGCGCGGATCGGCCTCGAAGGAGTAGCCGCCCGGAGCGGCCCCTTCGACGCGTTCCAGCCGCGGCAGGCGGTCCGCCGGGAAGTTGTCGTTCCACATGAAATAGCCGATGTGCTTCTGCGTCATCATGCCGTCCCATTTGCCGCCGGCGATGTCCTTGTTGTATCCCTTCATCAGGGCGGCGTCACGGGCGAAGCAGCGCTCGACCTCGTCGGCCCAGGTGTTGGCGGCCGGGTCCTTGCGGCCGGCCAGGGCCAGGTTCATCGCCTGCGCGTAGTACATTTCATAGATGTTGGCGAGGGCCTGGACGGGGAAGAGGATGAGTTCCCGGTAAGCGTCCTGACATTCGGGTTTCAGGGAGAGGAACTGCCGCAGGGCCTCCGCCTCCAGGCGGACGAAATCGTCCCGCACCTGACGGAACTCGCCGGACGGCAGGTCGTAGGTCCGGGCGTCCATCATCTCGGCCGTCGTCCGCCCGCTGTACTTGCAGTACAGGTTGAGGATACGGGCGGCCTCGTCGGCCTGGTCATCGCCAAAAGCGGCCGCGCAGAACCGGCGCGTATGGTCGAGGAGGTTATCGACGGTGATGGACTCCGGATTCCGGGCCATCGCGAGGAACAGGTCGATCGGGTATTCCATCGGCTTGAGGTCGCCGACGTTCAGGACCCAGATCCGGTCCACACCGTAGGCCCAGGTGAGTTGGAGTTGCTCCCACATGTTCTGGATGGGCGTGACATTCAGCCACTTGGAGTTTCGGGGTGCTCCTACGTAGTCCACATGATAGTACAGGCCCCAGCCGCCTTTCCGCGTGCGCTCGGCCGCGGTAGGCAGTTTGCGGACGTCACCCCAGTTGTCGTCGCTCAGGAGGATGGTCACGTCGTCCGGGACGCGGAGCCCCAGGTCGTAGTACTGCTGGACTTCCTTGTACAGGGCCCATACCTGCGGCCGCTGCTCGGCGGGCTTTCCGGTCACCTTGCGGATGATCTTCCGCTGGTCCTTGATGATGGTTTCCAGGAGTTTGATATACGCGGCTTCCTCGCCCAACTTGCCCAGGGAGGCGTCGCCGTCCCCGCGCATGCCGATGGTGATGAGGTCTTCCGTATCCTTGGCCCGCTGCATTCCTTCGGTAAAGAACTGGGTGAGGACCTTTTTATTGGCGGTATAATCCCAGGGGCCGCTTGATCCCCGCCGGCGCGCCCATTCCTGGTGATTACGGGCCATCGGCTCATGGTGCGAGGTGCCCATGATGATCCCCATCTCATCGGCCGTCCGGCTGTTCTCGGGATCGTCGGCATAGAAAGCCCAGTCCCACATCGCCGGCCACATGAAATTGGCCCTCAGGCGCAACAGGAGTTCGAAGACGCGGGCGTAGAAACGGTGGTCGCCGTAGTTCGTCCCATAGGTGTTCTTCACCCAGGAGGTCAGGCAGGGGGCCTCGTCGTTGAGGAAGATGCCCCGGTACCGGACGCCGGGCTGGGGAACCGTGTAGGTTCCGGCCGCGAGGGAGAGGTCCGTGCTGTGGGGTACGGGCACATCGGCCCAGTCATACCAGGGGGAGACGCCCATCTGCTCGGATATCTCATAGATTCCGTAAATGGTTCCGCGCATGTCCGCACCCGCGATGATGACCATTTGGTCGGTCACCTGCAGGATATAGGTCTCGTATTGTCCGTTCAGGGCCGATGTGTCGATACGCCCTTCGGAGGCTAGCCGCTTGATCAGCGCGCTTTCCTTCGTCCCGGCGTAGATGACCCGGGCGCCTTGCTCCGGCGCTTTGACGCCGCACACGCGGGCGAAATCCTCCCGCAACGATGCTGCGGCGATGAGGACGCCCCGCTTGTCGGCGGGATCCGTCACGACGGCGGCGGGAACGCCTTTTTCCACGAGCGGGAACCGGCCGGGAGCCGTGCGGCGCTCGGCGAGGCCCGGATGGTCGAGGGCGGCGGCCGGGACGGTGAGGAGCAGGCAGGCCGCGAGGAGGATGAGATACGGTTTATTCATGGGGCGTACCATTCGTTTTCGAGTGCAAATGTAACAAAAACGAAAACGGGACCCCAACGATTTAGTTACAATCGTTGTTGAAATTGTTACCTGTTTCCGGAATGGACGGCCTTATTCAAACATTTGTTTCAAGGAAGCATCGTCCGGATTCTCCTGGATGCGCGTCACGAATTCGCGCGGTGACATGCCGAAATACTCCCGGAAAGCATTGGAAAAATAGGAGTGTGAGGAGAAGCCCACGCGGTAGGCGACCTCGGACACATTGACCTTGTTGTTCGCCAGCAGATAGGCCGCCTGCTTCATCCGGAAGGTCTTGATCAGCACGCCGGGGGAGTCCTTGCCGAAGGCCTTGAGTTTGCGGTTCAGGTGTACGCGGCTGATGCCCACGTCCTCGCACAGGGAAGCCACGCCGTAATCCGGATCGTCCAGGTGCGCCTGGATGCTTTCCACGATGCGGTGGAGCAGTTTGTCATCGGCCGAGCCCATCTGGATCCCGGTGTAATCGTATTTCAGGGCGACGCCGAACTTCTCCTTCACGGCCTCGCGGCTGGATATCACCTGGGCGATGCTGCTCAGGAGCAACTCCACGGAAATGGGCTTGGAGAGGAACTTGTCGGCGCCGCTGTCGCTCGCGGCCTGCTGCTCCTCGACGCCGTTCTGGCCGGTCAGGATGAGGACGGGGATGTGGCGCGTGGCGTCGTTCGCCCGGATGCGGGCGCAGAGGTCGCTCCCGCTTTCACCCGGCATCACCAGGTCGGTGACCACGGCGTCCGGGAGTGTCTCCGACACCGCGTCCCAGGCTGATTTCGCATCGGGACAGGCCGTGACGTTGTATCGGTTCCGCAGCAAATTGCGGAGGTATTCGCGGGTGTCGTCATCGTCGTCCACCACGACCACGCTCTTGCGGGCCCGGGCTGCTTTCTCCGCCGGCGCCTCTTCCTGCGTGAATGTCTGGTCCTCGTGTTCCAGTGCGGAAGGGGATTTGATATAGAGGTCCTTATGGTGAGAGGTATAGGAGAGTTCCTGCTCGGTCAAATGGTCTTTCCCGACGGGAACGAGCACGCGGAAGACCACCCCGTCGTCCTCGTTTTCAGCGGAAATATGCCCGTGGTGCAGTTCTACAAGCATTTTCGTCAGGTTGAGGCCCACGCCGGAGCCCGAATTGGCATCGTGCGGATTCACCTGCACGAAGCGGTCGAAGACGTGGCTGATCCAGGCCTCTTCGATCCGGCTGCCGGAATTGAAGATGCGTACCTGGACGAACTCCCGGACATCGGCCTGTAGGTCGCCCCGGTTCGGCGTCGGCGCGGACACGTCCACGTGGATCCTTCCGCCATCCGGCGTGTGCTTGAACGCGTTCGACAGGATGTTGTACACAATCTTGTCGAAGTTGCCCTGGTCGATCCAGAGCGTCTCCTCCGGATGCGCGGAGGTCAGCGAGAAGTCGATCCGCTTGCTCTCCGCCAGTTTGCCGAAGGACTGCATGATGTCCCGGATGAAATAGACGAGGTCCGTCTCGCGGAAGAAAAGTTGCATCTGTCCGGCATCAATCTTCCGCAGGTCCATCAACTGATTCACGATGCGGTTGATACGCAGGCAGTTGCGGTACATCAGGTTGTAGGTGTCCTTCCGGACAGGGTCTTGCTCGGCCTCCCGGATGGCCCCCAGCGGACTCATCACGAGGTTCAGCGGGGTGCGGATCTCGTGCGTGAGGTTGGTGAACAGGCCCAGCCGCAGTTCCTTCAATTCCGCTTCCTTCTTCTGCTCCTCCTGGCGCCGACGCTGGCGGGCCAGGTGCAGCAGCGTCAAGACCATCCCGGTGAGGATGAGCAGATACACGGCCCAGGCCCATCCTGTCAGGTACCAGGGCGCCTCGACGCGGATATCCACGCTGCGTTCGGAGAAAACTTCGGGCGAGCCGGCGAAGTAAGCCTTGACCTCGAAGCGGTAGCGTCCCGGCGGCACATTGGTATAGGTGGCCATGCGCAGGCGCGCAGGCGCGGTTTTCCAGTCGCTTTCGAAGCCGGAAAGCCGATAGTCGAACATGAGGCGCTGCGGATTGGTGTACTCGGGGACGGAGAATTCCAGGGAGAACATGTCCGCTCCGCGCGGGATCCGGATTCGGGTGGCTTCCGATATATGCTTGTCAATCAGGTTGTTACTGCCTTTGGCAGGATCGTAAACGACGGGCTGGTCCAGCATCGTCAGGCGCGCCAGGGCGACCTGTGGCATCCGGTCGCCGCCGCTGTCAACGAGGAGCGGCGAAAAACTCGTCAGGCCGCCGTTGCCGCCGAAATAGAGCCGTCCGGACGGCGCCTTGAAGGCGCACCCGGTGCGGAATTCATTGCCCTGCAGGCCGTCGTAGGACTGGAAGACCGTGACCTTGCCGGTTCTCGGCGAGAGCCGGTTCAGGCCGCTGGAAGTGGACACCCACATATCGCCGCCGTCCGCGTTCAGGATGGCCCGGATCACGTTGTTGGAGAGGCCGTCCTGCTGCGTGAAGCGGCGAAGTTCACGGGTGGATTCGTTCCATTGGAAGAGACCCTCTTCCGTGCCGAACCAGACCGAACCGTCCGCACTGCTGCAGATGTCGTAGATGCGGGGGGGAAGGTCGTTCCCGGCGGTCCCGCTGAAGGGAGTGATCCGGTCCAGCGACGGGTCGTAGCAGAAAGGGCCGTTGTAACTGCCCACCCACAGACGGCCGGTCTGGTCCAGATGCAAGGCGCTGATCCAGCGGTAGTCCTCGTCCACCTGCCGGGCGGCCAGCCGGTGGGTTTTCGCGTCGATGACCGCGAGACCGGCGCCCGAGGTCCCCACGTACAGCAGGTCCCGGGCCGGATCGTACACGATGGTCCGGATCCGGTCCGTGCCGAGTTGGTCCCCGTAGGGATAAGGTTTCAGCGTAGTGCCACCTTCGATGTAATACAGGCCCCCCAGATAGGTTCCGAGCCAGATGGTGCCGTACCGGTCGCCCGTGACGGCCAGGATTGCATTGTTGTTGAGCGCGGAATTGTCCCGCGTGAACACGCGTTCGGCCTGCCGCCTGCGACCGCCGGTCACCGGCCGGCAGAACAGGCCTCCGCCGTCCGTGGCGACCCACAGGTTCTGGCCGTCCTCAAAGACGGACGTGACGACCGTATTGTTCTCGCCCGGCATCCCGCGGGTGCTGAATCCCTGGTAGGCGAAGCCGAACCGGGATTTCGGCGCCACCAGGACGCCGGTCTGGTACAGGCCCAGCCAGAGGTTCCCCTGTGCATCCCGGAGGCTGGACGTCGCTTTCCAGTTGCCGGTTTCCTGCCGGATGGACGAAACGACGGCCGTCCGGACTTCTTCCGTCTCCGAGTCGAAATGGAGCAGGCCTCCGTCCTCGTTTCCGATGAGGAACAGGCGTTCCTCACCCGACGCGGCCTGCGTGTCGAAGATGGTGGACGCGGCGACGGTCGTGGCGGCCCGGCGTCCGGAAACTTTCCGGATGACGCCGGAGCCGGCCTTGCAGATCAGCAGGCCCTCCGTACTCCCCAGCAGGATGTCGCCTGTGACCGGGTCCTCGGCCATGTCGTTGACGCGGAGCAGGTCGCCGGCCTTTTCCAGTTCCGGACTCCAGGCGAGCCCTTCCGCCGGCTCCAGGCTGATGGCATCGAGGATGACAGGCCGGCTGTCGCCCGGAAGGATCCACAGCCGCCCGGAAGCGTCCAGGAACAGCGTGTGGATATACTCCGTGCGCAGGGTCCGGTTGATGATTTCCCGCCGTTCGGGGAGTTCCTGCCGGGTTTCGCTGTCGATGACGAATACGCCCGCACCGCCCGTGCCTACGATGACGGTTCCGTTGGCCTGGACCTCGAGGAGCCGTCCGATGTATGGATTCACGGGCGTCTCCGGGTTCCGGTGAAGGTCGAAGTGCGTAAAGGAGGAATACTCGGAATCCAGGATGTCCAGACCGGCGGCGGTTCCGATCCATTTGGTGCCCCGCCCGTCTTCGACCATGTCGATGACGGAGGAACTGGACAGGCAGTTCTCGCTCTCCCGGTCGTGCTGGTAGGTCTCGAACCTCATTCCGTCGAAGCGGACCAGCCCGCCTTCGGTACAGATCCATATATAGTCGCTCCGGTCCTGGTAGATCCGGTTCACCTGCGAGTTGGGGAGGCCTGTCTCCGGCTGGTACAGGCGGGCGTTCTGGCCCGCCAGCGGGAGGAAGGCACCCAAAAGGAGCGTGGCCGACAGCAAAAAACGTTTCATTGTCATTTTTGGTTCATCTGTTACAAAAATACGAATTCTTTTTGTCTTGCAACGACCATGGTTCAAAAACGACAGCACTTGTTACATCCCGCGATTCCGCGCGATTATAAAGATGATACATTTGCACAAAAGGAAATTGGCTAACCAAACAATCAACTTTAAATCTTATCATTATGCGATTCAACCTTAAGAAAACGCTTGCATTCGTGGCTGCCGGCCTGATGCTGCCGCTCTTCGCCCAGGCGCAGGGCATCCGCATCAACGGTACGGTCACGGACAAGAGCGGTGAGCCCGTCCCGGGCGCGGCTGTGATGGTCGTGAATTCGTCCACCGGTGCCGTCACGGGCATCGATGGTACGTATTCCCTCCAGGCGAGCCCTTCCGCGACCCTCGAGGTCTCCTGCATGGGCTACACTACCGTGCAGATTCCCGTCCAGAACCGTACCCGGATCGACGTCGTCCTGGAAGACGACGCCGAGCAACTCGAGGCGACGGTCGTGATCGGTTACGGTACGGCCCGCCGCCAGGATGTGACCGGTTCCATCGCCTCCGTGGGCGGTGACAACCTCCGTGCGGTTCCCGCCGGCGATGTTACGCGCGCCCTCGAAGGCCGCGTCGCCGGTGTCGAGATGACCCAGACGAACTCCAAGCCGGGATCCTCGATGCAGATCCGCATCCGCGGCCAGCGTTCCCTGTCCGCCTCCAACGACCCGCTCATCGTCCTCGACGGCATGCCGTTCATGGGGTCCCTCTCCGACATCTCCACGAGCGACATCAAGAGCATGGACATCCTCAAGGACGCCGCCTCCACCGCCATCTACGGTTCTCGCGGCGCGAACGGTGTCATCCTCATCACCACCTACAAGGGTGTCGAGGGTCAGGCTCCGAAGGTGTCCTTCAACACCTACGCCACCTTCAAGAAGCCTGTCAAGTATCCGATGATGCCGCGCGAAAAGTATATCCAGATGCGTAAGATGGGCGGTCAGTACACCAATACCCTGGACGAGTCCGACGACCAGTTCACCGATTGGCAGGACCTTCTGTACCGCAACGGTTACACGCAGAACTACGACCTCAACGTGGCCGGCGGCACCAAGAGCGGCAGTTACCGCTTCGGCGTTACCTATTATAATGACGAGGCGGTCATCCCGACCCAGGGTTACGACCGCATCGCGCTGAACGCCGGCGTGGACCAGCGGATCGGCCAGTGGTTCCGGATCGGTTTCTCCACCAACACCAGTTATACCACCAACACCGGTAACCAGGTGGATATGTACGCCGCCCTGTCCAAGTCCCCGCTCGTGGTTCCCTACGATAAGGACGGCAACCTCAAGTGGCGCATCAACATGCCTTCCGACAACGATCAGTATATCCTTACGCGCGAGCGCGTCGAGGACCTGACCGCCCAGGGTGTCTGGGTGAACGAGTCCAAGTCCATCGCCACCTACAACACCGGTTACGTCCAGTTCTACTTCCCCTGGATCGAAGGTCTCTCCTACAAGGCCAGCCTGGGCCTGAACTACCGCAACTCCAAGGGCGGTTCCTTCACCGGCGTGGGCGTGAACGCTTCCGCCACCAACCCCAACGGCGCTTCCTGGTCCTTCAACGACACCTTCAACTGGACCGTGGAGAACCTGCTCTCCTATGACCGCGTCTTCGGCAAGCACCGTGTGAACGCCGTCGCCCTGTATTCCGCCGAGCAGACGACCAGTACCGGCCAGTCCCTCTCCGGCAAGAATATCCCCAACGAACTCTTCCAGTACTACAACATCGGCAGCGCCGTGGCTTCCGACATCACGGTGAACGGCGGCAGTTACACGCAGACGGGCCTCCTTTCCTACATGGGCCGTATCATGTACTCCTACGACGACCGCTACATGCTCTCCGCCGCAGTCCGTTCCGATGCTTCCTCCCGCCTGGCCCCCGGCCACAAGTGGCACACCTATCCGGCCGTTTCCGTCGGTTGGAACATCCACAACGAGTCCTTCATGCGCAATACCCGCAACTGGCTGGACGAACTGAAACTCCGTGTCGGTTACGGTGAGACCTCCAACCAGGCCATCGCCGCCTATGCGACCCTCGGCCGCCTGAGCACGCTCGTTTACAACTTCGCAGACGAGAAGTACGGCACGGGCTACTACGTGTCCACCCTGCCGAACGAAGACCTCGGCTGGGAGTATTCCCAGACCTGGAACTTCGGTCTCGACTTCAGTTTCTTCAAGGGCCGTCTCCGCGGTACCCTCGAGCACTACCGCGTCGCTACGAAGGACATCCTCCTCAACCTGGGTCTGCCTTCCACCTCCGGTGTGAGCGGTTACACCGCCAACATCGGCGCCACCCAGAACCGGGGTATCGAACTCACCCTGAACGGGACCATCATCGAGAACCGTGACTGGAGTTGGACCGCCGGCCTGAACATCTATGCCAACCGCAACAAACTTGTCGCCCTGGCCGACGGAGCCGACCGCGACGAAGGCAATGCCTGGTTCGTCGGTTACCCGCTGAACTGCCTGTATGACTATGAGTATGACGGTCTCTGGCAGCCCGGCGATCCCTACATGGACATCCTTGAGCCCAGCACCGAAGTCAACGGCATGAAGCAGGCCGTGGGTACCATCAAGGTGAAGTACCACGGCGAATACGAGGCAGACGGCACCCCGAAGCGTGCCATCAACTCCACGGACCGCGTTCCGATCAACGCCGAGGCCATCTTCCAGGGCGGTTTCAATACCACCGTGGCCTGGAAGAACCTGGACCTCACCGTGATCGGCGCCTTCCAGGCGGGCGGCATCCTGCTGTCCTCCCTGCACAGCGCGAACTCCTACCTGAACATGCTCACCGGCCGCCGCGGCCAGTTGGACGTCGATTACTGGACTCCCGAGAACACCGGCGCCCATTATCCGCGCCCGGGCTCCCTCGTGAGCAGCGATAACCCCAAGTACGCCTCCACCCTGGCATACTTCAACGGTTCCTACTTCAAGATCCGCACGATCACGCTCGGATATAACTTCCACAAGATCGCGGCCTTCAAGCGCGCCGGCATCGACAACCTCCGCGTTTACACCACCCTCCAGAATCCGGGTCTGGTGCTCTTCTCCGACTTCACCCGCGAGACCGGACTCGATCCGGAACCCAACGCCAACGGCGGTTCCACCGCTTCCGGCCGCCCGGGCCCGGGCCGTCTCTCCTATGTGGGCTTCAACACGCCGAATACCCGCAACTTCCTGTTCGGTGTCAATTTAACCTTCTAATCGAATCCGAGCCATGAAAAAGATAGCGAAAATCGCATTGGGTATCGCCGGAGCCGCTCTCGTCGCCAGTTCTTGCACCAAGATTCTCGAGGAGCACCCCAAGACCAACTATACCCCGGATTTCTTCTCCACCTCGATGGGTGTGGAAGGCGGTCTGACCGCCCTGTACGGCCATCTCCGTTACCTCTATGGCAACGGCTACTCTTACAACATCCTGACCACCGGCACTGACGAGGCCACGTGGGGCCAGTCCGCCGACGGCAACTTCAAGGACGCCGACATGTCCGACGCCGGCAACCTGAACGCCAGCACCTCCCGCAGCGACAACCTCTGGGGCAACGCGTTCACCTACATCAACACCGCCAGCGGCATCATCGAGAACGCCGAGGCCGTGGGCCTGGACAAGGCGATGATCGCCGAAGCCCGCTTCTTCCGCGCCTTCGACTATTTCCAGTTGGTGCAGACCTTCGGCGGCGTGCCGCTCGACCTGGGTGCCGGCGAACTTGCCTTCAACAGCAAGCCGGTCCGTGAGTCCGTGCGCAACACCGTGCCCGAGGTCTATACCAAGGCCGTCTTCCCGGACCTCAAGACCGCGGTGAACGACCTTCCCGTGAATCCCCGCGTGACCGGCGCCCTGACCCAGAACGTCGCCCGCCTGTACCTCGCCAAGGCCTATCTCACCTACGCCTGGTGGCTGGAGAACCCGGGCCAGATCCCGACCTATCCGGAGTGCTCCCGCCCCG
>JAEEGI010019420.1_pt1 | contig 13694 bp, 8 predicted proteins | sample 8958751 | NCBI WGS metagenome assembly JAEEGI01 (sample SAMN16246545, study PRJNA631951) | gut metagenome | biome: gut microbiome; feature: rumen; material: KS-attached | host: Bos | place: Iran: Karaj | collected 2018-10
CTTCTAAGAACATCAGTATATTTATCTAAAGTCATTTTTGATAAGTTATAGTAAGCCTCAAATGGTTGAATAGAATATCTAGCTACTTCACTAGTGAGATTAATAATACGGCTACCTTTATTAAGTAAAGGGAACATGATTTTATTTAATAAATAAACGCCAAAGAAATTAACATCAAACATTCTTTTAAAATGTTCTTCATTTCCTTCAATAATTGATTCCATTTTAAAAATGCCAATCGTATTGATAATCGCATATAAACTATCAGTCTTTTCTTTTATTAAATTAAAAGCGTTATTAATATCTTCTTTTTTAGAAACATCACATTTAATAAAAGTTGTGTTCATATCTTTGATATTAGAATTATTAATATCTAGTGATATCACTTCATAGTGGTTTTCTAAAAGCGAGACTAGTATTTCTTTTCCAATCCCTCCATTAGCCCCGGTTAATAATACACATTTATTCATACATTATATTTTCTCAATTTCTCACTTATTTTTAAATAAATAAAAAATATCCGTACTTTTTTCGAAAAACCTCCCTATTGGTAATAGTAGAGGAGATATCTCTTTATGGCAAAGTACAAAATCTTCAAAAACAAAAGAACTAAATTTCACCCATCTATCGATATTAGGATAAGCATCGATAAAAAATGGGAAAATATCGAAATCACTTCGCACCCAGTTAGAGGGAAAAAGTATATCAAATTTAGTAAAAATCCAAACAAGAATTGGAAAAACAAAGATGCGTATTTTAGAAGATATATAAGAAAGGACCCCATCTCCGCCAAAGGAGAAGAATTTAAGAATTATGAGTTGAGTCAAGAGGATGAATGCAAGGTGGATGAGTTCTTAGCAGAAAAGAAAAAAGCCGGTCAATTACTAACCGACAAGGGTGCTAAGCGACTCAACCAAATAGGGAATCAAGCTAATCACCAAAAACTTGGTCAGACACCCTTCGAAAATATTAAAGCAAAGAGAAAAAGAAATCGCAAGAAAAAAAGATGATGGCAATCTGATTACTCAGTTTGATTCTTCCATTTAAGGACCTCACATCATCTTCTGCAATTATCAAACAACATATTCATAAGTTTGTCAAATCGTTTTATTAAGATATAAAAAAGCCGGTATCGAAGTCCCGCCTTTTTACAGGCCGCTATATCAACCGGCAAAAATAAGTAAACCACAGCATAACCAATTTTGCAATAAAAAGGTCAACACTGAGCTCCCACCCTTTCGGGCCGGCTTTGGCTGACCTTTTTCACTGGCTTATTGCTTTATTTCAGCAAATTACCAGCAAAGATATTAAATCACACACTTGTTTTTTTAACAATAAAAAAGCCGTCGAACCAATTCGGCTCCAGGACGGCGACCTGCTTTTGCAAGTATATAAAGATGATGGCAAGCTAACTCAATAGTTTGAACTCCACTGAAGGAGCACGCATCATCTTCTGCAATTATCAAACAATATATTCATAAGTATGTCAAACAATTCTTTATTTATTTAACAAATAAATGTATTATTGCTTAATGCGAGGTAAAAACCATGAAAAAACAAGCATATAAATTATTACCTATCTTATTAAGCGTCATGCTAGTAGCAGGCTGTAAAGGAATTGTTCACAAGTCATCGAATAATAATTACGGTGGCTCTAATGATTCTATTTATTCAAGTGAAATTCCTTCTCCTAGTTCTGATCCTAGCGAAGAAGGTGATTTAGATAAAATCATCGCTCAATTTGTGGATGGTCTTAACGTTAATATTCCTTCCGTTAATGAATACAAGATGCTCTATGAAGTTTATTACTATTATTCATATAGCCAATATGTGATCTCCGCAGCAATCTCTGATGATGGTGCGATTGAAAGTGCATATAACACTAAATGTTCTAGTGAAACATCTTTAGTGAGTTTAAATGATGATACATATTACACAATTGATGAATATGGCTACATGTATGGAGATAATACCTCTTCTCCAAATGTGACATTATCTTTCTACACAGAAGAAGGCTACTTCAATTTCATGCTTACTAGAACTAGTGGCGCTGGTAAATTAGATGTCAGTGATATCGACACTAATTGGTATGTTGATTACATTAACTTTAACGGCTTCATTTTAGGGGAAGAATTCCCAGAAACAGATATTAATGTTTCTTTAGAAACTGATGTTAGTATCCCTGCTCCAACCGCTAGTGAATTCCCATATTTCTTTGAACCAGAAAGTGATACTGAAGAAGGTCATGTTGTCGCCACATATTACGTCATTTTAGAAGGTGACCAAATTGAAAGTTACCTTAATACACTTAAGGGTAAAGGTTATGAAACTAAACTCGTTGAAAATAAAGGTGAAACCATTAATTGGGATACTTATGAAGTAGAAGAATATACCTATTATACAGGTACTGCTTATGATCCAAGTTATCAACTCTATATCAGCATTCAAGAAGATGAAAGCGGTAATACCGTTATCATGTTCAATAACTTTAGTGATGTCGCTAGTAAAGACAAGACATCTAATACCGATTGGACAAACGAAGAAAAAGAATTAATGAATTCCACTTTACATCAAGTCTTACCATTTATGGCGTTTGGCGAAGATTATGAACTATATGATGATTCTGATGATGAATACACTCTTCTCGTCTTAGAAGATACATATTACGAAGATTTAAGCGCTGATTACATTGCTTTACTTAAGAACGCTGGTTTTAAAGAAGACAGTACTTCTTATACTTCAACATGCTACACATATGATAATGGTGTTTCTTTTATCGAAGTATTCGTTGATTATGATGGTGGTCACTATTTAGAAATCTATTATGAAGCTTCTAAATTACCTCCATTAACTGGTATCAATTTAAACGAATATGACCTCATTATCGTTGCGGGTGCCTCTTATCAATTAAATGCCAGTTTTGTTCCAAGTAATGCCGCGCAACCAGTCACCTGGTCAAGTAGTAATCCAGATGTTGTAACAGTTGATCAAAATGGTAAAGTCACCGTTAAAGAAAACGCCGAAGCTGGCCAAACCGCGATAATTACAGTTTCTAGTTTAGGTGGCATCAGTAAGACATGTACAGTGACTGTAGCCGCTAACGTGGTGACTGGCATCAAAATAGTGCAAGATTATAATGTCGTTCCTGGTGGCACAACTAAAGTCGATTACTATTTATTACCAATTGGTGCGACAACTTCTGAAACTGTGAACTATGAGATAGATGGAGATGATGCGACCATTGATCAGAATGGTAATGTCACCGTTAGTAGTAATGCAGATATTGGCCTTAAAATTAGAGTCACTGTTCGCTTGGGCTCAAGCGATATCAAAGACGATGCTTTAGTAACAGTTGTACAATCTAAAGTCACCCATACATTAGACCAAAGTTTCTTTGGTTTAAAGCAAGGTGAAAGTTCTTATAAAACTTACACTAAAACAACTGATGAAGGTGCCTATTATGAAGCTCAATGCGCAGCGACACACGGCATTCAATTAAGAAGCAAAAATAGTGATTCTGGGATTATTGCGCATTTCGAAGATAGAAATTGCTCTTCTATTACATTCACATTTGACGCTAATACATATGGTGAAAGAACAGTAAATATCTATGGTTCCGATAGTGAATTCGCTATTACCGATATGTTTAATGGTTCAGCAACTAAAGTTGGCAGTGTCACCTATACTCAAGGTGGAGTGGCAACATTCACTTATGCATTCCAGGGTGAGTATTCCTATATCGGTTTAAGAAGTGATAATGGTGCAATCTATTTCACTTCCATTGAAGTCATCTGGCGATAAAACCAAATAAAAATATCTATTTCTTACAAATTTTTGAGTAAGTAAATCCCTTATTTCAATTATTTGTCATAAGTATCTACCCAAAAGGAGTAGATATTTTTTATAAATGGCACAATAAAAGAAAGACGGAGGAAGCATTATGAAAACAAATCTTTTAAGAATACTCCCTATTATGATGGCTTTAGTGGTCACTTCTTGTGGCGTTAAAAATAAGTCATCAAATAATCCATCTAAACCTGATGAAACATCTAATATAAGTGATTTTACTCAACCAAGTGATTCTCCTTCTCTTCACGAACACGAATTTGCTTCTACGTGGAGTCATGATAACGAATATCACTGGCATGAAGCCTTATGCGGCCATCATGAAGCAGAAGTTAAAGAACAGCACTCATGGAGTGAATGGACTTATGATAAAGCTAATGCTAAAAGAGAAAAGACATGTAACATTTGTGCTTATAAAGTTTCTGAAGCTATTAACATCTATGACGTACAATGGATGAATGAAGGTGTCCTTTTAGATAAAGAAACATATATCGAAGATGAAGTACCTTCTTATAAAGGTGAAACACCAGTAAAAGCAAAAGACGCTGACTTTAATACATATGAGTTTTCTGGTTGGGATAAAACTCTTTCTCCAATTAAAGCAAATACCACTTTTAACGCTCAGTTTAGAAAAATAGATCACGTCCATTCGGAAGGTAGAACCGAAAGAGTGGATGTTTCAGAACCTAACTGTACAGAAAATGGAAGTTATCAAATCGTCACTTATTGTGCGGAATGTCAAAAAGAATATAAACGCGACACCTTTGATATCCCCGCTTTAGGTCATGATTTAGTGCAAGTCGCGGCAAAAGATGCAACCTGTACTGAAGCTGGCTGGAACGCTTATGAATATTGTTCGAGATGTGACTATACCACTAAAATCGATATTCCTGCGACAGGTCATATTCACCTTAAGACAAGAATTGAAAACGTTGTCACACCTGATTGTCTTGGTGCCGGTTATCATGACGTAGTCACATATTGCGAAGATGATAATGTCATCATATCTACAGAAAGAGTCAGCGATCCCGCTTTAGGTCATGCCCTTCAACATGTTGACGCTAAAGCACCAACTTGTACAGAAAAAGGCCATAACGCTTATGATTATTGCACTAGAGAAAGATGTACTTATACCACCAAAGAAGACATTCCTGCTCTTGGTCACAATTATGTCACTAATGAAGCCACGCTTGAATATACATGTAGTAGATGTGGTGAAGGTGGCCGTAACTACGAAGCTACCGTCACACTAGCGCCTTTACACGTTGGTGATATTTATAATAAACATGCTGCGACAGTGACCTGGAAAAATGATGACCATGCATTAAGTTTCGTCTATCTCATGTATAAGATAGAAGGTTCTTATATCATGCCAAGTGTTTCTGGAACATACGAAATCCCATCTGCGTATCTTGGCAAAGATGTTGAAGCCCATGTTTACATTGGTGTTAATGATGCTACTAACTTAGTGGATATCGATGGCTTGCTTGATAATTGCACTCTTGTTTATAACGGTACTAGCTATCCATGCAGAGGTTCTGCTGGTGGTAATCAACAAAGTCCTGAAGGCGTAACTTATAGGAATTATTATCACTTTGAATTTAACTGTGGCCAAGTCTTACCAGATATTCGTGAACATACAGTCACATGGAAAAACTATGATGGCACTATCTTAGAAACAGATACTGTCTTACACGGCAATATGCCATCTTATGATGGAGAAACACCAACTAAACCAGCGGACGCTGATCATTCATACACCTTCCTTGACTGGGATAAAGAATTAGTGCCAGTTACTGAAGATGTCACATATACTGCGACATTTGCTTCTGCTGATCTTACACGTTATAACATTACATTTATTGTAAGAGGCGAATCGCATATTGTTGTTTGCCCAGAAATGGTAACACCAACTTATGCCGCTCCTATTACTTATCAACAAGATGGTAAGATCTATGCTTTCCAAGGTTGGGACAGAGAAGTAGTACCTGCTACTGAAGAAACCACATATACCGCTATTTATGCAGAAAGTTTATATGATTATCAATTAAATGATGAAGGAACTGGTTATATCATCAAAACATTTGTTAATAAAAACTATGAGGGTGATTTGCTCATTCCAAGTTCATTTAACGGCTTACCAGTAACGGAATTAAGTACGCAGTTATTCCGTAATGCATCAAAACTAGGCACTGTTACTATTCCAAATTCTGTAACCACTCTTGGTAATGAATTATTTGATGGTTCAGGTGTCAAAAAAGTCATATTTGGTAATGGCGCTGATATTTCAGCTTATTGCTGTCGCAACTGTTCCCAATTAACAGAAATCGTTCTCCCAGAAGGAATCAAAAAAATCAATTCTAACGCATTTTACCGCACTGGTTTATCTGGACTCTTATATCTTCCAGATAGTGTCGAAAGTATGAACAGTTATGCATTTGCATACACTAACATTGAAGTCGTTAGATTCGGCGTTAACTTTGCTTCTTTAGACTATACCGCTTTCTCTTCATGTTCAAAGTTATATGAAGGTGTTAATGAATCCACAAAAGTTAATAACCAACGCATTCAAAATTACATGGGTGTTAATGTTCTTGCGGTTGTTAGTTCAATGGATGAACGTGGTACTGTGGGCGTTGATGAAGATGGTGTCAAATATTATGATAACGAAGCATTATCGTTGATGGTCGCTATTGGTTATGAAGGAACTAGTGAAGATCTTGTCTTAAATGATCGATATACTGAAATCAAAGCGTCAGCTTTCAAGAGCAATACTGTTCTTAAAAATGTTGATTTAGGTAAGGTTTCTACAATCGGTCAATACGCTTTCTCTGGCAGCGCAATTGAAACTGTGAAACTAAGCCCTAACTTAACTGATCTCGGTGAAGTATTCCGCGATTGCTATAACTTAGTATCCGTAGATAGAAATGGGGCACACATTAAATATGTTAGAGGCCTAACATTTGCCTCATGCAGGAACTTAACTTCTTTAGACTTAGGTGATGAAGTACTTGAATACGGACAATTCTTAGCGAGTTCTGGAGTCACATCATTTACTATTTCTAGTGTCTGTAGAGCGGTTGATTTATCAGGCTCCAAATTAAATACCATCGCAGTTGCGGAAGGTAACACTAACTTTAAAGTCGTTAATAACGCTTTATATACTTATGATGGTAGTAAATTATGCTTTGTTGCTTATGCAGGTAATGCTAACTTTGTTATTGCGGATGGCACTCAAACAATAGGTCAATATACTTTCCATAGAGCCAGAAATGTGTTTAATTCTATTAGCATTCCTGCAAGCGTCACAAAAATTGAAAAATATGCCTTTGGTGAAGTAGAAGGTTTAACCGCAATCACTTATTTAGGAACCGTTGAACAATTTAACGCTATTACTAAAGATAGATATGCATTTTACGACTGCCCTGTCAGCGAAGTTACATGTAATGATGGTACAGTGTCGGTTGCCTAAAACAAATTAATTAACAACAATTGAGAAGCGCTCTAAGCGCTTTTCTTTTGCGCTACAAGGGGTATTAGTTATGTTTCATTCATGTCTTTATTCATAACAAAAGATATGAATGTGATATTATATTAGATACATGATAAAAAAAGTATCTGATTCATATAAACATCACATCTTAATAATTGCTTTAGGGCCCTTCTTAAAAATCATTGAAGCGATATTTGATTTACTCATTCCTTTATTCATGAAAGCGATTATCGATTTAAGTCAATATAGTTCCCCTAGTGATATCCCTAATGCCATATCTTCTTCTTTAGCTTCTTTCATTAGACTAGTTAATCCAGTAGGAGAAGGCATTAGTGACGCGATTACAGGTGGCATCATTATTTTAGTCATGGGTATTGTTGGCTATGTTATTACAATGGTTAGCCAATATTTAGCGGCTAAAGCCTCAGTTAGTGTAGGTACAGAAGTAAGAAGTTCTTTATATCAAAAGTTATTACAGTTATCTAAAAAAGAAAGAGAAGAGATTAGTAACGCTAAATTAATGACTGTTATTAATAGTGATACCTATCAACTTCAAAAAGGCGTTCTATATTTTGTTAGATTAGCGGTACGCGCTCCATTCATCTTAGTGGGTGCTCTCATCTTCTCTTTTATTCTTGATTGGAGAGTGGGTTTAGCCTATTTAGCGATTGTTCCAATGATTTTATTAGTGAACTTCTTAGTTCTTAGAAAATCTTCTAAAGGCTATTTAGAAATTCAATCTGAATTAGATAATATTTCTAATCAAACTAGTGAAACTGTTGAAGGCGCGAGAGTCATTAGAGCCTCTAATAATCAAGAAAATGAATACACTAAGTTTTCTAATAAAACAGAAGCTTATCAAAATAAATCGATTAAAGTTAATCGCTTAAATGCTTTAATTAATCCTTTAACATTTGCTATTACATCAATTGTTTTAATCGTTATCATTCTTCTTTTAAGAAATGACTTATTTGGACCAAATAACGTTTTAGTGGCCTCTACAATTATCGCGGAGATGTCATATCTTGCTCAAATCTTCTTTGTAGTGGTGCAATTCTCCATTGTTATCGTTGATGTTGTTAAAGCTAGTGTATCGAGAAAAAGAATCAATAGTGTTCTTTCTATTGAACCAAAGATTGTTAATATATCTAATCCAAAAGTCGGGGAAATAAAAGATAACGAACCCGTTATTAAATTTGATCATGTTTCTTTCTCTTTTGATGAAAGTAAAGATAACTATTTCTTAAACGATTTAGATTTCGAAATTAGAAAAGGTGAAACATTTGCCATTATCGGTGGTACCGGTAGTGGTAAATCAACCATCATTAACTTAATTGAAAGATTCTACGACGCTAGTAAAGGTAACATCCTTTATAAAGGCATTCCTTTAAAAGAATATGATTTAACTTCTTTAAGAAGAGACATTGGTTTAGTAAATCAAAAATCATCTTTATTTAAAGGCACAATTAAATCTAATTACTTAATGAGTAATCCAGAAGCTAATGATGAAAACATCATTAATGCGCTTAAAAACGCTCAAGCATATGAATTTGTTTCTAAATATGATGACTCTATTAATCATGAAGTTAATGAAGGTGGTACTAATTTTTCAGGTGGCCAAAAACAAAGACTTTGTATTGGCCGAGCCTTAGTCCGTCATCCTGAACTATTAATTTTAGATGATGCGACAAGTGCGTTAGATCTTTTAACCGATAAAAGAATTAGAGATTATGTCTCTTCTATTAAAGACATGACTAAAGTAATCGTTTCTCAAAGAGTGGCGACAGTCCAAAATGCTGATTACATTTTAGTTTTAGAAGGTGGCAAGGTCGTTGGTCAAGGTAAGCACGAAGATCTTCTTAAGACTTGTCCAATTTATCTAGAAATTTATCAAACACAAATTAAAAAGGAGTAATATGACCGTTAAAAAGAGATTGTTTAGTTATCTAAAACCATTAAGAGCCTCTTTAATAGTCGCGGTTATTTTTGCTTTACTATTTGTGATCGCGCAAATATCTCAACCATTCTTATTAGGTAAAGCTCTTGATGCTTCTAAAGATAATAATCCTGAATTATTTAATATCTATGTCTTTATCGCTTTAGGTCTCGCGGTCTTAGGCGTAGTGTCGGCTTATATATTTGAAGTTATTGTCATGAATAGTGCCCAAAAGGCTATTAAAAAAGCCCGTGATGATATTTATCAAAAGATTAATTCAATAGCCCTTAAAGACTTTGATAACAAGTATCGTGGTGATTTACTCTTACTAGAAATAAGAGATATGGAAAATTTCTCCGGGGGATTATTCGCGGTCTTTAAGACTCTTATTCAAGGTATCTTCACTGTTATTATTACCATCATCATGATGATCAATGTGAACTGGATATTAGCAGTGGGTGTAATTCTTCTTTCTCCATTAAGTATGTTAATGGCGAGATTTGTTTCTAGATTTTCTAGTAAACATTATCGTAAACAAAATGAATTACAAGCGCATATCTCCTCTATTTCTTTAGAAACGCTTAATAATATTGATATTGTGCAATCGCTTAATAATGAAGAAGAAGCTTTAAAAGCTTTTAATAAAGAAAATGATATTCTTCAAAAAGAAGGAACAGTAGCATCATTCTCCGCTTCTTGGGTTAATCCATCTACAAGACTCGTAAATAATACTATCTATGTCATTATTGGTGTGGTTGGCATTATCATGCTTTCTTATGAAAGTCAGTTACTGCCTTTATTTGCGGTCATGTCTATTGGTAGACTTTCATCATTCTTAAGTTACACTAATCAATATACAAAACCATTTAATGAAATTAGCAATGTCACTAATGAATATGAAGCGGCAAAAGCAAGCTTTAGAAGAATTAATGATTTCTTAAATATTGATGATGATATTAATGAAGGAAAAGATACCGTTAATGATATTGAATCAATTACATTTAAAGACATGTCTTTCTCTTATGATATCAATCGTAAATTAATTACTAATTTCTCTCTAAATATTAAAAAAGGTCAAAAAGTCGCTATCGTTGGACCAACTGGCGCGGGTAAAACAACTTTAATCAACCTTTTAATGCGTTTTTATGACCCGTTAAGTGGTGAAATATTAATTAATGACAAATCATACCTCAAAATTAATAAGACCTCTTTAAGAGGTAATATCGGTATGGTTCTTCAAGATACTTGGATATATTCGGGTTCAATCTTAGATAACATCCGTTATTTAAAACAAGATGCTTCGATAGAAGAAGTAAAAGAAGCCGCGAAAAAAGCACACGCTGATATATTTATTGAAACTTTACCAAATAAATATGAAACACTAGTGTCTAATAAATCTGGTTTATCAGAAGGTCAAAGACAAATGATCGCTATTGCTCGAGTAATGTTACTTAATCCAAATATGGTTATTTTAGATGAAGCGACATCGAATATTGATACGCGTAGTGAAAAATTAATTACCGATGCCTTTGATTATATGATGAAAGATAAGACAAGCATTGTTATTGCTCATAGACTATCCACAATTGAAAAAGCGGATATTATCATCGTTATGAAAGATGGGGCCATTATTGAAACTGGTAATCACAAAGAATTAATGCATAAACAAGGCTTCTACTATAGCCTTTATTCATCACAGTACAAATGATTATCAATATTTAATGTAAATATCCTTCATCTAATAGTAGATAATGTATCACATTTGTGTTACAATATTAATGGGTGAGAATATGAAAAACGAAGTGGTGCATGCCAGAGTACAAGAAAGCGTTAAAAAAGATTCAGAAAAGATTTTAAGCAGAGTCGGTATTTCTATTAGTCAAGCTATCGATCTTTTCTTAAGACAAGTCATTTTAAAAAGAGGAATACCATTCGACTTAACAGAAGAAGAAAACATAGAATGTGATCAAATGGAAGAACTATCTTACATAATTAATTCTGTTGATGGAAAAGAACCACCTACTTGGGCTAAAAAAATAATACATCTATACTCTAGAGGAGAAATTGACTACGATACCGCAGTATATGCGATTACAAAACATTATCAACAATGAAAGACATTTATGTTTACGAAGGCACAAATGTGCTAATCAACAAATTGAATATACGAGATAATAGCAAGCTCGATGAAGCCGAAGGGATTTATGTTTCAATTGCGCTAAGAAAAATAATTGAAAACCCAATCAAAATTAGAACGCTTTCTGATATTCATAAATTTCATTTTTTGCTCTTTGAAAAACTATATGAGTGGGCCGGAGAGGATAGAAAAATGAACATGTATAAAAGCGAACCAGTTTTAAACGGCCTATCAGTTACTTATTCAGATTACAAAAGCATTGATAGTGATTTAAAAAAACTCGATAGTCGGTTTAAAAATATCAAATGGAACGAATTACATAGTAAAGAAAAAATAGAATCCGTTGTCGATATCTTTTCTAAATTGTGGAGAATTCATTGCTTTAGAGAAGGCAACACAAGAACAATAAGCATTATGATGTATTTGTTCATGAAACAAATCGGTTTAAAGGTGGATGTGGCCTTTATTGGTGAACATGCGAAATATTTTAGAAGCGCCTTAGTTTTAGCTTCAATTGATCAATATAGTGAGTATGAACACTTGACTAACATGTTAATGGATTCTGTTTATTTAAAAGATATTCCTTCAAATAAGTATAAAACCATTAGAGACTACGAAGTTGATAAATACGAATATCAAAAGCACGAGTACAAGGATTAGAAAGGGGGTGCGACTATGAAAAAGTTTATTAGAAATTTATTATCTGGATATTTCTTAGTTATCTTGCTCTTACTTTTAGAACTTGGCATTATTGTCGTTCTTCAATTCTTCATGGACGATATTTTAGTCGCTATCATTGGTAGTGATAAAATCACTAATGAACAAATATCCGCGATTATTGTATTTGCCTATATGGGCTTAAGAATCGTGGCCTTTATCGTCGCTTTCTTCATCTTCTTTAGAATTGTTAATAAACCAGAAGATCCAGAATTTAAGATTCCTTGGATTGTGGGTATGCTTCTATTACCTTTATTCACCTCCGTTATTTTCTTAATCTTTGGTAATCATGGTTTAAGAAAGAAAGATAAAAAGATTATGACCGCTTTTAATAAGTCATGCGATGAACATTTTGAATTAACTAAAAATGAACAAAAGAAATATGAAAAAGAACTAGGGGACGCCTTAGGCACATTTAACTATATTCATAACACCACAAAGATGGGTATCCATACGAATAACAAGGTTACCTACTATAAATGCGGTGAAGAATTCTTCCCGGCATTCATTGAAGGTTTAAAACAAGCGGAACAATTTATCTTCATTGAATTCTTTATTATCTCTGATGGAAAAGAATGGTCCGCTGTTCAAGAAATATTAAAAGAAAAAGCCCAAGCGGGTGTTGATGTTCGTATTGTTTATGATGATATGGGTTGTGGTGGAACAATTAGTTCATTCACTCCAAAAAGATTAAGAAAATTTGGTATTAAATGCTATAAGTTCCATCCATTTAGACCTATTTTATCTGGTGTATATAACAATAGAGATCACCGCAAGATAGTGGTCGTTGACCATAAAATGGCTTTTACAGGTGGTATTAATCTCGCTGATGAATACGCTAATGAAATCGTTAGATTTGGCTATTGGAAAGATACGATGGTTAAAATCGAAGGTAGTGCGATTAATAATCTCATCATGACTTTCCTTCAAAACTTAAATTTAGCGGTTGGTCATATTTCTAATTACGATAAATTCATTAATTATGAATATCCTAAATTTGAAGATAAAGGATTTGTCATGCCATTTGGTGATGGACCTGGTGATATCGACTACGCTTTAGTGGGTGAACAAACATATATTAATATTTTGAATTACGCTACTAAATCGTGTTATATCTCTACCCCATATCTAGTGCCTACATACGGCTTACTTGATGCTTTAAGAAATGCCGCTTTACGAGGAGTGGATGTCCATTTAATCGTGCCAGGTATACCAGATAAGAAACTCGTTTATCAAATGGCGAGATCTAACTTTAGATTCCTACTTGACGCTGGAGTACATATTCATATTTATAAACCAGGCTTTAACCATATGAAAAGCGCAATCGCCGATGGCGAATTAGCGTTCGTTGGTACCATCAATTTTGACTTTAGAAGTTTAGTCCATCACTTTGAATGCGGCACAATTTTATATAAATGCGAATGTATGAAAGAAATTGAAGATGACTTCAAAGAAATGGTGAGTGTTAGTGAAGAAGTACCTTCTAACTTTAGACTTAGAGGTCCAATTAGAGCCATTACTTCATTATTAAAGATTATTTCCGCTTTATTCTAGTTATTTACTAG
>JAEEGI010019423.1_pt1 | contig 13693 bp, 12 predicted proteins | sample 8958751 | NCBI WGS metagenome assembly JAEEGI01 (sample SAMN16246545, study PRJNA631951) | gut metagenome | biome: gut microbiome; feature: rumen; material: KS-attached | host: Bos | place: Iran: Karaj | collected 2018-10
AATTCGGGGTCGCATCACCCTTGATTCACCCTAATTCACCCAGTTATTGCAGCTAAATGACTGATTTTCAATATCCGCTATCTGATGGCAGAAAAAAGTGATGAAGTCAGGAAATAAACCTGCAATTGAATCGATTGTTCAGATAGTCATAATCGCCTTTAAACTTGGTAATCATATCAGGAAAACAAGCAGGTGTGAATCCTTTGAATAAGTCCCAAACTTCTGGGCACAATAAATTCTGGGTACTCTCGCCTGATAGCATTCGATTTCTGACCAGAGATGAACTGATAGCATCAATATTTTCTGGCTGAGGCAGTGTCACGATGCGGTCAAGATAGCAGGAGAGCACATCATTGCATTCCAATGCCTTTTCAAGCGCATCGTCCTCCCTCGAATAGAGTACCACATTAAACCTGCTCAAGAAGTCCTTATTCTCAGTTAAATGGATAAGTAAGTCCAGCTTGTCAGCACCCATCACGAAGTACAGTTCCTCATCAGGATACTGTTCCTGTAGTGCCTCCATTGTCTCAACGGTTCTTGCCGCAATTGTGCCAATTTCAATATCACTCACCATCATGCGAACATCGGTACACATGGCCTGGAGCATCCTGACGCGCAATTCAGGCGATAACACAACAGGCGGATGGCTGTGCCGCATTTTGCGTTTCAGATAGGCGTCACTCACTGGAACAAAAATGCCAATTTCTGCTCCAAGCGCATTGAGAGCATCCTCCATTAACCTGTAATGTGCCAGTGTCGGCGGATTGAAACTCCCACCCAAAACAACGATTCTTTTCTTCTTCCAAGCCATATCTTGCGTAAATTTTACGCAAAATTACAACCCTTTTCTCAATCCACCAAATTTTCTTGCGTAAATTTCACATAAGAAATCAAAGGAGTGCTTTCTAGAAAACCATCCTTAATGCATGTTTATGGGCATTGCGGACTTGACGTTTATGGTTTTTAATTCCTAGCGGATGCCATAAACTCACTGCTATTATTCAAATGATTAAACCTTATCGGAGTCGCTATAATCTAGACTGAAATTCATTATTCGGCAACGTTCTGAATACTATAATAATAAATTAAACCTCTACTATAGCCTTTATAACGGCCTTGCCGTTGATAGACAATCCATTTCTTAATATTCTCTTGATTGGAGTATTCTCAGGAACTATTGAGAAGGGAACGGTCCTGTGCATTTCAGTTTGGAAGCCAGATAATTCTGATATAATGGTTCCCCCATTAACTGACAGAATTTCAAGAATTCTTTCTTGCACAAAAGAAATCATTGTTAACACGTTTTTATCATCTGTCTTTTGAGATAAAGCTTCAAGTTCGTCAAATAAATCAACTAAATTGGATACAATACTACCAATGCTATTATATTCTGAGACCGCTGAATTCTTCTCTTCACCGTTATTTACTATAACTTTTTCGCCACCTTGCTCAGTGTTACTGTCATTTTTTATAAGTGGAACTGACTTTGGAAGCCTTTCCTCTCTAGAATTATACTTTAGAGCACTGAGATCACATGAATCATTTGATTTATGATACTCAACCCCAGAATTTGGTGACACAACATCCGATAAATTGATTTCGGCAGAGTCATCTTTTGAATTAAGCGATGACAAATCTTCTGAAGAGCCATTTTCGATGATGGCTGAAGTATCATTCTCACTAGATGATGTAACATACAATCTTTCATGTTCGGCTATATCTTCAGTTGGATTTGTTTCTGTGACCATCTCATCAGATGAATGTTCAACAACCATTTCATCAAAAAAAGTAGATGATGATTCTTTATCACTCATAAAAATTGAGAATAATTTTAATAGCAACTTTTGGAATTTCATAACACTTTAGATTAGTTCCGCATACTTCTTCTTGGCAAGACCAGCCGCCTTCTGCTTAACACTGTTTGGCGGTGAAGCGTTGTACACTACAGACCAATACCTGTATCTAGCTACCGGATCATAGCTTATTGGCTGCCCAGAAAAAAGCGCAGATAATTCAACAATTTCATCTTCCATAAAACTTTGTCTGTGCTCATTAATCTGCTGGAAAGCAAGAAAAGAGCTATTAATAAATTGTAGCTCTGAAAGAATAATTTCTATCTCTTCCTTTAATGCAAAAAACTTTGATTTAAGAATTTCGACTTCCGATGAAGATGGGATTACGCGCTCTACAGAATCCTTGACAATTTGTTTAGCGGGTTCTGGAAACGTTGATAATAACCTTAGACATTCATCTTTGACTTTTGAAATTTGCTCGGCATAAACAAATCTTTCATCGTACTGAATTTTCAGCAAGATTCGCTTTAACTCGGTAAGGATAGTATTACATCTCAAAAGTTTACTTCTATTAAAGAAATGATTGTAAATTAACTCTTTCAACTTTACAAGGCCCCCGATAGACTCTAATTTTGACAAAGCTGAATCAATGTCAGTAGAATAATATAATTCTTTTGCAATCAATGCAAAAGCACTCCATGGCAATTCCTTATTATCAAAAAGTTTGAGCATACTTTTCCTTTCGGTTACAGAAAGATTACACAATGGAAGTCTCTCGTGCAGAAAGGCCGCCTCAGAACCAAGCGCAAGTTCAAGTCCTTTTTTATCTGGGAATCCTTCACTTAACTGTTCTTTAAGACTCAAAGCACACATCCTATCTGGAAGACACTTAGTTAACGCCGCAGACGTTGGAAGAATTGAAAAGAGTTCCTTTTCAAATTCCTTGCAAAATTTCGGAATATTTTCTAATTGCGACAATTCTTTATCTACCTTAGATAATACCCCTATCCCATTGAGTGCTGTTATCCCATTACCACCATTGTACAGTGCAGACAAAAAAGCCTTATCAGTTTCGGTTGGCACAGTATTAAACAAATAAATAATCGCGTCAGCACTATTTGATAAATTTATAGTTTCTTGCTGATGTCTTTCTCTTAATCTAAAGTAAGCGTCTGTCTGAATTTGATGGGAATCTCCATCATCTCCAACATCAGCACCTATTCCTGGCGTGTCAACTACAGTCACGTCCTCTAGCAGCGGATTGTCATTAATGTAGAATACAAGCTTATCTATCTTTAGCGAAAGAGATAAGGACTGTTCGCTTGTTCCCTGGATAGAATCAAGGAACGCTTTTGATACCCACTCTTTACGACCATCTGTGAAGCAACATAAAATAGGTTTATCTTTATTCGGAGCTAATCCCTTCTTAAAGACGTTGATTGTTGCGGTCGTTTCTGTCGTTCCAGTGAGAGCAAGATCCACGCCCAAAAGAGAGTTGACAAGAAAACTTTTACCAGCCTTAACTTTTCCAGCTACCGCTAATACACATGGTGATGACAAATCCTCCTGCAGTGATTTTAATGAAAGTAAAAATTTATCACGCCAAAATGACTGTTCAATGAATCTTATAGTTTCATTGAGTACTGTGGTTGTCCGGTCAATTATCTTTATATTGTTCATACTCTTGATACAATATCTGAATTAATCCATCAACACCCACTCTTTTATAGAGAGAGTTAAGTAAATAATAAAGTAATTGTTTCTTCTCTTCAAGGGTAGGAGGAGCTGTTACTCTTTGTTCTGAATTGAATCCTTCTGTACGCCTGAAACTAATTCTTGCTGGTTCTGGTTCTGGTTTATTTCGCGATTGCAACTCTTGTGCAGAATTATCATCAGCACAATCAGGAATGCAATTGTGGCTAAAATCAGTCCCAGGCGCAATGCTTTTTTTGGCCGAGAGATCGGAATTGGAGGAGGCGTTGTTGGTATCGGTTTTTTGTGACTTTTTGTTTCTGGAGAATTAACTCCCATAACAATTGCATTTAAATAATTGTATTCATGCGCATAAGCATGCGCCTTGCTTGAAAAGCCCGAAACTACAGATGTATCACTATTAAGTCCAAGAGCTGTAGAGAACACCTCTGACAAGTTCACATTCCCCAATACTGATGTTTTTTCTGTATCTGTATTTAAAGTAATGGTAGATGTCGCTTTGCTTATACAAGTGTACGACCCCATCTCAAAATCAACGGGAATACTGGATTTTTTAAAAGAGTCAAATTCAACGTCCCAAAGCGGAACTATATAAGATAAATATAACTCCTTAAAAAAGGCCAAATCAAATGGTAATATTGCTTCTTGTTCAGAAAGATTTACAACTAAGCCAAAAAAGCCACGTACAGGCCGTCCCGTAAAATCCTTATAAATAACCTCATTAAGTTCTTTATTTTGAACACCTATCCCCCATAAAAGAAGATTATCCTTTTTAGAGAATAACCACCTTGGCTCAACTAAAGGATCATCATACTGCTCTACATTAATGATGCCACGAGCTTGGGTTAGAAATAATTTTCTTGTGTCTTTTGGGCAGAACTCTGCAGAAGGAGATATTATCGCCTGATAATCTACATTTTTTGTTCTTGTGTAGACAAATAATTGTGCTTTCATATGCCTTGTAGTTTAATACCGTTTATGTAAATCTCTGCACCACGAAGCAGGTATTGCTTAATACCATTCATAGTAGAATTAAGTTTGTTAAGCAATTCCTTATCGCGACTAATGGCATTGGTCTGCGAATTAATGCGATTACGAATTGATGATTCATTATTAACAAAGAAACGCAAAAAAGAATTACGATTCAGTTCTTTGCTCAAGTCCCTTTTAGAAGAGCTCAATGCGCTTTCACTCATTTGAATACTCCCGATTGTCTTTTCAATCTTTTGTCCCATTACATAAAACAAGGAGAACAGAATAGGGATATTCAGGTTTCCAGCTGTTGGCGTAATGTCAAGTACACCTTCCAACTCACCACCTTCATTTGTCAGGTTAGAGCCAAGGGTGACAGCTGTAATTCCGGCTGTAATTCCAGTCCCTATTCCAAACATTGCAGCCATTTGTTCTTTCAAGAATTTAAGTGCACTGGCTATCTCGCTACTATTCAGCATATCTGATTTTGATAACACGACCATAACCGGGGTATTCCTTGCGTTACTCGAAAAGCCAAGATACTGCTCATATAATGTATTCAAATACTGAATATTAAATCTTGCTCCAGGATCTCCATTCATCGCAGCTTTTACCTTATCTGCACCAACAAAGAACAAAAGGACACTTGAACCCTTGTAAGAACTAAACAATTTCTCTTGCTCTTCCATGTCATCTTCATCAACTGAATCCAGCAATCCACCTCTAAAATCAGTTATTTCTAATGACATCAACAAATCAAGAGCCTTACGGATATTAAAATTATAATTTACGCTCTCGACATTACCAGCTGGCCATTGTCCGTTAACCATCTTCTCATATGCTTTATACAACTTAAGCATTTGACGAGGATCCGGAGTAATCACAGTTAATAGTTCACCATCACTAAATGGAACACCTTGTGAAAGTGCTTGCGACATTGCAAAAATGTAACAAGACTTGCCAGAACCGCTTAAACCATAAAAAGAAATTTTGTCTGCCATAGTTTAACGTTAAAATATAGTTACTAAATCATCTTTACTCCAGGATTTGAGTTTTTCTTCAAGTTCACTCTTACACAAATTAAGTTGGTTGAAGAGTTGTTCTTGTTTTTGCGCAGAATACTCAGCAGCCCACGTTTTATCATATTCTGTTTCCCAATCCATATCAACTATTTCGGCTATCTCACTCAGTATCTGCTCAACTCCACCAAACACTCGTCCCAACAGTGAAGTTGGCCGATGAGCTTCAGCTCGTCTCATAGCTGCGTCATAAGCTTCAACACAACGATTTATATATATTGGGCTTCCACCATATATGCTATATGCAAGTACAAAAAATGGGATATGATAGAGTTCTTTTGTTATTGCACACTGAACAAGCATGGCACCCACGGATTGGCTTTTTTCAATTTGTGAAAACAGCGAATGGAAGCGAGATAAACCATAAAATTCCGCTCCATCTGGCACAATATCACATTTTGTTATAACAAAACTAATTGGAAACCATGAATTATGAGAAACTGTTAGAGAACTTTCAATACACGAGATAAGTATATCATATTCCATATTCCACCTTGCTCCTTGTTGAATAAGTTTTTCGCCATCAAGAAAAACGACCAAAGCATCAGCACTCTTAATAGCGCTCATAAACTTATTCATATCGGATTCATCGGGATCATCACTGAGGAGAATACCTCCGCGATAATCAATCCAATTGAATGGCATTAGTTCATGGCCTGCAACAGTAAATGCAAACTCATACCGTTGCTGTACATCTGTTCCAGAAGGATATTTCCCTTGAGTCAACGCAGATGCCATACGCGCTAATTGGCGTTTTTGGGTTTCATTTTTTGAACTGATACCATAGTTTTCAGGATCCTCGCCCACATACTTATATAAACCTGCCATAAACGAGGTTTTGCCAGATCCACTATGTCCAACCATTAATATATTCATGATTATTTGATTTTTGATTTTTGATTATTTATACACATTTCACTGTAACATTGACACCTTCCCAACCGCAATCCAAGCAATGATAACCACGTCGTTGAACTAATTTATAACACCTTTCTGATCCACATTTCTTGCAAATCATTTGCCTATCAGTGTTTAATTCTTCGTCAAATCCACATTGTTTTTCTAAAGATTTGGTTTCGTTATTACTTGTTTTATTGGATTGAAAATTTATTACATTGCCTAATGCGACGGCTATATCCTTTTCGCCACAAGTGACAATTTCAGAGTTAGGTGCTACATTTTTCAATAACAATGGAATAAGAGACAATTTTGAACTACCGCCAATCAATAAGATTTTATCAACTTTATAACCTCGCTGATTTACTTCTGATAACACGTTTTTTGCAACATTTACAGCCTCATCAACTTTTTTATATATGATATTATTGAACTGCTCTCTCGATAAAGAGTACTTATAGGTAATAATCGAGCTATTGATTACTAATACTATATTTGTATCATACACATCATTCTGACCACTAAAATACTCTTTCAATCGGCGACATGAATTCAGGATGCCAATATCCATAATACCATTTTGTGATACATCATACTGATATTTTGATAGTATTTTATTACGCAAATCAGCATAAAGAAGGTTATCTAAGTCTTGCCCGCCACAAGAGTTATCACCTTTAGGTTCACATACAGACTTCAGTTCCCCATATTTGTTTTGGATAAAAGCGACATCTATTGTCCCTCCACCAAAGTCAAAAACCAAGATGCCTTCATTATCAGAAACTAGATGTTCCAATGCATATCCAGCTATAGCAGCGATTGGCTCATATTGCTTTTTAATCGAGTTGAAACCATTCTCTTTTAAAGCAGACTCTATAATCTTCACTTTTGCTGATTCAAATTCAACCGGATGCGAAAATACCACCTCATCAAAAACCATGTTATTGCCACAATGATCTTTGACAAGAGACAGTAGGTAATTGAAGAATGCAGATAATAATTGAACATGAGAATACTTTTTCCCTGCTAGAAGTTCAAGCGCATTTTCATCTAATATACGCTTAAGTGAAGGAACAAAGTCCGAAAGAATTTCAAATCTCTCTTTAAGCGGCAACTTGTTGGCTTCATCCAAATAACTGGCTGCAGCATAGCCAAAAATGAGCCCAGACTTTGTGCCCAAAATGACAGAGGGGAACTTGACAGATCCATCACCATTAAACTTCACCGCTTCGGGCCTACCGTTTCTTGGATTAATCCAAGAAACGGTAGTAAACGATGAACCAAAATCTATGCCTAAAGTAGCCATCTTAAAATGGTTTTATTGCTGATAATATTTTCTCAACGTCTTGTAATGTCGTCTTATAGCCTTCCCATGTCTTGATGAGATATTCAATTCCAGAAACAAGGGATGGATCTTGTCTTGAATCCTTGACTGTTTTCTTCATTGAGGTCAGCTCAGATTTAATATTATCATATGTCACATCCATTGACGTCTTGACTTGTTCTCTAACAGCGTTTACAAAGCCCTGATAAAGCGAATGATACTTATTATCTGCCAATGAAGTTTCTACCAGTTGCTTACGACAATTGGCAATGGTATCCTGAATATACTTTTGCAGTTGAGATTTGTTCTTTTGCAATCGTTCGAGTTTGGCCTTGGAATTTCCACTAATGGCACCCCATAGAACCGCACCTAAGCCCAACACAACGAGTACTGGCGCGAGTACTGGCAATGCTGGAGTAACCAATGCTGGCATAAAATAATATGCAGCACCAACAACAGTAGTTGCAGCACCAGTCAACGCTGTTCCTAGGAACATTTCATTTCTCATCTTTCCAATCCGGTCACGCAATTGAACATCTTGAATATTGGGATTCGCGACAGTATTCTCAGGCAATGGGATAAGACCTTTGGGTATTGCCATTCTGCAATCGTCACTATATTGCATAAGAATTGCCGCTATCTTCTGTTGCACAAGTTTGGTTAGCGAGTCCCAACTTGCCTGAACATCCGAAACGACACGACTTCCTAAATCTTCACCATACAACTTTATATCATCAGAAGATAGGTTATCAATCTCCTCAAAATACTTTTCAGCAATCTTTCCTTTTGGTGAGAAAATCAGATTAAAATCCGACTCCATCGTGCGCAGTATAACTTCAACTTGAGACCTTATCTCGCTTTTCTTGGCATCACCCATACGAGACGAGAAATCATGATAAGCTTTATCATAAGAAGCCAAAAGACTATCATAATGTAACTTTGCCTCTAAAATTTTATCTTTGCGAATCTTCAATGTTTCCAATACCATTGAATAGTAATCGAGACTTTCGTTATATGCCAATCCGGAACGATAGTATCCAAGTGTTAAGAAGACTATTGATTGTATAGCCTCTTTAACCTCTTGATATCCTGATATTTCAAGATTAAATTGGGACGTCAACTCATTATTATCGGCTGCTGCGTTAAGCAGTAATTTACTTGACATTTTTTGAATATTAATACCAAATATTAATCTTTCACCAACTGCTTTTTCAATCAGATCGGCATTTCGTTTGATCGATTCCTCAACGACATTAATATTATTCTGATCAATTTTAGTTGTAACAAATACAACACCTGGTGTCACATCAATGATCTCTTTTAAGAAATCGAGTTCAATCTTTTCAAGTGGCGTTGGATTGATTACAAAAAGGGCAGCATCAGCCATTCTAATGAAACGCTTGGTAATAGCTGTGTGCTGAGGGTAGGTAGACCCAATTCCCGGGGTATCAATAAGTGAAACGTTTTCAGGAAGGAAATCAAGTTTAGTATAGATTTGTATATAAGCTATTGTTTGCTCAATTTCCACCTCACCATGTTTATCTATCTCTGCTTGGCTCCCATAAATAGCTAGCTCTGATTCTGAGATTTCCTCTCGGTTCCCATTTGCATAAACTAGATAAAACTTATCCTTGTCTGAATTAGTTATTTTGAAAACTCGTGAAGTCGCGACATCTGTACAGACTGGCAACAATTCTCGACCAATTAATGCATTAATCAATGAACTCTTGCCATTCTTGACTTTGCCACAGACCGCAAGGTTAAATTCACCCCGCTCTAGCAGTTCCTTTGAAAGCTCAAAGGAACTGCTAGGCATTGGCAATTCGGCTTTCTTATACTTAGCCTGAAATGCGGTCATTTCAGACATAAGTTTACTCAAAATTGATTTGAGATTCTCTGCTGTTTGTTGTAAGTTATTGTTCATAGTTACTATTATTTACATGAAAAGAGATGCCGGATCTTGAGAATCATCATTGTAGTCATCATCTGCAGAATAATCATCATCGAGACTATCATCGGGACCATCACCAAAGTCATCATCGGGACCATCACCAAAGTCATCACTGGGACCATCACCAAAGTCATCACCGGGACCATCATCGGGACCAGAACCGTGGTCTGGATCATCAATGTGGAGAAGATTTCTAAGGGCTGATACAAATTCAGCCTTGTCAAAATGCTCTTGTCCAAAAGCACCGACACCACCTATCGCCTTAAGATGAGTTGCAGTTTTATGGGCTGCTGCAAATGATTCATAGTCAACCTCATGGCCATCAATGTGACCAACTGTATCCAAATGGCCATCTGGATATGCAGCGTTTTCATTCAGTTCAGCAAGAGAAAGGTCTGGATAATCAATAAGTATATCCGGCTGAACTGGTAAACTATTAGAGTCTATGAAACTTTCTACAGCAAAATTCGATGGTACCATACGTCGATGCTCCGCATCATATTGATATGGAGCAGGGGTGGTCGTTGTTGTCATGAAGCAGTTAGAGTCTTCCCAAGCATCCATAAAATCATCGAGATCATACTCAATTCTCAAATCTCCAGTTCCTGGATCAGTAAGGATTACCTTAACATCTGCAGGATCGTTAGGGTTGACTTCCACACCTGCAACAACAAGAGCATGATTAGCCTCTTCGTGAATAATGTCTTTAAAAAATTCTTTTGTTTGCTGGATAATGTCACCGTCGCGACTTGCCCACAATTCTCCTGCATCAACACCAACAATTACACGATGTCCCTGTGCCAATTCATTAACCAAATCATAGATAGTGCAGTCTTGTTGCTGTCTTACGTCAACACCACAGGCTTGTAGCAGTGCACCGACACAATTCAAAGGAGTCCCTCCATCTTCAGAGGGATCGTACCAACCTTGGTTGATTGCATACTGCTTCAATTCCTCTAGTGATACATCTATACCATAGTCACGAAGGATTATTTGTTGACTTCGAATGGCACAGACGCCCTCTGTTCCTTGATATATAAGAAGGTCGGGGTTGGGGGCACTACCAGTTCCTTCTTCGCCAAAACATTTACGGGCCGCTGCTGCGCCAAGCAAATCTTCTTGTGATTGTTTCATTGCCATAAGATCCAAATTTAAACTATTAATATTATTTGTTAATTCATTGTCTAAATCATGAGAAGTATCATCATCAAATAATGACATTGATTCATCGTTTGACATAGATAAAGATGACAATAATTGACTAAATCTATCATCACTATGACAAATATCCTCCATTGATTGCCGCTCGCTCCAATCGAGATTATTTTCAAGGTACGCTCCGACCATTTCTTCTGAGACGGGGAGATCTTGAATGCTATCGAAGTCGTTTAATAATTCGTGAATATCTTTCATACAAGACCCTCCTTTCTCAAAGCAGCTACGAATTGTGCTTTAGCCAGTTTGTGCTTGTTATAGTAGTTTGCCATCGACATATTTAGAAACTTTGCGGTCTCTTCGTTGGAATGGTCATCAATATAGCGATACTTAATCAGCGCACGATAGCGTTGATTAGGCATAAGCTCGAGTATTTTTCTCAAGTCACCCATATTAATGGAATGAAAATCTATATCAAGAGACTGCCCCATTATGCCAAATCTATCACCAGATTCCAGATTATCCACAAAAATATCTGCTCTTTTTGCATAAAGTTGGCGGCAATAGTTTTCAGTGACAACCTTCAGCCACAAGGTAAGGGTGCAACGGAAACCGAATGTTGACAATTTACATTGTTTCTTGCCCTTTAAGGGAGTCATGATATAAAGGTATATCTCATTGACCAACTCTATCCAATCTTCGCAATCGGTGTAGTACTTGTTATAGATGGATATAAACATGGGGCGACAGGTTCCATACAAATATTCGCGTGTGACAATGACATCACGGCGAAGTATTGCCTGTACAATCTCTTGATCAGTCATTTTGCTTATGTTATCGGTATTGATTATCTGTCTCACAATATTCTGCTAAACACTAAGATTTCCAAAAATAACAGTAAATAATACTTGTCTCTATATCTTCATAAGCTCACCAAATGTCCACCTGTATTAAGGTGTATAGCAGCCGAAAATAAGGACTATTGGATAGATCCAACTTAGATTAACACTTTGATCCGTTCCACGTGCAAATTTACAACAATTTCACAAACAAAGAAAGATAATCCCTACAAAAAACAAGCGTGTTTAAAAATTTAGCTACAAATTGTTGTGCATTGTTAAAAGTGCAGGAAACGTATCAATAAACAAATCTTGATAATACTGGGATTGATAAAACGACTGTTGTGAAAAGTATTCCAGCTACATTGGCCGTACCCAGTCATTTCTGTTACTTTTATGATGAATGTGGTCTTGTAATAGAACCAATACCTAATTTTACGCCCAGGGGGCTTTTAATCCTGGGCGTAAGTAATTCTTTTAAACGGTTATTTTGGGGGCTTATTGTCTGGGGGGAGGAGCGATGAAGGGGATGGGTTATAGGATTTGGAGGGCAATGTGGGCGCAGGCTTCGGCATCGGCTAGGGCGTGGTGGTGGTTTTCCATCGGGAAACCGCAGGCGGCGGCGACGGTGTCGAGCTGATGGTTGGGCAGGTTAGGTAGCTGGCGGCGTGATGCGGCGAGGGTGTCGAGAAACTCGTAGTCGGGGTAGTCCATCTGGTAACAGCGGAAGACGGCCTTGAGGCAGCCCTCGTCAAAAGCCTTGTTGTGTGCAACTAAAGGTAGTCCTTCTATCAGGGGCTCTATTTGGGCCCACACGTAGGGGAAGACTGGGGCGTCCTCGGTATCTTCACGGCAGAGGCCATGCACCTGGCTGCACCAGTATTTATAGTAATTGGGCTCGGGTTGGATGAGCGAATAGAACGTGTCCACGATCACTCCGCCACGCACGATGACAACGCCAACTGAGCACACCGAAGTGCGCTCATAGTTGGCAGTCTCAAAGTCTATTGCCGCAAAATCTTTCATCGCAATGCAGCAGTTGTGTCGTTACTTCAGGGTGAACGTCTGGTGCTGGACATCGTGGCTGTTGGTGCCAACCATGACGTCGAAGTCACCTGGCTCGCAGACGTAGTTGAGGTCCTTGTTGGAGAACTTCAGCAGGTCGGCATTGATAGTAAAGTTGACTTGACGGCTCTCGCCGGGTTTGAGTGTGATGCGCTCGAAGCCCTTGAGTTCCTGAACAGGACGTGCGATGCTTCCTACCATGTCACGGATGTAGAGTTGCACGACTTCGGTGCCCTCAACAGTTCCCGTATTGGCCACAGTGACCGATGCGGTGATATTGCCGCCAGTGGTCATCGTGTTGCTGCTCAGCGTGAGGGGGCTGTAAGCAAAGGTAGTGTAACTCAAGCCATAGCCGAAGGGGAACAGCGGATCGTTGGGGACATCCAGGTAGTTAGTGGTGAACTTGGTGAACCAGCGGGGATTGGGACGGCCCGTATTCAGGTGGTTGTAATAGATGGGCACCTGACCCACGTTGCGGGGCATGGTGACGGTGAGTTTGCCGCTGGGCGCCACATCACCGAAGACCACGTCACAGATGGCGTCAGCAGCCTCGCTGCCACCGAACCATACATTGAGGATGGTGGGGATGTTCTCCACCTCCCAATCCATCACCGTAGCGCGTCCCGAGAAATTGAGCAGGACGATGGGCTTGCCAGTGGCTTTGAGCGCCGAGAGCAGGTCCTTTTGAGCATCAAGGATGGTGAGTTCGCTGCGTGAACTACTCTCGCCCGACATCTCGCTGGGCTCGCCCATAGCAGCGACTATCACGTCACACTCGCGGGCGATGCGCAGGGCCTCGTCACGCATCACGTCAACGGGACGTTCGTCGCGCATCTCGCGGCCAAACATGGTAGAGTTCTTCTCCAACTCGGCATCATAGCACACGTTACAACCCTTGGCATACA
>JAEEGI010019424.1_pt1 | contig 13693 bp, 12 predicted proteins | sample 8958751 | NCBI WGS metagenome assembly JAEEGI01 (sample SAMN16246545, study PRJNA631951) | gut metagenome | biome: gut microbiome; feature: rumen; material: KS-attached | host: Bos | place: Iran: Karaj | collected 2018-10
GGCCAGCTTGCCGACGATAGTGACGATCAGGATGGCCACGAATCCGTACAGGAGCTTGAAGTCCTTGAACATCATGGCGTCACGCAGGCCGCCCACCATGCAGAGGCGCGAACGCTGCGCAAAGGCGCCCACCACCATGGCGATCACCAAAGCGATGAGGAAGGGCGCGTGCTGAGAGCCGGGCCCCTTTTCGCTGATCTTGAACAGCGCCGGGAACAGCAAAAACGCCACGCCGCCGAGGATCAGCAGCACGGGTAGCACCGCTCCCTCCGCCGTGCCCAGGGTATAGCTGCGCTTCAGGGAAAAGCCCCTCTTCAGGAACACGGTTCCCACGAAGATGCCCAGGGCAAATCCCAGCAAGGCCACCAGGGCGTTGAGATCGCCGCCGCCCAGGCGAAGCATCATCCGGAGCGGGCAGCCCAGGAACACCAGGGCCCCGATCATGACCAGGGCGCCCAGCAAAAAGCGGGTCGCAGGCGAGGAGCCGCCCTTGGCGCGAAACTCCCCCTTCACCAGGGCCATGACCATGGCGCCCAGCACGAGGCCGATGATCTCCGGCCGCATATACTGGACCACCGCTGCGGAATGCAGGCCCAACGTGCCGGCGATGTCCCGCTCGAAGCAGGCGATGCAAAAGCCCATGTTCGCGGGATTCCCCAGCGCGCTCAAAGCCAACGCGGCGATACCCACCGCCACGCCGGCCAGGACGACCGTCCAATTCACTTTCTTCATACATACCTCCCAAAAGACCGAAATATCGGTTTTCTCCCCTCCATTATAGGGTCACCCTCGACAAAAATCGAATGGGAAATATAGATGGAACGCTTCAAAAAATCGGTTATTCCGATAAAAGAATAGCGCTTGTCTGGGCCTTGACGTGCTGGATGAATTTCAGCTCCGTAGCGGTGAGCAAAGCATCCCTGGGCCAGACGATGTAGAGCTTGCGCGCCTCGGCCTGGGGCTCGAAGGGAAAGGCCAGGAGCTTCCCGGCTCTAAGCTCGGCGGAAACGGCCAGGTCGGAGACGATGGACACACCGATGCCCTCCGCCACGCTCATCTTGATGCTCTCGGGGTTGTCCATCCGAGCGACGATGTTGGGCGCCTGCACCCCCAACCACTGCAGGAAGGCGTCGGCGGCGTGCTGGGTGCCGGAGCTCTCCTCCCGGGCGATCATGGGCCGATCCAGCAGGTCCTGCCCCGTCTTCCCCGCCGCCTGCAGGGCGCGGTATGCCTCGCTGTTCTCTGTGATCAGCACCAGATGGTCCCGGGCGATCTCCTGAAAGATCAGCGACCGGTCGCTGTTTTTATAGCCCACCAGCCCGATGCGGATCTCCCCCTTCTGCAGGCAGTCCAAAATGTGCTCGCTGTCTCCCCGCCGCAGGATATACCTGGCATGAGGATGCTTCTTCAGAAAACCGGACAGGAGCTTGGGCAGCAGGTATTGAGCGGGCACGGTGGAAGTGCCGATCCGCAGCGGCTCCTCCGCCCCCTCTGACCGACGCTCCTGCAGGGCCTCCATGCGGGACAGGATGTCCTTGGCCATGGTGTACACCCGCTTCCCCTCCTCCGTCAAAATGACCTTCTTACGGGCGCCCCGCTCGATGAGGCAGGTGTTCAACACCTCCTCCAGGGTGCGGATGTGCATGCTGACGGTGGATTGGGTGAGATGCAGGTCCTCCGCCGCCTTGGTGAAGCTGCAGTACTCCGCCGTGGCCACGAAGACCTCCAGTTGACGGATGCTGATGTCGAGCATGTTCTCTCCTTCCTGAGCCATGGGAAAATTCTATGTGACTTTTTCTCCGGGCTGTGCTATCCTGTACCCATGGACACGATCTATCTGGACAACGCCGCCACCTCCTTCCCGAAGCCGGAGACGGTGGCCCGGGCCATGGCCCGGTATATCGATGAAGTGGGCGCCCCCCTGAATCGCTCCGTCTATGAGAGCGCCCGGGAGGCGGAGCTCACGACCCTCTCCCTGCGAGAACAGCTCAAGAGCTTCTTCCACTTCCCGGAGAAGGCCACCCATGTGATCCTGACCCCGGGAAACACCTACGGGCTGAACTTCCTTATCAAGGGGTATCTTCGCCCTGGCGACCACGTGATCGTCAGCAGCATGGAGCATAACGCCGTCATGCGGCCCCTGCTCCAGCTCTCTGATGTCGCCTTCGACCGGATTCCGGCGGATCGGCAGGGGTGCATCGACCCCGACGATATTCCCGCCCTCATCCGTCCCAACACGAAGCTGATCCTGATGGCTCACGGCTCCAACGTGTCCGGCACGGTCCAGGACGCTCAGACGGTGGGCGAGATCGCATCCCGATACAGCATTCCCTTCGCCCTGGACGGGGCCCAGACCGCCGGACATTACCCTTTGGACTTTGAACAGCTTGGGCTCAGCGCCCTGTCCGTCCCCGGCCACAAGGGGCTCCTGGGGCCTTCCGGCATCGGCGCTCTGCTGGTGACGGACGAACTGGCCAAGAAACTCTCCCCCCTCATCGCCGGCGGCACGGGCAGCGTCTCCGACAGCGAGTATCTGCCCGAGTATCTCCCCGACCGCTTTGAATCCGGCACCATGAACCTGCCCGGCATCTATGGCTGGGAGGCGGCCATGGTCTATGTTTCCCAACGGGGCGTGGATGCGCTGCGGGCCCACGAAGGGGCATTGACAAAGCGGTTCATGGACGGTCTTCGCGACATCCCCAATGTGCGCCTGTGCGGGCCGGAGCGCCTTGAAAACCGGGTCGGCGTCCTCTCCCTGGACTTCCTGCGCCAGGACAACGCCGCCGTTGCCTACGCGCTGGAGCAGCGCTTCGGCATCCTGACCCGCTGCGGCCTCCACTGCGCCCCCTCCGCCCATAGGAGCCTGGGCACCTTCCCCAAGGGGACGGTCCGCTTCTCCCTGGGATTCGCCAACACCGAGCAGGACGTGGACGCAGCCCTGGCCGCCATAACCGCCCTGGCCTGATCAGCGGAGGAAGATCCGCTTTCCCCCTTCATACGCTTTCACCGTTCCGATGCGCTGGGCGCTGGGAACGGTTTGTTTAAGTTCCTCGAACATTCTATCCGCGTCCTGGGGCGCGCAGGCGATCAGCAGACCGCCGGAGGTCTGAGGATCGAAGAGCATGTCCTGAACGCACAGCTCGATCCCGGTGAGCTCCACAGCCTTCTCTGCGAATGTCCTGTTGCGGTACGCCCCAGCGGGGATGAGGCCGAATCGGGCCAGCTCCTTCGCCTCGGGGATCAGGTCCAGGGCCTTCGTATCGATGACGGCCTCCACATCGCTGCCCTCCATCATCTCAAAGGCGTGACCCATGAGGCCGAAGCCCGTCACATCCGTACAGGCGTGGACCTCATACTTCACCATCACGTCCCGGGCGGAACGGTTCAGGGTGGTCATAAGCTCGAACATGCGCATTTGCCCCGCTTCGCTGACCATGTCCGCCTTGGCCGCCGTGCTCAAGATGCCGATGCCCAGGGGCTTGGTGAGAAACAGCACGTCCCCGGGGCGAGCACCAGAGTTGGTCAGCACCCGGTCCGGGTGGACGAAGCCGGTGACGGCCAGGCCGTATTTGGGTTCGTCGTCGTGGATGCTGTGGCCGCCGGTGATCAGGGCGCCGGCCTCATACACCTTGTCGTATCCGCCCCGAAGGATGTCGTGGACCGCGTCCATGGGCATCTTCTCCGGCACCGCCATGATGTTCAGACACAGCTTGGGCTCCCCGCCCATGGCGTACACGTCGGACAGGGCGTTGGTGGCCGCGATCTGGCCGAACAGGTAGGGATCGTCCGCGATGGGCGGGAAGAAATCCACAGTCTGGACAAGAGCGAGGTCGTCCGATACTTTGTACACGGAAGCGTCGTCGCTGTGGTCGAACCCCACCAGCAGATTGGGATCGTGATGGACCTTGATGTCCTTCAGCAGCTGGGCCAGCACCCCAGCGCCCACCTTGGCCCCGCAGCCCGCGCATTTGCTGAGCTTGGTCAGCTTGACGGTCTCTTTTTCCATGGCTTCCCCCTCTTTTATCGTTTCTTTCGATAGTATAGCACAGCATGCTCGCTTTGTAAACCAGGCATATACGCATCATCTGCCATCCGTTATTCTTGTATAAAATGTTCTATGCGCCTGGATCGAAACGATGCAAATGGCAGCGTTTGCCACATTCTGTTTGCAATGTTCACAGGAATCGGTGATCGCGTTTTAGGTTAACTTAAACTTTGCCCTATATAGTTGGCCTATCAAACCAAGGAGTGGATCTGATATGGAAACCACCTACATTTTCAAACGGATCGAACGAAAATACCTCGTGGACGAGGTCACCAAGAGGCGTCTGCTGCAGCGGATGAAGGATCGGCTGCTGCTGGATGAATATGGAAAGAGCACCATCTGCAGCCTGTATTTAGACACGCCGGATCATCGGATCATCCGCAGCTCTATTGACGCCGGCGCCTACAAGGAGAAGCTGCGGCTCAGGAGCTACGGCACGCCCCGGGCGGACTCCACGGTGTATCTGGAGCTCAAGAAGAAGTATGAGGGCGTGGTCTACAAGCGCCGGGTCAGCCTCCCTCTCTCCGAGGCCAAGGCCTACCTGACCGGGGCAAAGCCGCCCCAAGACAGCCAGATCTGGCGAGAGATCGACTACGCCATGAACTTCTATAGCTGGCCCGAACCGGCCATGGTCATCTCCTACGAGCGGGAAGCCTACGCATGGACGGAGGATGGAAGCTTTCGCGTCACCTTCGACAGCGCCCCCAGGGCCAGGAACAGCGCCCTGCAGCTGGAGCGCGGCTCAGCCGGCACGCTGCTGCTGCCCATGGGCCTGGAGATCATGGAGGTGAAAAGCGCCGGCGCCATGCCCCTCGCCTTTGCTCGAACGCTGAACGAGCTGAACGTGCGGCCCGTCTCCTTCTCCAAATATGGGACCGCGTATCTGAACACACTCAATGAACCGGGCCACCAAAGGGTGGCCGCCGCGAAAGGAGCGATGCAATATGTCAGCAATCTTTGATTCCATCCTATCCGGAGGGTTCTCCGTGGGCATGTTCCTGGCCTGCCTGGCCGCGGCGGGGCTGTGCGGTCTCATCGCCTCCCTCATCATGAGCCGGTCTGGCGAAGCCAGCAAGGGGTTCCTGATCTCCCTGGTGGTGTTGCCCATGGTGGTGTGTACCGTGATCCTCATGGTCAACGGCAGCGTGGGCACGGGCATCGCCGTGGCCGGGGCCTTCTCCCTGGTCCGTTTTCGGTCCGTAGCCGGGAAGGCCAAGGACATCTCCGCCATCTTCCTGGTGATGACCGCGGGGCTCGCCTGCGCCGCCGGATACGTCCTCATCGCCCTTCTCTTCACCATGCTGGTGAGTTTGGTGATGCTGCTCCTCTCCCGCCTCTCCTTCGGGGAGAAGGCGCTGTACGAGCTGCACATCACCGTCCCCGAAACGCTGGAGTTCGCCGGGGCCTTCGACGATCTGTTCGCCCGCTACACAAACAGCTATAAGCTGACCAAGACCCGCACCACGAACATGGGGAGCCTCTATAAACTCAGCTATGACGTGGCGCTGAAGGACCCCAGCGCATCGAAATCGTTCATCGACGAGCTGCGCTGCCGGAACGGGAATCTGGAGATCCTGCTCTCCGAAAAGATGGAAGGAGCCGATGCCCTATGAGGAACGTTAAAAAGATCATGGGTCTACTATGGGCCCTGCTCCTGTTCGGATTCACGGCCTATGCCGCTCTGGACACCTTCGTGATAGAGCACACCTACACGGTGGTGGAAGAAGCCGCCCCCAGCGCACAGGTGAGCGAACCCTACCCCAGCCAGGAACCCGCCGTAGAGGCCGCGCCCACCGCCATCGCGGAGCCGGTTTCAGCGACCGACGCCGCGCCTGAGGCGACAGCCTCCCCCGCCGCGACGACGGTCCCCGTCTCCACGGAGAACAGCTATGCCGACGGGAACGTGTCCATCACCATCCAGGAGATCCGGGTCTACGACTCCACCGTCTACGTGGCGGACGTGGTCCTCTCCTCTCCCGAGTATCTGCAGACCGCCTTTGCCAACAGTGTATACGGGCGGAACGTGACCGCGAAAACCAGCAGTATCGCCCGTAACGCCAACGCCATCCTCGCCGTCAACGGAGACTATTATGGGGCGCGCCAGTCCGGCTACGTCATCCGAAACGGGGTGCTGTACCGGGACAAGGCCAATAAGAGCGCGGAGGATCTGGTGATCTATCAGGATGGCACCTTTGGGATCGTCAACGAGTCCCAGATCACCGCCCAGGCCCTGCTGGACAGCGGCGCCTGGAACGTGCTCTCCTTCGGGCCGGCCCTGTTGATCGATGGGGAGATCGCGGTGGATGCCAAGGATGAGGTGGGCCGAGCCAAGGCCAGCAATCCCCGCACGGCCATTGGCATCGTGGACGATCTGCACTACCTCTTTGTGGTGTCCGACGGACGAACCAACTCCAGCGAGGGTCTATCCCTGAAGGAGCTGGCGCAGGTGCTGCAGGACCTTGGCGCCAAGACGGCCTATAACCTGGACGGCGGCGGGTCCTCCACCATGGTGTTTCAGGGGCGGGTGGTGAACAACCCCACCACCAACGGAAAACGCATTACGGAAAGGAGCGTGAGCGACATTGTCTGCATCGCCTGTTGAATTCCCGAAGGACGCCCGCGTGCGCCTGGCGTTCCGGTATCTGCTCATCACCATCCTCTGCGTCGTTTTCGGCGCCGTCTATGAGGCCTTCAGCCACGGGGTCTACGCCTTCGGCATGGTGTACGCCTTCGCCATCCCTCTGCTGGGTGGGGTCCTGCCGACCCTGCTCCTGACGCGACACGGCCGCGCGCTCCCATCCGACACGGCCGTACAGCTGTGGCACTTCGGCATCTCGGCTCTGACGGTGGGCAGCCTCTTCTCCGGCGCCCTGGAGATTTACGGCACCACCAGCCGCCTCACCGCGGTGTATTGGCTGGCGGGCGGGGTTTGCCTGCTGCTGAGTCTGTTGACGATAGTGTTCATACCGATAAGGTGTGAAGAGACAGATACTATTGTGGCAGCAAATGAATTAACGGTGTAAAGACTCGAATTCGTGCCTGCCGGCTTGGTTGGGGGCCGAGCGCCAGGAAAAAGCTCCGGTGGAGCTTTTTCAGTGAGGCCGGGCGAAGCCCATGGGCAGGCTCTGAAGCCCCGCTGGGGCTTCATTCACCACCGCATCCGTTCGAGTCCCTTCCATAAAATACCATAGAAATAGCCACCCGACTGGGTGGCTTTTTCTTTGGTGGGGATGTAGGGACTCGAACCCTAGACCTCTGCGATGTGAACACAGCGCTCTAACCAGCTGAGCTACATCCCCACGCGCAAGCAAGATTATACAGCATCGCTTTGGAATTTGCAAGTCCTTTTTTTGAAAATGATCCGCACTTGTTTTAGGAGCGTGCCTGTGGTATGCTTTTCCTGAAAGAAAGGCAGGTGATTTTGTTGAAAATCAACGACGTGAAACAGATTTTGAAGGCTACGGCCTATCCCCACACGGCGGCCAGCCCCGAGGAGATGAAGTGCCTCACCTATTTGCAGGAGAGGTGTGAGCAGATCGGCTTGCCCACCCGTGTGGAGAGCTTCCCCCTGGAGCGGGCGACCATCCGTGCAGCGTCCCTCACCGTGGATGGAAAGAGCTATCCCTGCAAGGCGTACATCGGCTGCGGCAGCGGCAAGGTGGAGGGGCCCCTCTACTACCTGCGGGACACCGACGATCTGTCCCTGTCCCTGTGCCGGGATCACATCGTGCTCACGGACCAGCCTTTGAAGATGTGGACCTATCAGGATATGTTGACGAACGGCGCCCTGGGCTTCATCACCTTCACCGGTCGATACAGCTGCCCCGATCGGGACATCGACCAGAAGACCCTCCGCCCCGCCACCAGCTTGGGCAAGAAGATCCTGGGTGTGAACATCAACGTGAAGGACGCCATGCAGATCGTAGCTAAAGAGAGCAAACGGGCCTGTATCGAGATCGACCAGGAAACTTATGAAGCCAACGCGCACAACCTGATCGGAGAACTGCCGGGAGAGATCGACGAATGGGTCGTGCTGACGGCGCACTACGATTCCACGCCCCTGTCCTGCGGCAGCTACGACAACATGACCGGTTCCATCGGCATCCTGGGCGTGGCGGAGCGCTTTGTGAAGGCGCCCCATCGGCGGGGCCTTCGCTTCATCTGGTGCGGCGGCGAGGAGCTGGGGCTGTTGGGCTCCAAGACCTACTGTGCCGACCATGAAGGCGAGCTCAACAAGGTGGTGCTGAACATCAACCTGGACATGATCGGCAGCATCATGGGCAAGTTCATCGCCTGCTGCTCCGCCGAGGAACGGCTGGTGTCTTTCCTGGAGTACACGGCGGACGAGCTGGGCTTCCCCATCGCCGCCCGCAGCGGTGTCTACTCCAGCGACTCCACCCCCTTTGCGGACAAGGGCGTGCCCAGCCTGTCCTTTGCCCGCCTGGCGCCGCCCACTGCTGGGTCCATCCACGAGCGGTACGATACGCCTGCCATCGTGTCCCCATCGCAGGTGTTGGTGGACACAGAGTTCATCGCCGGCTTCACCGGCCACATGGCCAACGCCGTCCGCTGCCCGGTGAAGCGGGAGATCCCGGACAAGATCAAGGACAAGCTGGATGTCTATCTGAACCGGAAGCGGCCACCCAAAGCGCAGGATTGAGTGTAGGGCATCATAGAAAAACGGACGGCGTTGGCCGTCCGTTCAGCTTGTCAAAAACCTTTTGACAAGCTGAACAGTCTGTCAGTAAAGGTTGGCAGAAGCCGTTTTCTCCGACCCGAAGCTGTATAAAGGTACTGCAAGAGGGAGGAAAAACGGCTAATTTGCGGCATCTGTTCAAGAGAAAGAAATGGCGCCTTGCAGCGCCATTTCTACCTGCCAGCAGTATTCCAATATCATTCGCCGCAAATGATCTGCCACCTTTTTCAACAGACTGAACGGACGGCGTTGGCCGTCCGTTTTCACGTTCAAAGGAGTGTCAGTCGTCCTCGTACCGAGGCCGTGCCCGTTTCTTCACCTTCTTGCCCTTCTTGCCATAAAAGATCTTCCAGGTGCAGATGAGGAACAGGACCCCCAGCACCAAAGCAAGGCCCGCGATGATCACGTCCAGATACTTGGAGACGATGACCTGCTCCCCGAGAAAATGGAGCATGGGATTGAAGCCGTCCAGGATATAGAACACGATATACACCACCGCCAAGACGATAGCGGCATTGGCGATCACCGTGGAAACGATCTGCAGCCAGCGAGGGACGGATTTCTTTTTTTTCATACTCAATTCTCCTTTGCAGGTTCAGCTATATAGGCGATGTCGGTCGTCCCGCGCGTGTTCTGACCGTAATTCATTCCGGCAAAATACATGCAGGAGGAGCCGCCTCCATCCAGGTTATACGCAGCGGCCAAGCCCATATCGGCGCAGAGCATAGACAACTCCGCCATGGATATGCCCCTGTCTTTATCTCGGCCATCCACCGTGATAAAGCAATAATGGCCGGGTTCATAATAGCCTATCACCGATCGCGGATTGTTGTTGGCCACATTCCTGCCGATCGTGAAGGTTTCTTTGGCTGAGCCGTCCGGGCCCAGAAGGGCCGGTCCAAAGTACCAGATCTGCTGCGGGAATTTTGCATAGATGCTGTCCGGATCCACGGTCTGGGTCTTTATATCTATGGTTTCCATGGTGCCGTCGATGTAGAGGATGCACAGATCGCTGGACAATTTGGAGAATCTGTTGAGCTGCACTCCGTTACGGACGAACCATCCATGCTTGTTCTCCAGGGACGTGATGTACATGTCCCCGTTTATGGCCAACAATCCGTTATTCTCTAAGCAAGTGTCCTTGACCTTCTTCTGGGTGCCATAGGCCGTCCGGAAGCTGGAGGCGTCCTGGATGTAGATATCCGCAACCGTATAGGTCACTTTGTCGCCGTTCTTGCCCGCCTTGCTATACAGCTCATTCCCACAGAAAAGACAGGGGCCATAGTTCTCCGACGTATGATAACACTTCTTACAAATGTAACCGGCTCTTTTGCTGAGCTCTATGGCAACGTTTTCGCTGCGATATTCCGTTTCAGTGGATATGATCTGCCCGGCAGTGAACTTCTCCGCATATTTGCCCTTCAGCAAACCTTTAGGCTCCGCTGTGGGCTCCGGAGTAGGCTCCGGGGTGGGCTCGGGCGTCTGGGTCGGCTTGGGCGTATCTTCCGGGACATTCGTTTGAGTTGCGGGTCCCGTGCTGGTTAAGGTGTTCGTCGCTTCAGGCGTCGGCGCAGGTGTATCGGTAGGCGCAGGCGTAGCGGTGGGCACCGGCGAGGGCGTCGCCACAAGTGGCGTCGGCGTGGCCAATACGGTCATGGTTTCCGAAATATCCACCGGTTTCCAGGGGAAAAAGCGAAAGACCTGGGCGCAGATGAGATAGGCCATCACGCAGAATCCGAGGATGTCCAGGATCACCCAGCGCAGGATCCGTTTTTTACTGGTCTTTCTCATGCTATTATTCCTTTTCCTTCACAAACACGAATTTGCGCTGGAGCACGAAGCTCATGGGGTATACGATCAACTGCACGATCACATAGGCGATCCACTCCGGGATGCCGCAGAGCACCGTGAACAGGTACAGCAGCCCATAATGGCAGCCGAAGATGAACAGGGCCAGCACCGTATACCGCAGGAAGCTGGTCTTGTTGGCCGTCTCAAACACCAACTGCTTGTTGTACAGGTAGTTGAAGATGGAGCTCAGCACCCGGGAGACGGCGGTCGAGAAGAACATGGATGAGGTCAGCGCCCAATTCCTGGTGAGCCAGGTCAGCAGCAGGAACAGGATGTACTCCAGCAGGAAGCTCAGCAAAGAGGAGCTGACGAACATGAGGATCATCTTATAGATACGCCAACCGTCTCGCAGCGCCCGAAAATGAGAGGAAGCGTTGTCCTCGATGTACACGGTCTCAATGGGTACCTCCACCACGGGGATCATCTCCCGGCAGCAATAGAGGAGCTGGCTGATCTCATACTCGTACCGATCACCCTTCAAAGACAGCATGCGGGGAATGTTTTCCCGGGAAAAAGCTCGAAGGCCGGTCTGGGTATCGTACACCTTCACGCCGGTGGAGATGGCGAACACGAACCGTGTGATGGCGTTGCCGGCCCGGCTCTTGAAGGGCACTTTCCCCGTGAAGCGGCGGGAACCGGTGACCAGGGCGTCCCGATGGGCATGGAAGGTCTCCGCCACCCGCAGCACGTCGTCGGGCAGGTGCTGTCCGTCCGCGTCCACGGTGATCACACCCTCCGCCTCGGGGCAGTGGTCATAGATATACTGAAAAGCCGTCTTCATGGCAGCGCCTTTGCCGCGGTTCACTTCATGGTGAAGGACTGTGACCTGCTCCCGTTCCGCGAGTGCGGAAAACAACGGCTGACAGTCCTCGCGGCTGCCGTCGTCCACGACGACGATGGGAAATTTTGTCTTTGCAATCAGGGTATCTACCACATCAGTCAGCTTCTCGTCCGGCTGGTAGGCAGGGATAACGATCATCATATAGCGGGTTTTTCTCCTAAAAAACTTTTTCCATTATACCACAGCACTCAAAAAAAGGAAGAGGAAAAACAGGGAACATGTCACAGATTTGTAAACTGTTTGTAATATCCAAAGGGTTTAGGTAGAAAGAACGCCTTCAGCAGTATATGATAATGATATTATTAAAGGAGAACTTGCTATGCGCAGAGATTCCAAAAAGAATAAACGCATCCGAACCTATGCCCTGCTCGCTGCCATAGCCATCCTGGCCATCGCCCTTGGCGTGCTCCTGGGTGGAAAGATATCCGGTGTGCTGTTCTCAGGACAGGATCTGTTTATTAACGATATTCAAACGGTGCAGGCCACCCCTGCGTCCGTCCAAGTCACTGCCTTGCCCATCGCCGTACCCACGTCTGACGCCACCGTCGAACCGACAGTTGAGCCCATGACGCCCGAGCCGGCCACCCCCACTCCCGGTGTTACGGCCACGCCTGATCCCTATGAGGAGCTGGCCATGGTGGCCGACACCAGTATAATGGACGGCATCGTCAATATTTTGTTCATCGGTGTGGACTATGAAGCCGCCCGTATCGACAAAAAATGGGCCGGTAAGGACGGGAACTCCTTCCACTCTGACGTGATGATCGTCTGTGCCGTCAACTTTAACGAAAACCGAGTGGATCTGATCTCCCTACCACGGGATACCTATGCCAGCATTCCCGGTGTCAAAGGCGTGTACAAGCTGAACGCCGCCCTTAACTGCGGGACGGATGGCATTAATTATGGCCTATTTTGTGAAAACGGCGAAGGTTTTTTGAAGGTGTGCGAAGCAGCCGAGTGGATGCTGGGCGGCATCCCCGTGAATTACTATTATGCCGTGACCATGGAATCCGTCAAACAGCTCGTGGATATCGTTGACGGCGTTTGGTATAACCTGGAGGGAGACTTTGACAACGGCGGTCGCTATTACAAGGCCGGATTCCAACACATGGACGGACAAGCCTGCCTGGACTATATGCGAGTGCGCAAGCCAGGGCACGGGAAGCTGGCCACCGGTGACAGCAACCGGGTCAAGCGGCAGAAGAACATGATGGTCACCATCTTCAAAAAGATGAAGGAAATGAACCTGGTGTTGAAGGTGCCGGAGATCCTGTCAGACTTTGACGGCATGCTGTACACCAACTGCACGCTGGAACAGACCGCCGCCCTGGCGCTCTTCGGGTATAAGCTGGACCCGGAGGACATCGGCGCCTATTCCATGGGCGGCAGCGGCGCCACATTGTTCCACTGGAACTTTGTGTTTACCGATCAATCAGACCGGGTAGATCTGATTCAAAAGATATACGGTGTGGAGGTCAAGACCCATCCCAAGTACTCCCTGGCTTATGGACGGTATACCTGGTGCAAAATGTTGGAGAACAAGTACATGGATATTTGTGACCCCCTTAAAAACCATGTGCAAAAGTTAATTGATGCGGATGACCAACAAGCGGCACAGATCGATGAAACCACCGGTGAATCAGGTACTCATAGATATTCCGATGCGCAGCGAGCCCAGTTTGCAGAGTTCAAATCTGCCCTCAGCACACTGAAGAAGAAGTACAGCAGTGCAAGCAGTGAGGCGAAGAAAGCGGCCAATCATAAGGGCAATTCCCTGAACAGCGTGACCAATTCCCTGCTGGACCAGATGATCAAGGTGCAGGATCTGGCCATTGCCGTGGCCAAGTCCTTCAATTACACGAGGGTCAAGAATATCTCCGTGAACGCTTACCCCAACGACACCTACCACAGCTCCCCCTGGGCGCTGGATTTCTGGGACAGCAAGAAGTATAACGAGATCAGGGTGAATTTTAACTGAGCGACTACATCGATATAAGGCCATCCGGGGCGGGTGGCCTTTTTTGTGCGATTGATGGGGGTTTTATGCTCAACTGTGGAAAGAAAGTGCGGCTGATGGGATTTGCGGCCCTTGCCGCTAAAAAAGCCCCACTGGGGCTTTTTCTTAACGCGGTTTCAAATCCCTTCCATTCCTATTCCAAAGTAAAAGGCCACCGCTATGGGTGGCCTTGTGCTTTGGTGCGGCTGATGGGATTTGAACCCATAAGCTTTCGCCGACAGATTTTAAGTCTGTTGTGTATGC
>JAEEGI010019426.1_pt1 | contig 13692 bp, 9 predicted proteins | sample 8958751 | NCBI WGS metagenome assembly JAEEGI01 (sample SAMN16246545, study PRJNA631951) | gut metagenome | biome: gut microbiome; feature: rumen; material: KS-attached | host: Bos | place: Iran: Karaj | collected 2018-10
ACAGATCCAGACCGAGAATGATACCCTATTCATAAGAACCACCGCCATCCCCGCCAAGGATTGCTAAAACGTTTGCCATGATGAAAAGACTATCATTCATACTATTGCTGTGCGCCATTGCTTCAGTTGCAAGCGCACAGAAGATCACGCACACCTTTCAGGACGTCCCCCTTTCCGAAGCCCTGAAGTACATTCAAGAACAAGCCACTGATGACAACATCACCTTTATCTACGATGAACTTGAAGACTTCCGCGTAACCACAAGCATCAAGAACAAGTCTGTCACAGATGCCATCATGCAGATTGTCGGTTTCTATCCCATACGTGTTGTAAAGCATGGCGAGAGCGAAATCTATGTGGAGTGTACCCATAAGACTGAACGCCACTTGACGGGCACCATCATCGACGAGAACCGCCAGCCCGTGCCCTACGCCAATGTTTACCTGCTTCATCCATCAGACTCGACTGTCATCGGTGGAGGCGTGAGCAACGAGGCTGGCGTTTTTGTCATCCCTTACGAGCAGCCTGCCGTTCTTGTCCGCATCTCATACGTGGGCTACAAGACCGTCTATAAGCTTTGCAACCAGTCTGAAGTGGGAACAATAAAGATGCAGCCTGATAACTACACGCTGAATGGTGTAGTGGTGCAGGGTGAACGCCCGAAGGTAGTCCTGCAGGGCAATTCGCTCGTGATGAATGTGGAGGGCACGGTCATGGAACGAATGGGCACCGCTGAAGATGTGCTCACGCGGGTACCTACCATTTCAAAGAAAGGAGACGTCTTTGAAATCCTGGGTAAGGGTGTGCCATTGATTTACCTGAACAACCGTAAGCTGACCGATTTGCAGGAACTGAAGAACATCCAGTCGGACAACATCAAGAACATAGAAGTGATTCAGAATCCCGGTGCCCGGTATGATGCATCCGTCAATGCCGTCATTATCATTCACACCAAACGTGTAGCGGGCGAAGGCTTGGGCGTAGAGTTATCATCATGGAGCCGCAAAGATCGTGGATACGTAAACAACGAGCGCATCAACCTGACTTACCGCACTGGCAAGCTGGAATTATTCACCAACCTTTTCGGAGCTTATAACAAGAAGTGGAGTCGCAGTGAGTTTGAACAGACCGTCTTTGCCGACACGCTGTGGGTTATTACCAACAGAGAGAAAGAGCATGTACGCAATCCATTCCTTGAGGGCCGCTTCGGCTTCAACTATCAGCTGAACGATAACAACTCTTTTGGCGGTTTCTATCAGAATACCTACGACTATATGAAAGTGTCGTTTGAGGATGATGACGATCTGCAAGCCGATGGCTCCCCATATGACCACTTACAAAACAGCAGTGTCAAAAGAGCCAAAGGCACACCCAAACACCAAGTGAATATATACTACACGGGTAAGATTGGAAAACTCAGCATCGACTTCAATGCCGACTATACCTATCGTAACCAGCGCAACCGCAACAAGCAACAAGAGCTGAGCGACGAGTATGACGACCGCGACGTAAACACCTATGCCCTGACGCGCAGCCGATTGATGGCAGAGAAACTCTTCATGACGTATCCGATAGGGAAAGGACAAATTGAGATTGGAGAGGAATATACCAACACCCGATGGAACAGTAGTTTCGAGAACAACGAGGGCTATATTGCCAACAGCAACAACGAGCAGCATGAGCAAGCCATAGCCCCCTTCATGGAACTACGCCAGCAGATTGGCCGTCTGCAGTTGGCTGCAGGACTGCGCTATGAGCACGTTACATCAGAATACTTCGTTGGTGGCATCCGTCGCGACGACCAAAGCCGTACCTATAACGACTTCTTTCCATCGGTTTCCTTATCAACTACTGTAAAGAAGGTGCAACTATCGTTCAGCTATGCCAAGCGCACTACGCGCCCGTCCTACTGGCAGCTGAGCAGTGATGTCATCTATGAGAACCGTCTGAACCTGCAGACAGGTAATCCCTATCTGAAGCCTGTCAAATACCACAACGTGAACACAATGGCTATGTGGAAATGGCTATTTCTCAATGTCAACTTCTCTCATTGCGTTGATCCCATCCTTTACACGGCAGGAAGTTTGGAGAACGATAGCAAGGTGAACCTCGTTACCCATAAGAACTACGACCATGCAGATTGGCTTATCGTCACATTAGGAGCACAGAAGAACATAAAATTGGGTCACGAAATCTCATGGACTCCGCAATACAATATATCACTGATGAAGCCGTGGCTTAGAGCGGAGTTCCTGGGTGAACAGAAGAGTTTCAATCGGCCTATGCTGTCCCTACAATTAGGCAACATAGTCACCCTGTCTCACGACTGGCTTGTGCAAGCAGACTTCAATGTGCATACACACGGTGACACTGGCTCGAATGCCAATTTCGACTGTACTAACCCTATCCTATCGCTTAGTGTCAGCAAGGACTTTTGCAAACGCCGCCTTAACATCAAGCTCTCAGGCAATGACCTTTTCAATGGAGGCATCAATCGCTTCACGCTCTATAGCAATCGCATGATGTTCCGCAAGATGGAGGACAACGACTCCCGCTGCGTCACCCTCTCCCTGCGCTACAGATTCAACGTTACTCCGTCGAAGTATAAAGGTACGGGTGCAGGTAATGCGGAAAAGAGCAGACTATAAATTCTCTCTCGTTAGGGCAGTTGTCAGCCTTCGTGCTGGCGCTGCCTTTCCACTGATATTGTAACATTTAACGCCAGACAAATCTTTTTCTTAGTCTTTCAGACAGCCGATTGGAACCACAAACACGCCATCTGGCCGTTGGTAAGCATACGGCCCGACAGCCGTAACGACCATCATAAACGACGGATTCTTCATCTTTGTAGTATCAATGGTCTCTGCAAGTGTTTTCAAAGCTTCAGCACCATCGTTTATCAGTTTCTCTCCACCTAATTTCACTTCTATCAGTGCGTATGTTCCGTTTCTACGATGCAATACCGTGTCGCACTCCAGTCCCGAACTGTCGCGATAGTGATACAATTTTCCATCAAGTGCTTCTGCAAAAACACGCAAATCACGGACGGCCATATCTTCGAAGATGAGTCCGAAGGAGTCCAGGTCATTCATCAGATCGTTAGGACCTAAGCCCAGTGCAGCAGTACCGATACTGGGGTCAACGAAATGGCGAGTATCACTGGTCCGAATAGCCGATTTACTGCGGATATTAGGATTCCAAGCTTCAAGGTCTTCAATCACGAAAAGCTTCTTCAGTGCCTTGATATAATCAGCCACGGTATCCTCATCGAGCGTATTGGCATCGTTCGATAGCATATCGGCCTTGATGGTGCCGTATGACACCTGTTGAGAGATGTTTCGTGCATACGACCGCAACAGCAGTCTGGCACGCTCTGCACTGCGCTTTACACCATCCACTCGCTGTATGTCACGCTCGGCCACGTCGTCAACATAGCCAAATGCCTGATCCAAAGCGATATCACCTGCGAGCAGTGTAGCCTGTGGCCAGCCGCCGCGACAGGCAAGATAAGCCATCTGCTGCAGGTCAATATTGTTAGGTTGTGGCTCGAAGGTCCCACCGTCGAATAGATTCTTTAAACTGACGCTGCCACTCGATTCTCCTGATTCAAATAAACTCATCGGACGCATCTTTATTCTTGCAATGCGCCCTGTTCCGCTATGTGTAGTTTCGTCTGCTTGAGGAGTCACTGTTGACCCTGTCAGGATAAACTGTGAAAAGGCTTCTCTCTTATCCACCTCATTTCGTATGCTATCCCATAGTTCTGGTATGGTCTGCCACTCGTCAATCAGTCTGGGTGTTTCTCCCTGTAGCAGTGTCTTTGAACTGATTTCCATCATCTGCCTGCTTTGCTTCAATACCTCAGTGTCGCCCAAGTCAAGCAGACTTTTGGCCTGCTGACGAGCGGTGGTTGTCTTACCGCACCATTTCGGACCTTCTATCAATACGGCACCCTTGCCCGACAGTTTACGAACCAGTAACCTATCGGCTATTCTTGGTTTATACATATTGTCATCTTTTGTTTGTTACTTAATTTGGCGGCAAAGATACTGATAATTATTGAATTATACAAATCTTTTGATGCTTTTTCGGTTGTTTGTTGTAATTTTGTTCGGTCGTTTGTGGCGCTTTTATTCGGTCGTTTGTGAAAAATTCGTTCGGCCGTTTGTAGTTCAAGTAGCAATATGCCAAGATGCTCATAGATCAGGTTAACGGTATAAATCCGAGGCTTTTCAATGGCTGATATTGAAATAATTGTCTAAAGATTTGGGGGGTGCAAAGAATTGGAGTTACTTTGCACACAAAGAAATCTTAGGCGAGGACGTTTTCAACGAAATTCGCAAAAACATCTCTTTCGGAGCACAAAAATAGTATTTTTACAAAAATTCACTTTAACTAGTTTAAGACCTGCACCCCCGGCATCCGATTTTCGGGTTCGCTGAGGGTGAATTGTTGTGGTATTTTGTAATTTTGTGGTCAAAAATCAACGTCTTAGCAATTATTAAATAGGTATTAATCGGTAAAAATGACTAAAAAAAGCATCTTCCGTGACCAATTTTCATGGAAAGTTCGTAACTTTTCGCATGCGAGAAGTTACTTTCGCTCGAAAGCACAAAGAAAAACACGTTTTCCTTTGGTGCTTTGCTCACTTATTCGTAACTTTGCACAAAATTTGTGCGAGAACGGGCTGCACCTCGGCAAAGAGCGAGCTCTCTGCACTCGGTTTGCACCGTCCTTGTCACACGTCTTTTCACAAAGACACCACTTTTTATTGCTCAATTATCCGGTCGAACTGCTACCTCGTAAGGGATTAAATGAGCAAACCTATACATCGTTGAAGTTGCGCACTAAGCGCAGACTTCACCATAGATGTATAGGGGCTGTAGCAGGCCTGACCGGATATATGGGACGGGGCCTGCGCTTTCTTTATGCCCGTATGGTTAGTGCTTTCCCCACAGGATACAGAGACAAAGTAATAACAATTAAAAGATCAAAAATATGAAACCAAAACCAATTAGATTGTATTTTAGGGTAGCCATGATGCTACTCATGCTGCTCACCACCATGACGGCGTGGTCACAAGACTTGACCATTAGTTCGACGGAGGACTGGAACACGTTCGCCAACAACGTGAACAACGGCACGTCATACAGCGGACAGACAGTGAAACTGAATGCCGACATCAGCGTTACGACGATGGTGGGCACCTGGGACAATCCTTTCAATGGCACGTTCGACGGCGGCGGTCATACGCTGAACGTCACGCTGAACAATGACAGCCAATATGGAGATGAGGATGCTTATTACGGCGTGGCTCCTTTCCGCTTCACCAACGGGGCCACCTTCCAGTTCCTGGTCGTTACGGGCATCGTTACCACCTCTACGCGAAAGTATGCTGCTGGTCTTATCGGAATGACAAAGGGTGGCACGAACACGATTTTGAACTGTATTTCCAGTGTTGAAATCTACAGCACCATCAACAACAAGTGGGGCGACAACGACGGCACACATGGCGGTTTCATTGGCAAGGCAAGCGGCACGGTCATCATCAACAACGGCCTGTTTAACGGACAGCTGACCACTACAAGCGATAATCCCACAATCAATTGCGGCGGCTTTGTTGGTTGGAGAGACGGCACAACACTCAGCACACTCAGCATTTCCAACAGCCTCTATGCACCGAACACCACCATCCCCAGCGGTAAGACTGCCGTTAACGTCGGTGCAACTTTCTCGCGCAATGACGTAACACCTACCAACAGTTATTATACGCAGACATTGGGTACCGCTCAGGGTACGGCTGTCGGCTCAAAGACGGCAACACAACTTGTCGCCGCTCTCGGTAGTGCTTGGAGGGTCAGCGGCGGCAGGGCTGTCCCTAAGCTCCTTCTGTCTACCAAATCCTTTACCATAGCCAATGCGGCGGGGGCTGATTATTGTGGTACCATCAAATACGGTGGAAATGACTTTCTCGTTCCCGACGCGGACATGATGCAGAACCAACTTTTTGAGGGCAAAATCACCATGAGAAGTAAAATGACTGGAAAAGAAGGCACTGTCAGACTCTATCCTCGCATGAGTGGCAAAGTGAAAAGTCTGACGTTCAGTAGTGCCAGAGTTACGTTTAGTGATGTTGTCGGCACGGAGCATTATGTGAAAATCGGAAGGGGCAATATTTGGACAAACTCTTATACGGAGGACATGAACAAAGCAACAGCGCTGACCTTCACCTTCACGAACGATGAAGGATTGCAACTTGCAAACGAAGACGACTATCTCGAAATCAAGATGAGGAACTCCGAATCTACTAGAAATGCATCTCTCCAAGATATAGGAGGTAAGATTACCATCACCTACGAGCCTACGGAGGCAACGGAAACACACAGACACAACTTCACTTACATCGTTGAGGGCAACACGTTGACCGCCACCTGTGCTCACGACGACGACAAGGAGTGCAACCTTGAAAGTTCCAGCTATAAGATATCCACGTCGCTGATACCACCTACAAATCTCACATTCAATGATGGCTGGTTTTATTCTGCAAGCATGTCGGGATTTGAAAGCTTCAGATCGGAGACGAAAGCCACAATCGGCTCTATCACCTATATAAAAACCGACACCAACGAGGACTACGGCACCTCCAAGCCTGACGCCACGGGAACATACAGCGCCAGCGTCACCATCAATGCCGACAATTATCCCTACACGCTGACGACAAGTTACCGCGTGACGGACTTTAATTTCATCCATATCAACTATCCTCAGTTCACAACTGACAAGGCAGAGAATAATTATGTCGGCGACGGCGAGACGGTCACCCTCACCTTCACACCAAAGTTCGGCGAAACATTGACGGGTCTGACCGTGACTGGCGCAACGACAAATATGAGCATTGGCAGCGGAATCACCAGTATCGGCAACAATAAATACACATTCACCATGCCCGCTGAGGATGTCACCATCGGTGCAACGTTCTCAGCACCCGATGCCAGCAACTTCGCGCAGGACGGCGACACCTACACCATCAAGACCGCCAACGGCTGGGGCTGGTTCTGCTTTGCCACAAACTACGACTTGGCTCCCGACGGCTTCAGCGGCAAGGTTGTGAAACTCGCTGGAAATGTCAGTTCGTCGGAGATGGCAGGCAAGAGCGGCCATCCGTTCAAGGGCACGTTTGACGGACAGAACCACACGCTGACCTTCAACCGCACTGCCGCCGAGCACCTCAGCGCTCCATTCCACTACATCAATGGCGCCACCATCAGCAACCTCCACGTCGGCGGCACCATCACGGGCGGCACCTATGAGAGCTTGGGCAGTCTGGTGGGCCGTGCCGAGGGCAATATCACCATCGAGAACTGCCACGTGAGCACCGAAATCAGCACCACAGTCAGCGGCAGCGCCCTTCACGGCGGTGTCATTGGCACGTGGAATGGCACTAATGCCATCTGCACCGTCACGGGCTGCATCTATGACGGACTGATTTACAACCCGAACGAGGCTGGCGTGACCACCTCCTGCCACGGATTCATAGGATGGGACTATGGAAATAACGGGACCATCACGTTCACCGACTGCCTGTCCGCTCCCGCTGCATACGGCACGGGCAAATACGCACTGGGCGGCAACTGCTTCACTTTCGTCTATCCAAACAGTGAGCCGACCCTGACTTACAACATGACGAACTGCTACTACACCAGCATCCTCGGCAACAGGCAGGGACGCCCCGCAGCCACAGCAACCACAGCGACCACCGCGCCCGCCAACCTCGGAGCCGCGACCACCGACCACGGGCTGGTGAAGGGCTACGCCAACGGCTTCCTCTACAACGGCAACTACTACACGCCGATATACGGCGACGCAGTGGTGGAATACCGCTTCAATGACTGGAATGAGAGGGCCGACGTGACCATCAACGGCACGGGCAACAACCTCGTGGGTGTGAACATCACGGAGGAGGTCGGCAATATCAAGAGAGTGACCTACAACCGCCCGTTCAACGAAGCACAGGCCGCAACGGTGATACTGCCGTTCAACTATGACTGCAACGGCAGCGAGGGCGGCAAGTTCTACGGCTTCAAGGAAGTGGTGTACGACGAAGACTTGCACAAGTGGGTCTGCACGATGCAGGAGCCAGGCAATACGGCTGTGACCACGCTGACGGCCAACACGCCGTATCTGTTCATGCCGGATGATGCGACGACGATGACGTTCCCGAACATCGTGAGCATGACGGGCGGAGTTGTGACGCTGCAGCCCACGACGGCCAACGACGGCGTCTATGGCGGCGCCACGACGGATGCAGCCTGGAATTTCCACGGCACGTATAAAGGGAAGACGTGGACAGTTGCCAGCAATGACTACGGCTTTGCAGCCCAAAGTGGCACAGAGGCTGGCGGCGCGGCAACCGTTGAGGCTGGGCAGTTCGTCCGCTTTGCCCCTGGCGCATTCATCAAGCCTATGCGCTGCTATCTGTCGTATGTCGGCACGTCAGCCCCAGCCCCGGCACCGAGACGCCGCATGAACCGCGCTGCAAGCAATGACCTGCCCGCCAGCATCACCGTGCGCCTCGTCAGCCGCAGCGGCGAGACTACCGCCATCGGCACCCTCGACACTAAGACGGGCGAGGTATCATTCGACGGCTGGTATGACATGAACGGTCTTAAACTTGACAGCAAGCCTACCAAGAAAGGCCTATATATAAATAATGGTAAGAAGATTGTAATCAAGTAAAATAGGAGGATAACACAATGAAGAAAGTATATAAAAAGCCATCATTCAGAGTAGTGGAACTGCAACACAAGTGCCAGTTACTGGCCGGCAGCGGTGACCCCACAAGAAATGTCCCCTGGTGGGACGGCGAGGGCAATGCCCCAGAATTCGACTGGGTAGACAAAGGCTACCAATTCGGTGGCTGGGACGTTGAATGAGGGCTGAGGGCTGAGGTCTGAGGGCTGAGGTCTGATGTCTGAAGTCTGATGTCTGATGTAAGAGGGAAGATGTAAGATGTAAGAGGGAAGACCTCATAACAAACCTCATCGCTCCACAACCTTGATTTGTAAAAGGCTGTGGGGCGTTTTTATGCTCGAATATTTTGTAATATCGGAAATTTTACCTAAATTTGCAGGCGATATTAAGAATAGTACAATGCTTACACCATACAAAATAAAAGACTATTGCAAGGAATTCAATCCGACATGGACTGTTCAAATGCCAGATGGTTGCCCACCGGAAGACGTACTGGTTCCATCGGAACATCCTTTCTATAGGCTGGCAAAGCAAGCAGACGCTTACAACGAAGAGGACTTCCGTTCGTATGCAGAGGCTGACCCCGCTCGAAATTGGGGCGAACAATTGCCATTGGCAGTAGGTCTTTCAATTATTGATAACGAGAAGAAAGCCAGAAAGAACCTCAAGCTCCCGATGTTCAGACAATTCAAAGGAGTTATTGCCCTGATATTGAATCCGACTGATGGTGTAGTAAAACAAACAGGTGTGCACCGTTCCCATTATACATGGTGGCGGACAAGCACTTTTCAGATGTCGAACTTAAAAATGTTGCAGATATGAGACCGCTTACACTTATCAATACACTGGAATACTATGACGTTCCGCAGATATTGACGGCAGCAGACGCTACTGGTACGAACTATCTTTGCACACTGTTCAAGCAAGCAGCAGACGGCTATCAATACCTTGGCGTTCAGATATCAGAGGCTCGTCTGATGGCCTTCATTGGTGGTCAGCTCGATTTACGCGATGCCTATCTTCATCCAGAAGTAGAGAACGCCCTCTATCTGGTTGACGCAAAACAGGAAAAACTTTCTGCAACGACTCTTCTTCAGCCTGACGATATTACGGAGGACATGTTGCCAGAAGCAGGCTATTTCTACGATGCTGACGATCTCGTGGAAGATGCTGACATGCAGACGGACACCTATCAACTGGAAGTCCCTGCTCACGACCGTATCACTTTCTCTACACTCATGTCCCGCATGGGATGGCGTGCATCCTCAATCCGTAATGCCATCCGAAAAGTTGCAGCACTATAATTTTTATTGTGTAACTCCCCACGATCCAACTAGGGACCGTGGGGAGTTTTTTTAGTCGTCAAGCAGATGGAGCGGATAGCCGTCGAAGAGGGCGGCTAACGGGACTTGTAGTGCCTTGGCAAACTGTGCATACATCTTGAGCGATGCGGGCTTATTGCCTGTTGTAACCTGGTTGACATACTTGCGACTCTTGTTAAGTCGCGCTGCTAACTCGCCGTCATTCACTTTTTTTTAAGCATGACGGCCTTGATTTGTAAATATTTCACAGTTATATAAATTTATAATTGTCTGCTGAATTACAGACATGAAGATGCAAAGTTAGCACTTTATTTTTAATCGAGCAACCTATATGGGAGTATTCTTTTGTTCTACATGAAAATAATTGAAGAAATACTTGCATTTGGTCTACGATTGTTATACCTTTGTTATCGAAAATATAACATCAAATTTTTTAACTAAAAACGAGTAAGAAACGTCATGAAAGCTATTGATCTTTCAGAACGGTTCTCGGAGCACTTTGTGCTGTCCGAGTTCCTGCGCTCGGCCACCGCCGAGGCCTATCAGATTCCTAACATCCCGTTGAAGCGGCACATCGAGCGGCTTCGAAATCTCACTGTGCGCTGTCTGGAACCGACGCGGCAACGGTTTAACGTGCCGTTGCGTGTGACCAGCGGCTACCGCTGTCCGATGCTCAACAAACTGGTGGGCGGTGCACTGAACTCACAGCACATGGAGGGCTTCGCCGCCGACATCCAGGTGCCGCGCCAGCACTGGCCGTTTTCCATCACCACCGAGCAGCAGATGGCACGGGTGCTGTTCCGGTGGATGCGCGACTGTCTGCCCGACTACGACCAGCTCATCATCGAGCACAGCGGACCGACGTGGTGGGTACACGTGTCGTGCCACATCGACTTGACGAAGAACCGCCGACAAGCGTTTGAAATAGAGAAAAAATAAATATATGAAGAACAAGGGTTTTATCAAGCTTTACCGGAACGTGCTGTCGAGGCCCGAGATGACCGACCTGATAGCCGAAGAGGGTGCCACCGGTTTCGGCACGTACCTGATGATTGTGCTGTACCTGTCGCAGTGTGACGACTACGAGGGTGTCTTCACTAACGGACAGTTGTCGACACTGGCTGTCCTGGCCAAGAAATCGAGGGCTTACGTGAGGCATATCATTGTCGATTATAACCTGTTCAGGATTGAAGGGAAACGCTTTCGGGAATCATTCATGAATCAAAACTCACCTGCGCGTAATAATAGGTACGCAGGCGAAGATATAGAAATAGATATAGAAAAAGAAAAACAGAAAAAGTGCGTGTGTCTTGACGACACGCACGCTGGTTTTTCTGACTCCCCGCAGCCCCTCAGAGCGCAAAGCGAGTTCGAGACGGTGCGCGACGGACGGCGCTATGCGTCGCACGGACAGCCGTTGCCGGACGATGCTCCGCCGCAACGCCACCGCAACTGGTTCTACAGTCACACGAAGCATGACTGGGTACCGGCAGAAGAGTTCAAGCCTATAAAGGTAAAAAGGTAAAAAAGTAAAAAGGTAAAAAGAAAGAAGATGAAGACAATTGATGGAAAGTATTATGTGTTGGATGATGCCGAGTTGAGGTCGGCACATAAGGTACGGCGCGAGAAGGACAGCAAGAACGTGCTGCGCTGTCAGTGTCCGCTGTGCAGTGCCAACAGGAAGAAGGAACACCGCAAGGAGAAATGCGTCGCCGTGTATCCCGACGACGGCTGGGCCTTTTGCTACAACTGCGGCAACTGGTTCTGGACTGAGGCGTGGTACGACGCGCATGTCGCACCGAAGCGCAACGGCCACAAGGCGAAGGAGCAGAAGTCGATAGACCTCTCGCTGTTGCGCACCGACTTCCCGCAGGCGGTGGTCGACTACTTCGAGAAGGAGCGCCGCCTGCCGATGGAGCTGGTGCGGCGCATGGGCATCCGCTGGATACCGCGGACGGTGGACGGAAGCGAGGAGATCTTCATTGCCTATCCCACGTTCGACGGTGCGCGCTGCGTCAACGTCCACTACCGGCCGCTGCACAAGGAGAAAGGCTTTTCGCAGGAGGCGGGCTGCGATCCCATTCCGTGGAACGTCAACTCGGTGGTGGGTCACGACACGATGATCATCACCGAGGGACGCAACGACGCCCTGGCGTGTATCCAGAGCGGCTACGAGGCCGTGGTGTCGCTGGGCAACGGGGCCAGTTCGCGCATGGAACTGTTCGATGCCTTCCGCGACACGCTCTTCGCCAGTGTGCGCACGGTCGTCATCGCCGTGGACAACGACGAGGCGGGCAACGGCGCCCGCGAAAAGCTGCTGCGCTACTTCGGTTCCGCCCGCTGCCGGGTGGTACGCTGGCAATACAACGACGCCGACGGTCAGACCCCTTGCCGTGCAAAGGATGCCAACGAGGTGCTGCAGCACGGCGGAACGGCGGCTGTCAGGGCCTGCATCGAGGCCGCCGAATGGAGCCCCATTGTGGGGCAGATACAGGTGGAGCAGTGGGAGCCCGGATTGCACGAATATTACGAGCTGGGCATGATTCCCGAGGGTGTGACCATCGACCTCGAACAGCTGGCACGACTGGAGAAGCTGGAGAAGGGCTACTTCGGCGTCACCTCCGGATTCCCCGGCAGCGGCAAGTCAACATTCACACTCTTCAAAGCCCTCTCGCTGGCCGTGGAACACGGCTGGCGCATCTGCCTCTATTCGCCCGAGAAGTTTCCCTATAAGCTGCTCTACCACGAGTTGGCGACGATGCTCATCGGACGACGCCTGGCACGTGACACAGTAGACGAGGAGACCTACCGCCAGGCCATGACATTCCTGGCAGACCACTTCTACGTCATCGACGCCAACCGTTGCAAGGGCATCGACGACATCCTCGATGCCGCCCGGCAGGTCCGCCTGCGCTTCGCCACCGACATGACCATCATCGACCCCGCCAACTGGGTGGACCAGACGCAGGCCAAGGGCGGCGACCCGCTGGAGCGTGCCAACTACATCATCGGTCAGGTGGTGGACTTCGCACAGGTGGAAAACCAGCTGACGTGGATGGTGGCCCACCCGCGCAAGCCGCCGCTGATGAAGGACGGCGTGGCATACGTGCCGGAGATGTGGGACATTGCAGGCACCTCGGACTATGCCAACAAGGCCACGTGGGTGGAGATCCTGCAGCGCGACTTCGTGCAGAAGCGTACGATGGTGTATGTCCGCAAGGTGCGCTTCGGTCATCTGGGCTGCGTCGGCGAGTGCTGCGTCCGCATGGATGAGGACAGCCACCGCTTCGTGGGATTCCGCGAGAAGACGACGGACTCTGGCAGCGTCATTCAGTACGAGCTCGAACTGGCCGACCACTCGAACTGGCTCATTTCGAAATCACTTCAACAACAGATAGAATGGTAAACTACTATGACAAGAAACGATTCATCAGCAAAAGCACGTTGGCACGACTGGCCGACGTCAGTCCCCGAACCTTCAGCCGATACCTTGCCACTCGGCGGGAGATTCTCAAAATCTTCGGCGTCACACCGAAAGCCCAGAAACTTCCACCTTATGCCGTCCGATACATCTGCGAGGATTACTGCATCGATCTTCCGCCCGAACTGCAGGACCAAC
>JAEEGI010019427.1_pt1 | contig 13692 bp, 9 predicted proteins | sample 8958751 | NCBI WGS metagenome assembly JAEEGI01 (sample SAMN16246545, study PRJNA631951) | gut metagenome | biome: gut microbiome; feature: rumen; material: KS-attached | host: Bos | place: Iran: Karaj | collected 2018-10
GGTACGTTCCTCGACAATCTGTTCCAGTTTGATCTTCTCTTTTTCCAGCCGCTTCAGACGGTAGCGGAACAGCAGCCAGACGATATAGGCGATGATGAGCAGGTAGAGCAGCACCATATACCAACGCATAAACAGCGGATAAGCAACGTTGAAGTTGACGGAAGCCACATTGGATAGTTCGCCGTTGGCAAGTCGGGCCTGTACGCTGAGGGTGAACGAGCCGTAGGGCAAGTTAAGTAATTCGACATCCTGCTTATCGGTCCAGCCACTCCACTGGCCGCCAGTGCCGCCGATGCGCCCGTTGTTCAACTTATAGCGATACAAGGTCTTGCCCGAAAGCGGTGCATAGTCGAGGGCATATAAAAAGTGCAATCGACCCTCGTCGCTGCCTATCTTAAAAGTTTCTGGCAGATCACCATAGCCTCCCCAGAGCACGCTGTCGCTACCCATGACGATAGAACGGAAACGGATGTGGCGACTGTCGGTGAGCGCGCCAAGGGCTTTCTTATCGGTGTCGACGATGGCCAGTATCTCGTCACCTCCTAACCACACTTGATTGCCGTGACGATACTGGGCTATCACCTCGATGTCGCTGACAGGCATGAACAGATGACGGGACAAGTCGGCCACAGGATCGCGGGGTTTGCCGGGATCCGTACCTTTGGTCTTACCGTGAACATTCCGGAACCAGAAGCCGCCATGAACGTCCTTGCGGATTTCCGTCACCAACGGGAGATTGTCTATTTTCCGTCCACTGCCCATGGCGTCTATCTGATAGCGGTAGACACCGTCGGGTTCTCCGACATACACCTTATCGCCATCCACCAACATGGCGGTGGTGGCATTAGAGGTCAGCCTGCTGACACTGCCGCCTTGCGCAATCTGATAGATGCCGCTGGAAGTAGCGGCAAGCAGATGGTTACTACTTTGGCACAACGCCCAGCAGATGTTATTGATGTCGGCCACATGATGACACTGATGCGAATCGATATAGTAAAGACCGTCGGTGCCGCCCACGTAGATTTTTCCATCGAAGTAGGTGATGGCATGTACTTCACCCGAGAGCCCGTCCTTGGCCAGGAAATAGCTGTAGACCGACGGTATCTCAACAGAGAAGATGCCATGCAACGTGGCGCCCCATAGCATGCCGTGACCATCGTAGACCACAAAGGCCACCTGATTGGAGCACAGACCGTTAGCCTCGGTGAGGGTATAGAAGTCATGACCATGGTCATCGCCCATCACCAGACCACAGTTTCTCTTGACCTTCACCTGAAGTCCGTCGTCTAGTTCTATCGTCTGGGTGATATCGTTCAGAATGACATCTTCCTCACCCTCTCCCAGAGCCTCTATCGATATGATTTCGGATCCGATACTAGGATTGAATCTGGCTTTCGTGTGCTTCTTCTGCGATACGGTGTTACCATTGACTTCATAAATATGATTGTCGCTGGCCACAAACATCAATGATCCACCGCTCTCAAAGATTTCTACCACCTCGCCTTCGAACAGACCGTCCCCCCCTATCTGCTGCATAAACAATTCACCATTGGCTCGAATCTGCAGACGGGCAAAGAAGTTGTAGCCGCCCACCCAAATGGTGTTCTTACTGTCGCGATAGACCACCGTGACGCGATTGATGTCGGGAGAGTGGATGATGCGCCACTGGACACGATCGTAATAAAGCAGTCCCTCGAAATTGGCCACGAACACCGTGCCATCCTCACCGATCTCAATATCGTAGCAACGGTTATGCCCGCCATATTCCGCTGCCGTATAGTTGCGGATCAGCGGAAGACCTTGGGCGTGCAGAAGGGAAAAGTGAACAGTGAGAAGTGAAAAATTTGCTACCGCACTGAGTTGCAAAAGCACCGTCAGCGCGATACGCTTCAACATGTTTGTTTCTGTCCTATTTCGTTGCATATACATATCTGTCAGCGGTAGCAAATTTTTCACTGTTCACTTTTCCCTTTTATCTTTCGATATGGTATTCCCTTGCCCACATAGTAGTCCCATTCCTCTTGGGTGAAATTGCGCTTCACGTTCTGACGGAGGCGCTGGGCTATCTTGGGCACTGAAATGAGATATTCGGTGACGGTGCCGTTGTGCTCCCCCGTCCAGATGTAATCCATGTCTCGGCTGAAACAGAAGTCGCTGAGCCAACTGCCCGACTGGAACAGCGTAATGGGCTTTATCTGAGGATCACTGGTCGTCCAAAAGAGCAGTTTGCCATCGTAACTGGACGAGTAGAGCCGGTATGCGTCAAACGCCAGCTTCGTCACTTGCGAGAGATGTCCCACGAGTTTGTATGTTTTGCCCTTTCCGTCGATCATCCAAATGGTGCCGTCGAGCATGCCGTAGGCTGTGAGTCGAGGACGGTCGTTCTTGGAAAAGGCAGTGACCTGACCAGAAACGGGAACTTTCTCATGTCTGATGTCGTCAAAGCTGTTAACAAGATGCATGCCTCCGCGATCATCGAAAAGCAGAGGTTTGTTGTCGCGCCTGCCAGTACTGACAACACGGAAGCCGAGGTGGCGCGTGCTGATGACCTTCTCGGAGGCGATATCGAACAGGGCAGCACTATTCTCACCGACAACCAGCAGTTGGCGACCGTCATGGATGTCTTGCAGACTGAAAGGACGGTCGACATGCTCTAAATAGACAACGCGTATCTGATTGCCGTCGGCAACTACTAGATGGCCGGTATGACTGATGGCGAAATCTTTGCCACTCTTGGCCGCGAAGCCGTCGCGGAAACAGTAGTTCCTATCGCTCATCAACCGCTTAGTCTGCATCTGAGTGCCGTGCATTCTGTGGCTGAACATCTCGCCATAAGTGCTCGTTGTCAGCAGGTGATTGTCACGGGGAGAAATCCTAGTGCACGTCACACTGCCGTTGTGGACTCCGAAATTGCGACGGCCGCCAGCCGACTGTGTGAGGGCCTGGAATACGGAGGGATTGAAGAGGTCGCCGCCGTAATCGCTGGTAAAGAGGTACGAGGCATAAGCAAGCATATTGCCCAGTTCCCTGTCATCGGCTTGATAGATGGCGTAAGCCTGTGAACCAAGCGTTCGCCCCAACGAAATGTAGTTTAGCGTGTCAGTCACCATTTTTGCATACTCAGCCTGTCGGCGCTGCTCGTCGGCAACAGCTCGTTGATGTTCAGCAATCTGGTAGGCTTCCTTCGCTTCTTGGGCAGACGTTTCCGCGATACCCTGTGCAATGATGGCCTTTTGCCGTTCTGACTCCGAGCGGCGTGTCATCTCCTGGGCAATCTCCGATTGGCGGATGGCTTCATCGCTGCGTTCCTCGGCGAGCACTTGCTGACCGTAGGCTATCTCCTCCATTTGTTTGCTCACGCGGCGATCTACCTCCGACTGTTTCTCCTGTTTGCGCAGTTCGCCGATTTTCGACTCCAACTCACCGATGCGCTTGTCATCGATATGGCGTGTGTAGAGCATGGCCGCCACCGATAACAACAGCAGGACTCCCATAGACCCTATGATGATGCGATGCCTATTCAATTTTTACTATTCACTTCTTCTTGACTACTAACATTGTGATGTCGTCACTCTGTTCGGCACCATCGGCAAAGGCCTTGATGGAATCCCTCACCGTTTCGATGATCTGTTGACTGCTCTTGCCAGCCAGTCCGCGAAGGGTCTCCATCAGTTGTCCGGTGCCAAACTCCTGTCTGTTCGGATTCATCGCCTCGGTCACTCCGTCGGTAAATATTACTAGTGAGTCGCCGCGTTCCAGTTGCAGCGAGGCCTCCTCGTAGTTTATCTCATTAAATATGCCTAGTATGGTATTGTTCGTCAGGGGCAATTCTTCTACGGTGCCGTCGCTCCGCAACAAGTGAGGCGGATTGTGACCAGCGTTGCAATAGGTGACGAGTCCCGTCTTTGTATTGTAAATAGCATAGAACACGGTGACGAACATGCAGTCTACTGAGTAGGCCGTCAGCAGACGGTTCGATTCCGTCATACAGGCTTGGGCAGAGCTGCACTCCACCCCTTTCGACCGGATGATGGTACGACAGACGGCCATGAACAGGGCTGCGGGGATGCCTTTACCGCAGACATCGCCAATCACGAAAGCGATGTGATCATCGTCGATGCGGAAGAAGTCGTAAAAGTCACCACCGATATCCTTAGCGGCCTTCATTGAAGCATATATATCCAGTTTGTCGCTTTCTTCAGGGAATGGCGGGAATGTCTGCGGCAGGAAGTACTGCTGAATATCTTTGGCCGTCGTCAGATCTGTTTTCAGCGACTCCAATTGCGAGTGCTCCTTCTGCGACTCGTGTACATAGTTGATCTGTTCAATGGCTTTCTGGATGGTCAGACTCAAGTCGTCCATGTCGATCGGTTTCATCACGAAGTCGAAGGCGCCATCGTTCATGGCCTGACGGATGTTCGCCATGTCGCCGTATGCACTGACCATGATCACGCGCAGGGCAGGGTTATGCATTTCGTCTACCTTGGCCAGCAGCGTCAGACCGTCCATCTCGGGCATATTGATGTCCAGAAGAATGATCTCGATGTCGGGGGTGTCTTTCATTATTTCAAGTGCTTCTACACCGTTTCGTGCGAAGTAGAACTCATACTCACCACTGCGGATCTGGCGCCTGAAGTACTGTTTCATCAGCGACTCCATCGGCGCCTCATCGTCAACACTCAATATCTTTATTGCCGTCATAATAACTTTGTTTTAAGTTCCTGTTTTCTTTAATTGCTTCACAACGGTCAGTACATTCTCACCGCCAGTGTACTCATACGTCACGGCGTCCATCTTCCTGACTACGATGAGCAAGCCTATCCCGCCGATCCTACGCTGCTCCATCGGCAGCGAGATGTCGGGAAGAGATTGTTCAAGTGGGTTGAACGCCACACCGCCGTCGCGGAAGCACAGCGTGATGCGCTTCTCGTCGCGCCCGATCTCTACGTCAAGGTAGTCGCCACCACTGTCGGGATAAGCATACTCGGCGATGTTCATTACCAGTTCCTCTACCACCAGACGAATATCACCATACACCTCACCCACCTCGGCTACCTCCTCAGTGTGGAGAATGGCATCGATTATGTCCAATGCCTTGCTACGGACGGGATGGAAATGCAATCGGACTTGTTTCACCGCGTCTCAAATGTGATGAAAGGACGGAGACCGACAATGTCCAGCACGTCGAGAACCTCCCTACTACAATTCACGAACACAATTTCTGGGCTGTTACTCAGCTTCTGCTTGCAATAGATCACGACACGCACCCCACTACTGGATAGGAGGGTCAGATTCGTTGCATCGAACACCACCTTCTCCACACCCTGATCCTTATAGGGTATCAACGCCTCCATCAGCGCCGGTGCATTAGCCGCAGCCAACTCATCGCCAAGCACCACAGTCAGCACAGGACCCTCTTTTTTCAATTCAAATTCTTTTTCCATAATTTTCTATTCAGTTTTTTATAATTTCATTTTATATCTTAACAAGCGGATATGCCAGGATGACAGCGGCAACGCCAGTGACGGTGACAATGAGAGTCAGCGGAATGCCGATGCGCATGTAGTCGGTAAAGCGGTAGCCTCCAGGACCATAGACCAGCATGTTGGGTGATGCCGCAATGGGGGTGGAGTACGAGGCGTTGGCTGCAATCATCAGTGCAAGGAGGAATGGTGCGGGTTCGTAGCCCACCTGCATAGCTGCTTGGAACATGATGGGGAAGAACATCGCGGTGACAGCCACATTCTCAACCAACTGCGTAATCAGCATGGCCGCCAGGCATACGCCTAGCATAATCAAGATGGGCTGCGTGCCAACGACGCTGACGACGGCGGTGGCTATCATCTGCGCTATCCCCGTCTTCGCTATTGCCATGCCGAGCACAATGGATCCTGCCAGGCTCATCAGTGCCCGCCAGTTGACAGAGTCCATAGCCTGATTGATGCTACAGCAACGGAAGAGCAGCATGGCCAGGGCAGCCAGCACCGTGCCTTGCAACAGAGAAACCACGTTCATGGCTGTGAGAATCATCATTGCCGTCATGATCAGCGATGAGACAATGGTATTAGGACCGACTTTGATGACCTCTTGGAAGTCGGAGAACTGCAACAGCTGCGCAAGGTGTGTGGCATAGGTGTTTGTCTTGCGCGGACACTCGAAGAGCAAGGTGTCACCCGCCTGCAATTCCACTTCGCGAGGAGCCGCCTCGATGCGCCTGCCACGCCGTGCTACTGCCACCAATATCAGATTGTTGTCGCGTTCAATCGTGCTGCCGCCGATGGTTTTCCCGATGAGTCTGCTGCCGAAATTGACAAAGGCGATGCGCAGTTCGTAATTCTTGTTGATTTCGTTCATAGAACGGATGTGGTGGTTGGAAGCAACCAGATGGTGAGTTTCCTTCAACTCGAGGATTTCGTCAATCTGACCGGTATAGACCAACCGGTCGCCGCCCATCACGAACTCATCTTCGCTAAGGAATGACGGATCATGGTCGAAATGGCGGATGTCTATCAGGTTACCGCCTTTCACGTGGAATAGTCCGGCCTCGCTCAGTGTCTTGCAGATATTCGGGTTGTCAGAGGGTACCATCAACTCCACAGTATAGTCGTACGCCGCCTCGAAAGCCTCTTCCGGAGCCTTCCGCTCGGGCAGCCATCGTCGCATGGCAACGATGAAAAGGATACCGACAGCCAGACAAATCGCTCCGGGCAGGAGGATAGAGAACATGTTCATGGTCTTGCCGGTAGCATTTTCGTAGAGATCAGCGACGACGATGTTCGTCGACGTTCCGATCAGCGTACAGACACCACCCATCTGTACCGCATACACCATCGGAAGGTACAACCTGGATGGAGCTGTGTTGAGTTTCCTCGCCCACCGCTTCAACACGTTACCGAAGAGAACGGTCAACATCGTATTGCTGACGAAAGCACTTAACACAGAAACCGGCACCATCATGCGCAGGAGAGCTGTCGGATAACGGTCGGGCAGTCCGAATACATGCTTCAACATCCATTGCAGCACGCCAGTATAGCGCAGTCCTGCCATCACAACGGCCAGAACGCCTGTGACAACGACGGTACCTGCGCTGAAACCCGAGCATGTTTCCTTGGCATCGAGCACGCCTGTAACGAACAGCACACCGATGGCGATAAGCATGACGGCATCGGTGCGCACCTTCGTCAACAACATCACAACAATGACACCCACCACTGTAGCGATGGTAATCCAAGCATCTATACCGAGGCCCCACAACAGGATGATGTCATTGTGCAATCCCATTTTCAATCTGACAGATTAATCATAGACGAGCTCGAAGCCGCCCAGGATGAGCTTGTCGTCACCGTTCACGGCCGATACCTCGTAACGGTAATACTGATACTTGGCGGGATTGCTGATGGGATAGTACTGGCCAGTGTAGAATTTGTGCGGCAGGTCCTGACCGGTCTGCTCGTCTATCAGCGTCCATTCGTCAGTCTGATTCAGCTTGCCATAGAGTTTCCAGTCCTTCGGGTGACGAGCATAGTCGTGTGAAGAGAGCGAAGACGTGTAGAGATTATAGCCCACGGGGGTGCCAGGTTTGGCTGTCTCGAACTCTACGAACCACAGATCGTTCTGCTTGAACTGGCTTGGGCAGTACCAGTAATATCGGGTGTCGCTGTTGAACAGATTGTTGTATGAATCCTGGCTATCGTCGCGCTGGGTGCCGGCGGTGGCGGTGATGACATGATCCAGGTCGATGGTGTTCTGGAGGGAGAGACTGAACTCGGAGAGCATCATCACATTGCTATCCACGGAGGAACTGACCTCCAAACGGTAGAACCTAAAGTAGCCGTAGCCTTTTTCCTGTTTATTGATGGGATAAGTGTAGGTGCGGCAATCGATGTCGGCCATCTTGCCATCTTGTATGTCGGAGAGCAGCGTCCATTCGTCGTCGGGGAAGCACTTGCCGTAGAGTTTCCAGCTCTTCGGGTTGCGACCCTTGTATTTCGAACAGTCATTAGCAGTGGTCATCTTATAACCGGTAGGTATGAGGGGGGCATTGGTCTGGAACTCCACGAACCACACGCCGTCTGTCTTCCTACCCGTAGTCGAGCACCATTTGCTATCAGTAAGCCCGTCGAAAAGATTGGGGAAATCTTCATTGCGGCCATCGTCTGTTATTAAGCCGGGGCTGCCTGTTGTGGAGGAGAGGTTGGAGGTGACGGCATCGTCGTCGAGCCAGTCGATTTTCAGGAGGAAGGGCAGCGATAATTCTTCAGTATGTGCTCCATAGGTTGCCCCTGATTTGTAGTAAATGTAATCTACAAAATAATATATAAAACTCATATGCCATTCATCGATCCAAAAGCCAGGATCTCCACGTAAACTGCCACAGCCGGCTTGGTCGAACAACTCTACATAGTAATCCCATGAAGACTTCAATATATTGCTGATTGTTTGGGCCTTGCTTAAAGCTGGACAATAATCGGTCTTAACTATCCGCGAATATCGCCAGTGATTATTGCCCGGTTGCCCATCCATACCTCCTCTGTATCTTGTTTTGGTGATGGCGCAGAACATGGGCTTCACTCCTGGACTGCTTGGGCGGATGCACACCCAATTCAGAACTTTGTCTTCTTCATTGAGGCCACTGACGATTTTTCCAGTGGGCGTATGGGTGATGATGTCGCCCTCGGTGTATTTGTGGTAAGTGGAAGCCTGCAAAGGCCATGCGGCTTTTAGAAGGAAGGTGATTTTTTTGAAGTGCTTCAACGGGGTGTCATCGCTGGCGGTGACTTCTGCCACAATCTTCCTTTCTGTTCCGGGGGTGAAATAGAGGGTGCCCTGCGGCTTGCCATTGGCATCGGTCAGCGGACAGGTAAGCCCACTGGTGGTGGGAATTGTGGTGGAAAGCTCTACGTCGGGGGCTATCCACTCTCGGAACATGGTCTCGGCCTCGGTGAGATCTTTCACACCGATATAGAGGTGGTCAGGTTCGTTCTCATAGAGTACCGCACCTATACTGCGGCAAAGCATTGTACCAGTGGAATCAACTGGTATAATGGCGCTCTGGAAGTAGGCCAGGTCGTCGAAGACGGTGTGGGGATTCTTGTCAGTCTTTCCGTTTTCGCCACCATTGTCGACGGGATTGTCAAAAGCACTCTCTCTACAAGCCGTGAACGACACGGCTAATACCATGCATAATGCAAAATATATCTGTTTCATGTTTTTACTTTTTACTTTTTTACCTTTCCACTACTTACACTTATTGAGAATGTTCAACGTCTTGCCAAGGAAGGCTTCACCAGAATGATCATAGACCTTGATGTTCGAGGCGTTGAAGACAGTGCCGACCGCCTGATTGTTAAGGCTTTTGTCAGAGTATTTTTTCAGCTCGTCGTAGAAGGTGGCTAAGTCATTGTGGCCGATGAGTTCGATTTTTGGAATGTAGACTTGTGAGAAGAAGACACCATCGGGAACCTCCTCACACCTGAACGCTACGGTGACGGTAACCAGGAAGTCGGGTGCTATCGCATCATAGACAGTAGAACTGTTTTCTTCGTGTCTGAAGGGCACGAACACCTGCGGATCCATCACAATACGCTTGTCGGCAACCCTATGAACGCGTCCGTAGATGGGGAGTGAGTCGTTATGGGCGGTATATAACTGGTGATCCAGTTTCACACTGTCAGGGGCGTTCTCGGTGTAGAAGTCGTTTTTGAGAACTTCCGCCTTTCTCATGACATGCAACTTGGGGGTCGTCATAAAGGAGAGTTGGTCTCCACCCTTTGTTGGCATGATGGAGAAGGTGGGGCGTTCGTCCAGTTTCAGCATTTGGCGGTAGCAGTCGGTGTTACCCACGGGGCGATTGAGGTCCACACCGTAGTTGATCAATACATGCACACTGTCGATACCATGGTAGAGATCAGTATTGAGGCATACTTTAACGCTACGGGGATCGAGGAAACTTACCAGACGGACACTGTCGTTGCGGAACAAGGCCGACTCAATCGAGCCGCCTTTCTTGGTAATATTAATTCTGTCTTTTACGGTTAGCAGGTCTTCTTTCGAGATGTAAATGACGGGGTCTTCGGCTAATCCAAAGCATCCTGAGCCGAACCACATGGAGTCAATTTCATTTTTGCTGGGTTTGGTTGTGCTCAGCAATTCGGGGGTAATTCGCAGGCCAGCATCATTGATGCTATTCCAACGCGAGATGGTTCCACTGAGGTCCACCTTGGCATTGATGGCCATATCGATTTTTCCTGGTGTTACAGTTACTTTTTCGTTTGGCTTACCAGCAAACTGGTCGACAATCTTCACGATGGTGCCTACTCCACTCGCAACAAGAGCACCTATGCTGAGACCTCCAATCAGTTGTGCACCAATTGCTCCTTGACCTGGTACACCTCTTAGATTCTTGCAGGCATTCTGCATACCATATCCAGAACCAAGTGCACTAAATAAACCTGAATAGCCACCAGCAAGGGTACCAACAAGTTGCGTGATCGTCGAAAGAGTAGTGCCGGTGACCTCTTTATGGACTTCGGGATCGGTGAATTCACCTTTGAGATTTCCGAGGATTGAACCTGTCAACAGTACTTCCTCTTCATCCGTAGTGTATGGCGTGATGGTGAGCAGAGTGCGTTTGTCTTTCTTAATTTCCTCTGGATTATCACCAGCCCAGTTGATACACCTTTCTGTGAAACCCGAGAAATCGTAGTCGGTGCAATGCCATCCGGCGGTTACACCTGTTGGTTTTGTATGGGTGGTATAAGCCGAGATCATGACCTCAAAGGGCTTGTACGGCGTTTCTCCAGTTTTAAGGATAACACCTTTGTCGAAGGTGTTTGCGTTATTGTAGTCATGGCAGATGGGAATGGCGTATTCCATCGAGTTGTAGAACGAATAGCGAGGCAGGTTATTGGTGCCATCGGTCATAAACTTGTAGCCCATCTCCCTGCCGTAGCCCTGTTGACCGGGGTCGAGTACGTAACTGAACACGCGCAGTATGCCGGTATAGCGGTTGTAGAGTCCGAACAAGCGGGCATTCTTGTTTTGAGGGTCGTTGAGTTGGCAGAATGCCATCTCCCATCCAGCCTCTTTCTGTACATCGAAACGCAAATGGTCGCCAATGTCACTGTAACTGAAGCCTGCCCATGGGGTGTACTGTCTCTCGGCTATGCCCTCTAGGTAGACATCTTCACAATTCTGCCAGTCTGTCAGAAATGATGGGTTTGATTCAGCACTGAATTTGCCGGTGGTCTTGTTGAACAGCTCTTCCTGACTGGCAATGTAGGCTTGCCATTTTTCATCGGCACTGCGCAACTCGTAAGGAGTGATGCCGTCGGTACCGGTCAGGCCTTCGATGCCGAAACGGAGTTTCCAGGTCTTGGGGTTGGATGCGTCGCCGTCGCCATCGCGTGTGATGGTGATGACGCTGTCATTACCGACTGTGTAGTGGAAGCGTCCATTACGGGTGTTCTTTGATCCGCCGAAGAGGGTGATGGGCTCGTTGGCGGCATTGGTGAGGATCTTTGAGCAGGTGCCGGTGCCGTCGGCGTTGAAGGTCAGCGCTTGTTCAGCCTTCACGATATGGTGCTTGAGACCGTATTTGGTTAGCGTTTCCTGCTGGGGGTAAGTGCCAAACCACGTGCCGACAAGTTCTTGTTTCATCTGACTCTGAGGTGAGGGACCAGGCAGGTCTTTTTCTGCACAGGCGGTAAAGACCGTCATCATCGTTGTTGCTGCGAGCAGAACTGCTGCTGCCCATACGCTGCGATAGATCATACTTGATTTTTTCATATTTCTTTGATGTATTTAATTATTGAATTTCGAATGAAAGATGCTGTTTTGTTGGGCTACATGGGCTCCTCATTACCGCCGCCGCCATAATCGAAGCTGTCAGGGGATGAGATGCCACTGACGTCACTACCTACCAGTAACTGGCGGCACGATGGAAGTAGTACCACTTTTATTTCAGGTTTCTGATATTCTTTCTTTTTCATTATTTGATGATTACTTTTATTCCATTATTTATATAGAGACCTTTTTGAGCAGGAAGTCCTTGATAGCGGCGTCCATTCAGGTCGTACCATTCATCATCGTTAAGTTTGTCTTCGATCGAAACAACAGAAATGGCCGTTGTCTCACCATCGTTCATCACAAAGGCACGGGCGCTACTAGACTTGTCACCGGCAGTAATGCTTTTGAGTTGGAAATAAGCACGACAGGAGCCCATGGTGACAGCAGCGCTGGGGTAATAGAGCTTGCTGTTAGAACCGAGGTAAAGCACTGAGCGGTCATCGGCTGTGAGGGACACTTGTGAGAAACTGCATACGAAATTAGCGTAGGTGGTTTCGACGGAGGATGTGGTTTTTGTGGAAACAGTGACATTCGAAAAAGTGGGGCTGCTGAGGTTAGCTGCTGCGGTACCCCACTTGACGATATAGGGCTTGCCTGCCGCAATCGTTGTGGCTTCTTCGAAGGTAAGGGTCAGCGTTCCTGTGCTTGCATCATAGCTGGTAGATGAAAGGGTCTTGACAGTCGCTCCGTTCAGGGGACAATCCCCATAGCCAAGCTGCGTGGCACTAAGTGCAAACGGCAGACAAAGCGTATTCCACACACCACTTCGGTTGAGAGTTCGACCTGTAAGAACCACGTTGCATGCCTTGTTATAATATGTTTCTAATGTAGAGGAATTGTCAGCATTGTTGGCAAGTGAGGCAGCATTCGTATATGCTTGATCACTCCAAGTAACCCAGAACACGCGGTCACGGTAGTCCCAGCTGCTGGCTGCCTGGTTATCGTCGCCATCCTCGCAGGCTACAATATAGCCATGATAATTTTCAAGCTTGAAAACCTTGACACGTTGATAAGATGATTCGCTCATCAACTCGCTACCCTTGGTAAGGTGAAAGTCGATAGTCGTACTGGCACTGAAAGTTGTACTGACACTTTCTGTATTTTCTGTACTGGGCAGGTACGTGCCATTAGAATTATTACCTATGGTGACACTCGGAAAGTTATCTTGCATCGTAATAGTCTGGGTAATGCTACCATTGGACACATTATAGGTGAGATAACTGGTCTGGCCACCTGCTAAGAGGATTATTTGCAGGTTATCGATGGCGTTGGTCACCGTGAGTGTGTTGCCATAAAGCTTGCTGCGGTTATCGGTATTTTGGGGCAAAAGTTGTCCAACGGCTTGCCCAATACTAGCTAATCCATTTTTCGAAAAAGAGCTAGTAGGTGTAACCGTTGCATCGGCCCGTACTCCGGTAACTATTGCCACCAACAAGAAGAGGAGAAAACAGAAACGTTTCTCGAATACAGAGCAATGATAAGTAGTAGTTATAGTCATATAATTGTTTTTTAGAGTCTATTTTCGGGGCAAATATACAAAAAAAATGCCCAAACTCCAACAGTTCAGGCACTTTTTTTCAATTTAAGACAAGATTGATAGGTTTTCAGACAAGATTGCTGACATGTTGGACAACTTTTTGGCCAATTTCCGCGATTTGTCCAAAGATCGGACGTTTGTCCATACAAGTTGGAGAAGAATTTGAGATTTTTCTTGGAAACGGAGAAAAATCGCCGTAACTTTGCATCGTCGAAAAGAAACAAACGACATAGTTAATGACAAAGTATAAACATTAAATTATAACAATTATGACAACAAAGAATTTCAATGCAAAGAAGATGCTCATG
>JAEEGI010019428.1_pt1 | contig 13692 bp, 10 predicted proteins | sample 8958751 | NCBI WGS metagenome assembly JAEEGI01 (sample SAMN16246545, study PRJNA631951) | gut metagenome | biome: gut microbiome; feature: rumen; material: KS-attached | host: Bos | place: Iran: Karaj | collected 2018-10
AGCTTTTCCTGCTCCCTGCGGGCTGCCTCAGCTTCTTCCATGCGGCGAAGTTCCTCGGCGGCGTCCTCCAGTCCCAGGTGAGTGTAAGTGTTGAGCGTTACGCCGATATCGCTGTGGCCCATCAGGTATTGCAGCGTCTTCGGGTTCATACCCGCCTTGGCCTGATTGCTGCAGTAGGTATGGCGGCAGACGTGCGGGGTGATGTTGGGCATTTGAACCCGGTAGATATCGTTGTAGCGCTTGACCATATGGTTGAAACGGTGCTCCCAGTGCATGGCCACTTCCGGCAGGCAGTCCTTGTCCAGAAACAGAAAACCGCTGTGCCCGTCGACCATGCGCTCGATCCTGGGGGGCGGCCGGTCCTCGATGATGGCGCGGAAGCATTGCTCGACGTCGGCCGTCATCGGGAGCTTGCGGGTTCCGGCGTGGGTCTTGGTCTCCTGAATCACAAGCGTCATATCAGAGTTTCGCTGTAACTGATGATCTATGTTGATTAGATCCATCCCTTCGCCTTCGTGGGGAGGCCGGTCGACGTCGTGGACGTCGCAGCCATGAACACGGCCTTCCGCTTCGTCACGGTGCTCGCCCTCGCTCCCTTCATCGGCGCGATCGAAAAGCTGACGGACGCGCTCGTGCGCGCGCCCGCCGCCGCGCCGGCGGAGCAGAAGGTCCCCGCCGTCGTGCTCGAGGAGCGCTTCATCCGCTACCCGACCCTCGCGCTCTAGCACAGCCGTCAGCGCATCGTCGAGATGGCCGAGCACGCGCGCGAGAGTCTGGCCGGGGCGATCGCCCTGCGCGGCGACTACAGCGAGGAGGGCTACCTGCACGTCTGCGATCTCGAGACGCTCATCGACCAGTACGAGGACGCGCTCGGCTCGTATCTGCTGCGCATCACGCCGACCGAGCTCAACGCGAAGCAGAACGAGGACCTGCACAAGTTCCTCCACACGATCACCGACTTCGAGCGCGTGGGCGACCACTGCTCGAACGTGGCCGTGGCCCTCATCGAGATCCGGCAGGATCTGTTCGATACGCACGAGTACGTCGACAGCCTCAAGCTCATCGAGGACGAGGCCTTCGGCGAGAACTACGAGCGCTTCCGCGCAAAGTACAGCCTCGATTGAGCGCGGAAAAACGATACGGCGGCGGACCGCATGGTCCGCCGCCGTATCGTTTCGGCCCTGTTCAGTCTGCCCGCAGCACGGCGCTGCTCTGCGCGCCGAGCGTCAGCACCGTCCCGTCAAGGGAGGAATCGCCCGCGCCGATCGCGGCCGCGAGGCGTGTGAAGCGGCTCTCGCCGAACGCGGCGAGATCGAGCGTCTCGGCCTTCGTCGTGGGGTTGTGCAGCACGCACACGGCCCGGCCGTTCCACTCGGAGACGAAGCCGCCCGCGCGGCTGTCCGGGATCGCGAGCGCGCGGTAGTCGCCGCGTGCGATCTCGGGGTTGGCGTGACGGATCATCAGCAGCGTTTTGTAATAGGTATAGAGGCTGCCGGGATCGGCCGTCTGTGCGGCGGCCGCGGCGTCAAAGCGCTTGTTCGCCGGGTAAACGGCGCCGGGCGGGTCCTTCGTCTCCTTCCCGTCGCCCCAGGGCATCGGCAGACGGCGGTCGGCGTCGGTGTTCGACCCGCCGCGCGAGCCGCGCACGCCCAGCTCCTCGCCGTAGTAGATAAAGGGCGAGCCCGGGCCGAGCAGATACAGATTGGCGGCCATCTGCATCCTGCCGTTGGACAGCGGCAGGAAGCCAGCCGCGCGGTCCATGTCGTGGTTGGCGAGGAAGGGGACGATCGAGGCGTCGGGGCGCATGGCGCGGACGCCGCGCAGATAGGCCTCCTCATAGCTCGCGAGCTTGTCCGCGTTGCCGCCGGCGGCGGTCCTGGCGATCAGGCCCTCCGCCTGGGAGAGCGTAAAGTCGAAGCAGTTGAAGGCGCCGTAGTAGAGGTCGGTGATCGCGTCCGCGCTCCAGACCTCCGCCACCGTGTAGATCTCCGGCGAGAGCGCGCGCAGCTCGCCCATGTACCAGTCCCAGAACGCGGCGCTCGCGCCGTCCTCGCCGAAATAGACGTACTTCGCCGCGTCGAAGCGGAAGCCGTCCGCGCCGAGCTCCAGGTAGAAGCGCGCGAGCCGGACGAGCTCGGCGCGCACGGCCTCGCTGTCGAAATTCAGCTCCGGCATGTCGGGGGAAAAGTTGCACTCATAGCGGTCCTCCGAGCCCTCGATCGGCAGGAAGGTCCTGCTTCCGCCGTCCTCGCCGGGCGCGAGGAAGCTGTAAAAATCGTACATCGGATCGTCCGTCCGCCCCTCGCGGTGCGCCGCGCAGAAGGCGGTGAACCAGGCGTTCTGCGCGCCCGTGTGGTTCAGCGGCAGGTCGAGGATCAGCTTGACGTTGCGCGCATGGCACAGCGCGCACAGCTCGCGCAGATCGTCGAGCGTGCCGAAGGCCGGGTCGATCCGGTAATAGTCCGTCACGTCGTATTTGTGATAGGAGGGGGAGAGGAAGATCGGCGTCAGCCAGATGCCCTCGATCCCGAGGCTCTTGCCGGAATCGGGGTCGCCGTCGTTGAGATAGTCCATGTGCTCGATGATCCCGCGCAGATCGCCCGTCCCGTTGCGGTCGGAGTCGGCGAAGGAGCCGACGAAGATCTCATAGAACACACGCTCGTTGTCCGCGCAGACGAAATCCGTGCGCAGTGCCGGGTCGTCCACGGCATATTCCGCCGCCTGCGCCTCATCCGTCTCCGCCGCCCCGGCGCCGTTTGCCGTCGACACGCTGTCCGGCGCGGCCGCGGCGGGAGAAGCGCCCGTACCGCAGCCGCCGAGCAGCGGCGCGCAGATGAGCAGCGCAAGCAGCAGACAAAATCCTCGTTTCATTTTCCGTCTCCCCCGTTTCCGCTTTTTATTGACCAAAAAAAGTGTACTAAAGCCGCCCGCCCTTGTCAAGCGCAGCGGCGGAACGCCGTCTGCCGGCAGAGGGGAGGAGCGAACAGCTTTGTCGGGTTTCACAAAAAAGCTTCTTGTATTTTAGCGGAAAAGACAAGGGCAATGCCATTTACAACAAAAAATAAAAATAGTATAATAGCAAATGTTAAATAAGTATTAAGCGACGAGGCGAGACGTCTCGCTTCGCCTATCCCGTTACGAAATTCATCGGCGTATGCCGCTGAATATAAAAGCAAAAATAGGAGGAACAAAAATGAAGAAAATTCTTGCTCTGCTTCTGGCGCTGGTAATGGTCTTCGCGCTCTGCGCCTGCGGGCAGCAGGCCGCTCCGGCCCCTGCCGACAAGCCCGCCGAGGCCGCTCCGGCTCCTGCCGACAAGCCCGCCGAGGCCGCTCCGGCCGCCGCTGCCGGCACCCTGAAGATCTGGGTCGCCGAGGCGATCGTTGACTTTACCAAGGACCAGGTCGCCAAATTTGTCGAGGCGCACCCCGAGTATGCCGGCTATGAAGTCACCGTCGAGCCGGTCGGCGAAGGCGATGCCGCGTCCAACATGCTCACCGACGTCGAGGCCGGCGCCGATATCTTCGGCTTCCCGCAGGACCAGCTGGCCCGTCTCGTTGCGGCAGACGCGCTGATCGAGCTGTCCGAGGAGAACGCCGCCCTTGTCGCTGCCGAGAATGACGCCGGCTCTGTTGCCGCCGCCACCATGGCCGGCACGGTCTACGCGTTCCCGCTGACCTCCGACAACGGCTACTTCATGTACTATGACAAGAGCGTCATCTCCGATCCCAGCAACCTTGAAGCCATCATCGCCGACTGCGAGAAGGCCGGCAAGAGCTTCTACTTCGATCTGCGCAGCGGCTGGTATCAGCCCGCCTTCTTCTTCGGCGCCGGCTGCACCCTGACCTATGACACCGACGATGCCGGTGCCTTCACCAACTGCAACATCGACTACGCTTCCGAGAACGGCGTCGGCGCGATGAAGGCTCTGATCGCGCTGGCCAAGTCCCCGGCCTTTGTCAACGGCTCCTCTGTCTCCAACGCGACCAATGCCGCTGCGATCATCGACGGCACCTGGGATGCCGATGCGGCCAAGGAGATGTTCGGCGAGAACTACGCCTGCGCCAAGCTCCCGACCGTGAAGATCAACGGTGTTGACACCCAGCTCGGCGGCTTCGGCGGCTTCAAGCTCCTCGGCGTGAAGCCTCAGACCGACGAGGCCAAGCTCGCCTTCTGCGACGATCTGGCTGCTTACCTTGCCAGCGGCGAGGTCCAGCTCGCACGTTACAACGTCGTGTTCTGGGGCCCGTCCAATATCGCGGCCAAGGCGGATCCCGCCGTCCAGGCTGACGAGGCGCTGTCCGCTCTGGGCCAGCAGCTCGCCTTCACCGTCCCGCAGGGACAGTACCCCGGCGAGTATTGGTCTCTGGCTGAGGCCCTCGGCGACGACATCATCGGCGGCAAGTACAACGACGCCGACGATGCGGCTCTGCTTGCGGCTCTGCAGACCTTCCAGGATACCTGCATCGGCTACGCCGGCTGATCATTTCGAAGCGGATAAGGCAGGGCAGTATTGCCCTGCCTTATCTGGTAAAAGCAGTGCAAAATTCCCTGTATTGACTTTCGGGAGGTCCTGTTATGGATGAAGTAAAGAGAGGAAACGCGGTCAGCCGCTTCTTCCGCGTCTTGGGAAAAGACTTGCGCGAGATCGGCCAGACCTTCGTCCAGGGCGATTGGAAGACAAAAATCTCCTTCCTCGTCATGGGTTTCGGCCAGCTTTGCCGCGGCCAGATCGTCCGCGGTCTGGCGATGCTGGCAATGGAGGTGGGGCTGCTGTACTTCACCTTTGGCTTCGGCTGGCAGTATCTGAGCAAGCTGCTCACGCTCGGCACGGTGGAGACCCACAAAGAGGGCCGCGTCACCGTATACGGCGACAACAGCTTCTTTATTCTGCTCTACGGCATCCTCGCCGTGGTAGCGATCCTCGCGCTGATCTATCTCTGGCGCGTCAATCTCAGACAGAATCGCGAGGCCGAGGGCCTGCTGGCGCGGGGAAAGCGTCTGCCAAGCAACCGCTCCGATCTCGCCTCGCTCCTGGATAAAAACTTTGACAAGACTTTGCTGGCGCTGCCGGTCCTGGGCATCTTCATTTTCACCGTCGTGCCGATCATCTTTATGATCTGCATCGCCTTCACGAACTACGATGTCACGCACCAGCCGCCCTCCAAGCTCTTCTCCTGGGTCGGGCTGGAGAACTTCAAGACGCTCTTCGGCATCGGCGGCGAGGGCTTTGGCGGCACTTTCTTTTACGTCCTGGGCTGGACGCTGATCTGGGCGTTTTTTGCCACCTTCCTGACCTATTTCCTGGGCATGGCTGTGGCGATCCTGATCAACAAGAAGGAGATCAAGTACAAAAAACTCTGGCGCACGATCCTGGTCATGACCATTGCGGTGCCGCAGTTCGTCTCGCTCCTGTATGTGGGCAAGATGTTTGCGGCGGACGGTCTGGTCAACGCCTATCTGCTCAAATGGGGCTGGATCAAGACGGCGATCCCGTTCTGGACGAACGCGACCTACGCCCGTATCCTGATCATCGCCATCAACCTCTGGATCGGTATCCCCTACACGATGCTGATCGTCACCGGCCTTTTGATGAACATCCCGGCCGAGCTGTATGAAAGCGCCCGCATTGACGGTGCGAACGCCTTCCAGACCTTCCGCAAGATCACCCTGCCCTACATGCTCTTCGTCACCGGCCCCTTCCTGCTGACGCAGTTCATCGGCAACCTGAACAACTTCAACGTGATCTTCCTGCTTAACCAGGGCAACCCAAAGAGCCTGCAGCTGTCGAAGAACGCGGGTGCGACGGACCTTCTGGTCACCTGGCTCTACAAGATGACGATCAACGACTCGAACTACAAGATTGCCGCCGTCATCGGCATTATGGTCTTCCTCGTGACGGCCATCATCTCGCTGATCGTGTACAACACGATGCCGTCTGTCAAGGATGAGGAGGGATTCCAATAATGAAAAGGAAGAAAAGGATAAGCAACACGATCAGCTATGCCGTGCTGATCCTCATGAGCATCATCTGGCTGTTCCCCTTTGTCGGCCTGGTGCTGCAGTCCTTCCGCGGTGAGAGCGGCGGCATGGTCGCATACCTCGTGCCGCAGGAGTGGTCGCTGAAGAATTATCAATACCTCTTCGGCGGCGACGGAAAATTCCTCAAGTGGTACGGCAACACGCTGACGATCGCGATCTTCGTCTCGGTGCTGCAGACGCTGGTCGTCATCTGCGTGAGCTATGCGCTCAGCCGCATGCGCTTCCGCGGGCGCAGGATGCTGATGAACATCTGGCTGGTGCTGGGCATGTTCCCGGGCTTCCTGACGATGATCTGTCTGTACTTCCTGCTCAAGACCCTCGGCCTGACCGAGGCGGGCGCCGTCCCGGGCCTGATCCTGATCTCGGTGGCATCCTCCGGCATGGGCTACTATGTCTGCAAGGGCTACTTCGACACGATCCCCAAGGCGCTTGACGAGGCGGCGATCATCGACGGCGCGACGCGCGCGCAGATCCTCTACAAGATGGTCATCCCGATGTCCAAGCCGATCATCATCTACACCGCGCTCGTCGCCTTCATGGCGCCGTGGTGCGACTACATCTTCGCGTCTTACGTGGCCTTCGGCTACGAGAAGGGCTACAACGTCGCCGTCGCCATGACCCGCTGGGTCTGGACAAACGACTACCAAGGCTTCTTCACGCGCTTCTGCGCGGGCGGCATCCTGGTCGCGATCCCGGTCACGATCCTCTTCATGTGCCTGCAGAAGTACTATGTCGAGGGCGTCACGGGCGGCGCGGTCAAAGGCTGAAGCCTTCTGCACAAACGCAGCGGGCCGAGCGCTCCGATGCGGGCGCCCGGCCCGCCGCTTCCGTCCTCCCGCCGGCGGGATCGCTCTCGGAGCGAGTCTTCGCGGCGCATGAGGCAGCTTCTTTCGATCATACGGAAATCCCCCGGGGCGGTCAAACCGCCCCGGGGGATTTCCGTTTTTCATGATCGGTCAGTCCATGATCTCCACGGAGACCTTTTTGCCCTTTCTCTGGGCGATGGCGCGCATCAGAATGCGGATCTGCTTGACGATCCGGCCCTGGCGGCCGATGACCTTGCCCATATCGCCGTCGGCGACGCGGACCTCAAAGATGGTCTCGCCGTCGGCTTTGCGCTCGGTCACAGAGACCTCGTCGGGATGCTCGACCAGGCTCTGTACGATGTAGGTCAGAAGTTCTTTCACTCTCGATCGCTCCTCAACTCAATTACGCTTCGATCTTCTTCAAAAGGCCGCGCACGGTATCGGTGGGCTGTGCGCCCTGGGAGATCCAGTACTTCACGCGCTCGCCGTCGAGCTTGAGCTTCTCGCCCTCGGCCATCGGATCGTACACGCCCAGCTCTTCGATGAAGCGTCCGTCACGCGGGGAGCGGGAATCGGCGACCACAACGCGGTAGTAAGGAGCCTTCTTGGCGCCCATTCTGCGAAGTCTGATTTTAACCATGGTAGTTCACCTCCATACAGTATTCTGTCTTATGATCTTTTTATATTACAAGCGCGCCGTCGGCGCGATGCAAACACCGTTTCAGAAGCCGAAGCCTCCGAAACCGCCCATGCCGCCCAGATTGCCGAGTCCGCCCATGCCGCCCATGCGGCCGAGCTTCTTCTGCATCTTCTTCATGTTCTTGCCGGAAAACTGCTTCATCATCTGCTGCATGGCCTCGTACTGCTTGAGCAGACGGTTGACGTCCACGACCTGCGTACCGGAGCCGGCGGCGATGCGCTTTTTGCGGCTGGAGTTGAGCAGCGAGGGGTTGTCGCGCTCGCTCTGCGTCATCGAGAGGATGATCGCCTCCTGCCGCGCCATCGCGCGGTCGTCCAGCTTCGCGCCCTTGAGGGCGGCGGCGTTCATGCCGGGGATCATCGAGGCGATGCTCTCGAGGTCGCCCATGTTTTTCAGCTGGCCCATCTGGTCGAGATAGTCGCTGAGCGTGAAGCGGTTGGAGCGCAGCCGCTCGGCCGCCTCCAGCGCCTTCTTCTCGTCGAAGCTCTGCTCGGCCTTCTCGATGAGCGTCAGCACGTCGCCCATGCCGAGGATGCGCGAGGCCATGCGGTCGGGGTGGAAGGGCTCGATCATGTCGAGCTTCTCGCCCACGCCGATGAATTTGATCGGCTTGCCCGTCGCCGCGCGGATCGAGAGCGCTGCGCCGCCTCTCGCGTCGCCGTCGAGCTTGGTGAGCATCACGCCCGTCACGCCCAGCGCCTCGTCGAAGGCGGTCGCGGCGTTCACCGCGTCCTGGCCGGTCATCGCGTCGACGACCAGCAGGATCTCGGCGGGCTCCACGGCGTCGCGGATGTTTTTCAGCTCGTCCATCAGCTCTTCGTCGATGTGCAGGCGTCCCGCGGTATCGAGGAAGACCAGATCGTTGCCGTGCTTCTTCGCATGCTCGACCGCGGCCTTCGCGATGTCCACCGGATTCGTCTGACCCATCTGGAACACGGGCAGATCGAGCTGCGCGCCGACGGTCTCCAGCTGCTTGATCGCGGCGGGACGGTAGATGTCGCAGGCGGCCAGCAGCGGGCGCTTGCCCTGCTTGCGCATATAGGCCGCCAGCTTCGCGCCGTTGGTCGTCTTGCCCGCGCCCTGCAGGCCGACGAGCATCACGACGCTCGGCGACTTCGAGGAGATGTTCAGCTTCTGGTTGGCCCCGCCCATCAGGGCGCAGAGCTCCTCGTTGACGATCTTGATGACCATCTGGGCCGGGGAGAGGGATTCCAGCACGTCGGCGCCGCTGGCGCGCTCGGTCACGGACTTGGTGAAGTCCTTGACCACCTTGTAGCTGACGTCGGCCTCCAGCAGGGCCATGCGCACCTCGCGCATCGCCTCCTTGACGTCGGCGGCCGTCAGCCTGCCCTTGCCGCGCAGACGCTTAAAGGCGGCATTCAGTTTTTCGGAAAGACTTTCAAACGCCATGCTCTCGTCCTCAGGCGCGCAGTGAACGGATCCCGTCGGAAAGCTGCCGCGCGAGCGCCGCCGCCTCGCCCTCCAGGGGGAGGGAGAGAAGCTTCTCCGCCGTTTCGCCGAGTGCGTCCAGCCCCCTGCGCGTCTCGGAAAAACGCCGGATCAATCCGGTCTTCTCCTCGATCTGCGTCAGACTGGCCTCTGCGCGGCGGATGTTGTCCCACACGCCCTGCCGGGAAATGCCGCACTGCTCGGCGATCTCGGCCAGGGAGAGGTCTTCGTTGAAGTGGAGGTCGCAGCATTCGCGCTGCTTGTCGGTCAGAAGCTCGCCGTAGAAATCCAGCAGCATGCTCTGCATCACCCTGTCTTCCGCCATCGCGCTTCGCCTCCCTGTCAAGCAAAACCTCTTTACAGCAAGAGGCATTATAGCAGAGCGCCCGATGCCTGTCAAGTCTTTTTTCTTGTCACCGTGCGATGTATAAGCGCGCCGCGGCCGGGAAAACTGAAAATATCCATTTTTATCTATCCCGAACAGAGGCCTTTTATGGACATCGTTTCATCCGGACTGAACATCGACAGCGGCAGGCTCTACGCCTATGCGGCCTCCGCGGCAAAGCTGATCCCGCCGGACGGCGTGAGCGGCGCGCGCGCCGAGCTGCGCCGCCTGCGTGCCGACTGCCTCGCGCTGCGGCGCTTCCACGCCTCGCTGCAGGCGGCGGCGAAGAAGGAACGGGAGCTCTCCTCCGCGCAGGAGTGGATCCTCGACAACTATTATCTGATCGAGCGCGAGAGCAAGAGCGCCGCAGCCGCGCTGCGCGGCTGCGGCGAGCTGCGCAGCGCCGAGGGAGAGAGCATCGTTTTTGCGCTCTGCCGCGCCCTGCTGCGCTCCGGCGGGGGACGCCTGAGCGGCGAGCGGCTCGCGAATTTCCTCGACGGCTTTCAGAGCGTCTGCGTCCTGCGGCAGAGCGAACTCGAGGCGCTCGCACCCTGCCTGCGCTGCGCGGTGATCTCAGCGATCGCGGAGGTCTGCCGGGCGCTGGAACGCGGCGGCGAGGAGGGCTGCGCGGCGCTGCTTTCCGCGCTGTTCGCGGCGCTGCGCCTGCTGCCGGTCATGGAACTCGATCGTCTGCTCGAGCGTGTCAACGTCCCCGGGCTGATCCTCGAGCGGGACGCGACCGGCGAATATCCGCGCATGGACGCGCAGACGAAGCGGGATTATCTGGGACGCCTGGCACGGCTCGCCGCCGCCCGCGGCGCAGAGGAGCAGGACCTTGCGCGCGCGCTGATCGAGCGCTCGCAGCGCGAAGGGAAGCATGTCGGTTTCTTCCTGTTTGAAGAAAACGCGCGGCACGGCGGAGAGCTCTACATCGCCGGGACGCTCGCGCTGACGGCGGCGCTGACGCTGCTCGCCGGCTTTGTCTGGGGCGTTTGGGCCGCGCTGCTGCTGACGCTGCCGATCTCCGAAACGGTGGAGAGCATGGCGGAGCTCGTCCTCTCGCGTCTCGTCCGGCCGAAGCGGCTGCCGCGCATGGATCTGCGCAGCGGCGTCCCGCCGGAGGGAAAGACGGTCTGCGTCGTGTCCGTGCTCCTCTCCGATCCCGGGAGCGCCGCGCGCAGTGCGGAAAAGCTCGAGCGGCTGTATCATGCCTGCGGGGGAGAAAAGGAGCGGGGCGCGCTCGCCTTCGGCCTGCTCGCGGACCTGCCAGGTGCGGCGGAAAGAGAAACGGAGAACGACGGGCCGGCGCTCGCGTCGGCACGCGCTGCGATCGATGCGCTGAACGCGCGCCACGGCGGCGGCTTCTGTCTGCTGACGCGCCCGCGCAGCTTCGACGGCGAGCGCTGGTGCGGCAGGGAGCGAAAGCGCGGCGCGCTCTGTGCGCTTGCGCGGCTGCTGTGCGGAGAAGACAGCGAGCTGCAGGCAGCCGGAGACGCGGCCTCGCTGAGCGATGCGAAGTATATCCTGACGCTCGACAGCGACACGGAGATCTATCCCGGCGCGGTCGGGGAGCTGATCGGCGCGGCGATCCATCCGCTCAACCGTGCGCGGATCGACCCGCAGCGCGGCACGGTCACGGGCGGCCACGGGATCCTCCAGCCGCGCATCGGCGTCACGCTCCGGAGCGCCGTCGCCACGGATTTCGCGATCCTCTTTGCCGGCGCGGGCGGCAGCGATCCCTACGGCTCGCTGTGCGGCGAGCCGTACATGGACGCCTTTGACGCGGGGGGTTTTTCCGGCAAGGGGCTGATCGACGCGGCCGCGCTGCTGGCGTGCACGGAGACGCGCTTTGAGGGAAAGGGCGTCCTGTCGCACGACGCGCCGGAGGGCGCCTATCTGCACGGGGCGCGCATGAGTGACGAGGAATTCTTCGACGCCTTCCCCGCCTCGCCCGCGGGCTACTATCGCCGGCTGCACCGCTGGGTGCGCGGCGACTGGCAGAATCTGCGCTTTCTCTTCGCCCGCGAGCTGCCGCCGATCGAACGGCGGCGCTTTTTCGACAAGCTGCGCCGCAGCGCCGTCCCGCCGGCAACGCTCGCGGCGCTGCTTGCGGGCTTTTTCTTTCCGGCGCGCGCCGGAGCCGCGGCCGCGGCCGCGGTGCTCTGCCTACTCTCGGATCTGATCCCGGCGCTGACGGGCGAGCTGCGCTCTCATCGAGCGCGCCGGCAGCGCAGTTGGACGAGGAGCCTCGCGGGGCTCGGCGGCGCGATCGTACAGAACTTCATGCGCCTCTGGCTTCTCCCCTGGGAGAGCTGGATCTGTCTGAACGCCGCCCTGACGGCGCTCTGGCGCATGTTCTTCACGCACAAAAAACTCCTGCAGTGGGAGACCGCCGCCCAAAGCGAACGGCGCGGCGACTCGCTCGGCGCCTATGCCCGGGCGATGCTCCCCGTCCTCCCGGTCGGGCTTGCGGCGATGTGCCTTTCCGCGGCTGTCATCGGCCGTGCGGCGGGGCTGATGTGGCTGCTCTCGCCGGTCGTGCTCTGGGCGCTGTCTCTGCCCGCCGAAAAGGAGAGCGTGCTCTCCGCGCCGGACGCGGCTTATCTGCGCGAGACGGCGGCGGCGACCTGGCGCTATTTCTCCCGCTTCTGCACGCGGGAGGACAACGCGCTCCCGCCGGACAACATCCAGCTCCAGCCCATGCGGGGCGCGGCTCACAGCATCTCGCCGACGAATCTCGGTCTTGCGATGTGCGCCGCGGCCGCGGCCTGTGATCTCGGCGTGATCGGCGATGAAGAGGCGATGGAGCGGATCGGAAGCATGACGGACACGGCGGAGCGGATGGAGCGCTACCGCGGCCATTTTTACAACTGGTACGACACGCGCACGCTTACGGTCCTCCGCCCCGCCTTCGTCTCGACCGTGGACAGCGGCAATCTCTGCGCCGCGCTGCTCACGGCGGCAGCCTTCGCGCGCGAAAAGGAGGCTGCGCGGCGCGATGATCCGCGCAGCGAGCGGGCTTTTTCGTCTGCTGCGCCGCTCAGTGCGCGGCTTTTCGCCCTCGCGGAGGAGATGGATTTTTCCTTTCTCTACGATGAAACGCGCTCCCTTTTCTATATCTGCTACGACACGGCGCGCGAACGCGGCGCGGGCGGCTGGTATGACCTGATGGCGAGCGAGGCGATGCTCACGAGCTATCTCGCCGTCGCCCGGGGCGAGGTTCCGCGCCGGCATTGGCGCGCGCTCGGCCGGGCGCAGCTGGGATGGGACGGATACCGCGCGCTGGCGAGCTGGACGGGCTCCGTGTTTGAATACCTCATGCCCTTTCTGTTCCTGCCGCTGCCGCGGGGCAGCCTGCTCGACGAGAGCGGACGCTTCTGCCTCTATGCCCAGCGGCACCGCGTCCCGGTCGGGACGCCCTGGGGGATTTCGGAGAGCGCATTTTTCTCGCTCGACGCTTCCGGGCGCTACCGTTACAAGGCGCACGGCGTGGCGGCGCTCGCGCTGCGCCGCGGCATGGATGAGGAACGCGTCGTCTCGCCGTACAGCAGCTTTCTCGCTCTGGCGGTAGACAAACGCCTCGCCGCGGCCAATCTCCGCCGCCTGGAGCGCTATGGCGCGCGGGGGACGCTCGGTTTCTTCGAAGCGGTGGATTTCACGCCGCAGAGGGGACGGGGAGAAAACGGCGAGGTCGTTCGCTGCGTGATGGCGCACCACGCGGCGATGAGTCTGTGCGCGGCGGCGAACGCCTTGTGCGGCAACAGCCTGGTGAGACGCTTCCTTTCGGACGCGCGGATGGCGGCCTTTTTGCCGCTGCTGTGCGAGAGACCCGGAGAAGGCGGCGAACTGCTGCGCCGCAAGGCCTCGGAGGAAGCGCGCACTGCGCCGCGCAGCTGCGCGAAAAAAACGCGCAGCGGGCGGGCGGGCGAGCACGGGGCCTGCCTGCTTTCCAACGGCGCTTATACGCTGCTGCTCGACGAGATGGGCGAGCAGAGCGCCGCCTGGGGCGAGCGCTGCGTCTGTGACGCGCGGACGGGCGGCATGCGCCTGCGCATATCCGCGCCCGACGGAGAGAGCACGCTGATGCCCTCGGTCTGCGCGCGCTGGGAGATGAGCGCGGAGAGCTGCCGCTACGAATACGATACGAAGGGCCTGCGCGGCTCGCTGACCGTCTCGGCCGGGGCGGCGGAGAGCGGCGCGCTCTATGAGCTCTCGCTCGCCGGCGTGCCGGCGGGAAGCGAGGCGATCCTGGACTTTACGCCGCTGCTCGCGCCGCTGGGCGACTGGCTGGACCATCCGGCCTTTGCCCG
>JAEEGI010019435.1_pt1 | contig 13690 bp, 12 predicted proteins | sample 8958751 | NCBI WGS metagenome assembly JAEEGI01 (sample SAMN16246545, study PRJNA631951) | gut metagenome | biome: gut microbiome; feature: rumen; material: KS-attached | host: Bos | place: Iran: Karaj | collected 2018-10
TCATGGCCTTATTTTAAGATAGTGCCACCCCATTCGACAAGCGTAAAGCCTTTGCGGGTTGGAGTTTCTGGTAATTTCTGCTCTTTTACACTGATTGGAGCATCAAGAGCTTTCCACTCCATCGAGATGCGAATACTAGTGGTTGGAGCTGGGCTGACTTCGAGTGGCATATTGGCCGCAACTTCATCATTAACGGCGAAATAGATATAGTTATAGGCGTTATTTTGCATTTGCGGCAACCAATAAACGATAAACTCCTCAGCTTCAGTTTCGGTCAGGCCGAGCTGGGCGAGTTTTTCTTCCAAGAAGCTAATCGTATCGGAACCTTTTACAACGAAACCGTCCTCGTGCATGCCACTGACCGTATTGTCTGCCTCGTAATAAAGCGAGTAGAGCCGACGCCCGGTCTGAAGGTCGGTAAGCTTACCATCCGGCTGCGCCAAAACTTTCCAGCCATCGACATATTTTGGATAGCTAACAAGAAGTTTCTCTTTGGCGCCAAGTTTTACGCTAACTTCGGTTTCGATCTCTGGATAGAGATAAAGGATGGGCTTATATGATACATATGGGTCGCAAGAGTAAGAGTTAACGACATTATAGCTAGAGTTGGCTGCGTATAGCGATGGGTAGCGGTCAATTTCAATTAACCAATATTCATATTCCAAGGCACAAACGCCACAAGAGCCCTCTTCCTCGATAACAACATTCGCAACGCCGCTCTTTACCTCAGTAATGCCAGCGGCAACAATACTGCCACCGCAATAATGATCAGCGGCGCGAACTAGTAAATAATCATGCTTATCGAAGTCGAAATTATCGGCAGCATCCATGGCCATATCATAAGTCTTGGACTCGCCATCGAAGTATTCTTTCAAATCGTCAACTTCACGAATGAAAGCCACATTTGCTAAATCGCTACTTCCATCTTCATAGGTTGGACCAAAGAAAAATTCGCCTTCGGTCAAGAACTCTGTTGGTTCTGGGACGACCGGATCAACTGGGGTGACAGGGTCGACTGGATCGTCTGGGTCGTTCTTTGAATAGATAGAAGACAGAACTACGCCCGTGACGACAACAACTAAGATAAGAAGGGCGGCCGCAAAAATATACCCAACAGAGCCACTAGAGCCCCCGGCTTTAGCTTTATTATCATTTTTTTGATCAGGCATCTTGAAGCTCCTTATGGTTATGAATCCATTATAACACCTATTTAATCTTGACTTTTTTGGCTTTTTGTGCTATAATGGAAGGATATGAGGTATGTTTCGCAAGAGGATAAACAGAGTGCCATTAAAACCCTGCGCAAGGGTGGTATTTTGGGCGTTCCTACCGAAACCGTTTATGGTCTTGCTGTAATGGCCGACAATACCGACGCCATCAAGAAACTCTTAAACATCAAGAACCGCCACATTGATAGCGGTAAAGTTTTGACGATGATGGTAGCCGACGTTGACGATATGAAGAAATTCGTTGAGATGGACCGCACGACCACCAACCTTGCGCGTCGCTACTTCCCTGGCGAATTAACCCTAATTTTGAACCAGCGCAAAGATTGGCGCCATCCTTATTTCGACAACTTCCATACGGTTGGAATCCGTATTCCAGACCACGAATATATGCTCGACTTGTTGCGCGAGACTGGGCCGCTTTTGGTCACTAGTGCTAATCCACGCGGTGAAGCGCCGTGCCGCACGAGCCGCGAGCTTAATAAGCGCATGCCAAGCGTTGATATGATTGTAAAAGGAGAATGCGGTGGCGGATTGCCGTCCACGGTAATCGATATGACTACCGAGACGCCACGCTCACTGCGTCAAGGCGGATTACTGATCGTCCATTACGCTTAACAAAAAGACCGGTTATACCGGTCTTTTTCGCTGTTACGCGCCCACCCTGGGGCACATTGGTTTGTTTTAATCCGCTGTTTATTTTTGTTTCTAGTCTCCACACTTTCCACATTTTCAGTGGAACCCCGTGAAGCGTACCAGCTTGAATATATTTAACCAAAAATAAGCGTTAGCGTCAAGGGGCTGAGACGGAAATTATGTTGTAATATTTACACTTCAATGTCTTCGTCAGAGGCTTCGTCTTCTTCGGCATTAAGCTCAAGAATAGCATTGCGTTCACCGAGTTGATACTTCTGATGATGAGCACGATGTTTTTGCTCTTTTTGGTCAAGTGTGATAACTGGAAGTTCTTCTGCTGGGGCTTCTTCTGCCTCGGTCGGCATCTCGGCCTGAGTTGCTTCGATCATTAAGCGAAGCTCACGCAGCACTTCCTGCGTACCCTGATGAGCGGCAGCGGACATGGCCACAACCTTGGCGTCTGGATTTTCTTTAAGAATAGCCGCCATCTGCATTTTTATAATATCTTCGTCAACGCCTTCGATTTTTGTCAGCACTACTAATTCTGGGCGCGCCGCAAGCTCGTCGGAATAGTTTGCGAGTTCCTTACGAATGTCCGCATAAGCCTTACCAGCATCGTCATTATAAACATCGATGAGATGGAGCAATACTTTTGTGCGCTCCACATGGCGCAAGAAACGATCGCCAAGTCCCTTCCCCTCGGATGCGCCTTCAATAAGACCCGGAATATCAGCAATCAAGACACTACGATCATCAACTTTAGCGACGCCAAGATTTGGCGTAATGGTCGTAAACGGATAATCAGCGATTTCTGGCGTAGCATTGCTAACTACGGAAAGAAAAGTAGATTTACCAGCATTCGGAAAACCAACGAGACCAACATCGGCAAGCAATTTGAGCTCGAGCTCAGCATCAAAGGCTTCGCCCGGGTTACCGAGCTCGGCAATACGCGGAGTTTGACGGGTACTGGAACGGAAGTGCCAGTTGCCATAACCGCCGTCGCCACCATGCGCAACAATAGCGCGCTCTTCGTCACGAGTTAAATCAGCGACAATTTCATCGCCGCGCTTTACGACAGTACCAATTGGCACCTCAACAATTAAATCTTTGCCGGATTTACCAGAAGATTTTTGGCCGGTGCCCGGTTTGCCATCCTCTGCAATCAGTTTTGGCTGAAAACGAAAGTCTATTAAAGTATCACAATCTTTGCTGGCGACAAAAACTACATCGCCACCTTTACCGCCGTCGCCACCATCTGGGCCACCCTTTGGAATATAAATTTCGCGGCGAAAAGATATGGCGCCATTACCACCTTTGCCGGCCTTAATATAAACTTTCGCTGTATCTACAAACATATCAAAAATATTTTAACATATTTTACGTGTTAAGTAAAACGCTCGTTATATTACTTGTGTGCGTAAATGTAGTTGTATTTAAGGGCATCGTCCCAGTTAATGGTAGATTGGAAGACGCGGTTAAAGCCCTGATAGTTCATTTCTTGAATCGTGATATATTGGCCCTGAACGACGCCTATCACAACAGCGACGTGGCCATAGCGGCCGCTAGTAGATTGCATTACGGCACCATAGGCTGGCGTGCGGCCGGTCCAATAAGAACCACCAAGCGATGAAATCCAGCTACGGGCATTTCCAATTGCGCCGGTCGGGAGCCAATACTCGGCGCTCATGTTGTTGCGGCGCCAGTACCAGGCGAACCAAGTACAGTTACCGAAGGCGCCAGGGTTATGCTGCCAAGAAGTGCTGTTATATACGCTGCGCCAATAGTTATAGCTACCAATCTCAGTGCGACCATGACGATCGGCGGTATCACTAACATAACTATAAGTATACGTATAAGATGGGCGTGGAGTTGGTGCAACATATTCTGGACGTTCTTTTTCTGGCAATGAACCATTTGGGAGTAAAAGCAACTGGTCGACGGCAATCTCCTTGCCTTCGAGGTCGTTCATCTGGATAACTACATCTTTGGCGGCCGAGCCAGTCTTTTCAATAATCTTATCAAGAGTTTCGCCACTCTTTACTTTGTAAACAATGCCAGCGACGGAAGGATAATACATCGTATTTCCAACCGTAACTGTTTCTTTCTTGAGGCCGTTGCTCCAGCGAATTTGGTCTTTGGAAGCGTGCGACGACGGATGTTTTGCAACGTAAGTATCATAAATACTCTGGAAAGAATCGCCATCCTGGACGACATAAGACTCGATGCCACGAGTAAGCCCAGAAGTATCGATAATTGTCGGTTTTTCGACTACCGTTGATGTTGAGGTATTAGTAGTGCCAGTCGTTTCATAAATATCATTAATAGTGACGTAGTTTTCACTGATGGTTGAAGTAGATGGCAACGATAAAGCGCTGGCAATATTTGCAACTGTATAAGATTCGGAAACCTGGTCAGCCGTAACGGTGAAATCTGAGCTATCAAAATTAGCCGCGATAGGTGTTTTGACTGGAGTATCGTTCTGCTTTGAGCCAAAATACATCAGACAAAAAGCCGCGGCGAAAATAAGACCATATGGTAATAATTTAGCTAATAATAGTTGAAGTCTTTTCATATACTTGCTAAAAGCCTATTTTATTATACCATACATGCTTATTTTATGATATTCTAGAGCTTTTTACAGAGGTCGCCACAGTGGTTGCGGATGTTTGCATTATGCTCCGCTTCGGTGCGAGCGTAGAACATTTTGAGTGCACCATCGGCGTCGTAGCCAGATATAAAGTAGAGATAATCACCCTCGGCCGGTTCAGCAACGGCAATTAGGGCATTTTTGCCAGGATTAGAGATTGGTGATGGCGGTAGACCGGCGCATTTACGTGAATTCCACGGACAAGGAATGGTATTCAAATACGACATGTCGGTTTTGCTGCGGTTTGGATTTATTTGATCGGCACGATAAGCAATGATTGCATCGGAGCCGAGTACCATTCCGCGTTTTAGGCGGAGTTCAAAGACCTGAGCAACTTGTTTTTGGTCCGCTAATGGCATAATGCCAGCCTCACTTTGGACGACCGACGCCAGCGTAATCGCCTGATGGAGCGTAAAACCCATAGCCTGATATTTTGTTTCGAGATTATTGTTCTGGATTACTTTGTACATTTCATCAAAAGTGCGCTTCAGAATATTTTCAACGGTCTCACCGACGTAAAATTCATAAGTTTCGCCATAAATGTACCCCTCAAGAGTGGCGTCGGCCGGCTTCGATTTCAGGAGTGGATGGTCATAGGTCGCCTCGAAAGCTTTCGTGATATCTTCGTCGCGATAACCAGCATTCTGGAGACGTTCGCGCGCCGCCGCCAGAGTGCCACCTGGCAAGAAAGTTAGATTGAACGTCTTAGCAACCACGCCCTTATTGAGCGACTTTACGATTTGCTCCACATCCATGCCCTTATCAAAATCGTATTCGCCAGGCTTGAGATTCATTTCACTGGCTTCAAATTTTAGATAAATGCGAAAGGTGAGAGCGGAATGAATAAGACCGGCTTCTTCAAGGTCCTTGGCGATTTTGGCACCGCCGGTATTTTCGGTCACGACGAATTTTACGGTTTCGCAGTTGTCGCCACAATTCTCAACGGAAGTCAGAGACTTTTTATAGTAAAGATAAGCGCCGCCAGCCGCAAGAATAGCAAGCAAAAATAGTGCCAGGAAAATGAATAAAATAATCTTGCCAACTTTGGATTTTTTCTTAGGAGCAGGATTAATACCCATCTCGTTGTTCTCCATGCGCGAGTTCCTCCTCTAACTGGATTAAATTTACTGTATTCATAAAATCTTCCAAAATAATTGCCGCCGCTTCGGAATCGAGTTTACCGGTTGCGCGATCGGTGCGCGAAAATTCATGGCTATTTGCAGTTAAGTACTGCTCGGCCGCGACAGATGTTAGTGTTTCGTCCTGATATTTAATTGGCAATTGGATTTTTTGCTCGGAAAAGTATTTTTGAAGTTTCGCAATAAAATCCTTAACGACCTCTGTCTGGGCAGTTTCTTCGCCCTGATTGTTTCGCGGAAAGCCGGACACGATAAGATTAGCTTTGTCGAGCTGACATCGTTTGGCTATTTCGGCAAATTCATTTCCGTCAACCGGAATCATTGCGCGCGGCACAGCAATCCGAACGGAAGTGTCGGCAAAAGCGACGCCAATCCGTTTGGTGCCCACATCGAGTGCAATAATGCGCATTATTCTACCGTAATCTCAATTTCAACTTTATTATCGTCGTCTGGAACACGCATAACCCAGAAGTAAGAGGTTTCTACGTAAGCTTCCGAAACACCTTTATACGAACGAAGGTTAGATTGAACTTTGCCAATCTTTTCGCCAAGCGACACTTCTTTGACCATATCCTCAGTAATACGCGGACCGGTCTTAGTTGTGCTCTTTAGTTTGGCGGTCATATTGCCGTTATCATTCTTATATGATTCGAAGAAGGCCTTATCGTCGTCGCCCTCATTTATGGCTACTCCGGTCGAATAGACCATCTGCGTATCGTCGCCCTTAATTTTTGTCTCGGCAATGGTATGGATATAAGTGTCGACTTCTGATTTCTTGACGGCATAAATAACATATTTGGTTTCACGAACGATTTTCGGCGTGACGCCTTCGCCGACTTCTTCATTAAGCGATGGTGAAGTAGTCGTATTAGTGCTCGTGACAGCAAAACTACTGCCGATAAGAATATACTCGGAGCTAAATTGGCTAGCTAGTTCTTCGCGAGCTTCCTTGTCAGCGTCGCCAGACAAGTCATTGCTGGCTTTTTCGACATCTTCCTGAGAAACTACCTTTACGATTTTACTGGAACCTCCAGTCATGGCAGAACTAGTAACGGAGTATTTCTTAGTGGTATTAATATTCATCGTGATGCCGGAGGTTGCAGCGGCGATATTATAACTATCGCCAACTTCTCTTGCGACTACGGCAATCTTTCCGGACGATATATTGCTCTTGAGACAATATTTTGGAGCAAACACACTACCTCCGCATTGTTTTAGATCGGACTCCTTAGCATTGGCAGAACCGCCTTCAGTCACAATGTACTGCTTCCCGCTTATTGTCACAGTAGTATTAGCCGGAATAGAGAAGTTTAAATCGCTCTCTGTCGATACAACATCTCCGGCCGTGCGCGTCACAACTATAGTACCAGATGCTTTTGTCCCCTTATCTACCTCACCGGTAGCCTCAAAGTCCGAAGAGACCTTTTTGGAGGTAGTTTTCTCTTCAGCAAAGAAAACGCCGTTTTCTGGGTCCGACTTAGTCTCGTCGGTTACAAAACGCACAGTTTCGCTAAAGTTAGAGCCAACCGTTTTCACTTTCACGGAAATCTTGGCGCGTGGCGCAATTTGAGTTGCCCAGTAGCCAAAGCCAAAAATAGCTACGAACAAAATTAGGAACAAAATGATATATTTGCGATATTTTTTAAAGTTTGGAACTTTAGTGTTCTTCTCTTTTTTCTCAGCTTTTTTATCTTTTTTGTTTTTCTTGTCGTCATCTTCTGGCTCGACATCTTTAGCATCGAGTTCTATATCTACATCTTTTGCCGTCTCTGCTGCAGCAATTTCGGCAGCTTTTTTCGTCTTTGCGCTAGTCTTTTTTGGTTTCTCTTCTGGTTCCGGTTCTGACTCTTCTTCTGACTCAGCTTCGTCTTCTGAAATTTCTTCGTCCACATCGTCATCGCCGAATTCTTTACTATCGTCGGAATGAGGTAGTTTTGGTTTACTCTGTAAAGATTTTGCGGTTGGCATTTTGACCTTATCGGCGAGCGCAAGTAAAGATTCGTCGGAAGTAATAAGTACAACTGTCTTTTCGTGATTGTTTGCAGTCTTCGCAATCAGTTTAAAATTGACGGCGCTCTGCAGCACGCCGGCCTTTTTCGGCGGAACAAGGGCGACGATTTTATTCTTCGCATCCTTGATGTTGGCCAGAATATCTGTAATATCGTCTTCTGGCTCGATATAGATGACGTCTTTATTCATAAGCTAATTATAGCATAGCTACCTTTTTTAAACATTGGCTGAAAAGCTTGTGCTAAAATAGTGGTGATGGGCTTTTTTAATAAGAAAACCGAAGAACCAAAAAAAGAAGAAACTCAGGAAGAGCCAGTTGAAACTCCGCCAGCAGTTGACGTAGCAAAACAAAGCCTAAACGAGCTCGTACTTCAATCTATTCACGAGGGCGTGATTATTGTTGGTCCAGAAGGAAATATCCATCTTGCTAACCCCGCCGCATGTCTTTTAATGGGGCGCAGCGATGATGAAATTCTTGATGTATATTACGATTCCGTAATAACTCTACTGGATAAGACGGGCAACCGTATTTCTGAAGCGCGCAATCCAATCGGCCAAGCACTCAAAAACCAGGACTTCAAAGAGGAGACGCGCGATCTTGATATTGTGGCTGCCGATAGTAACCGCAATACTCCAGTTTCGATTATTATTACGAAGTCGGCTGGCGATAAACCTGTCTTAATTGTGACTTTTCGTGATATTGCCCAAGAGCTTCGCGAAGAGCACGAACGTACGGACTTCATTTCTACTGCAAGCCACGAGATGCGCACGCCGGTCGCTAGTATTGAGGGCTATCTTGGCCTCGCACTTAATCCTTCGACGGCAACACTCGACGATCGTGCCCGTCAGTATCTCGAAAAAGCACACGAGAACTCAAAGCACCTTGGTCGTTTGTTCCAAGATTTGCTTGATACGACGAAGCTTGACGATGGTCAAATTGTGCCACATCCAGAGCCAGTTGAAATTGTGGATTTAGTGAAAAAAATCGCCGATGCGCAAATTCCAAAGATTAAGGAGAAAGGCCTTGGCTACCAGTTTGGTAGTGGCGCCGTTGATCAACAGCTAAGTGGCGGTAAACATATCGAACAGGTAATTTACGCCAACGTAGATTCCGATTTCTTAACCGAGATTCTTAATAACCTTATTGAAAATGCAATCAAATACACGCCAGCCGGTTGGGTGACCGTAAATGTGCGCGCAGATAATTACAACGTGCAAATCGTTGTGCAAGATACCGGAATCGGCATTGCGCGCGAAGAATTGAACCATGTTTTCCAGAAATTCTATCGCGTCGACAATCGCGATACGCGTGAGATTGGCGGCACGGGTCTTGGCCTCTATCTCGTCAAGCAACGCGTTGAGGCAATGAATGGTCGCATTTGGGCCGAGAGTCAACTCGGCAATGGTACGCGTTTTATCGTACTCTTCCCTAGAATTTCCCAAGAACAATATGACCAACAGCGCTTCTTGATTGATAATCAGGAAGCTCAGAGCGGAATGCATTAGTTTTTAGCATAAGTTTTATAGATTTTTGCGCCAAAATAGCATATAATCATAATCAGTATGACTAGGATTATGTTAGTCGAGGACGATAAGTCCTTGCGAGAAATATATAGTATCAGGTTGGTCGCCGAGGGATACGATATTATTTCTGCTGGTGATGGCGAGGAGGCTCTCGCTCTTGCTGTGCAGTACAAGCCAGACCTAATCATCGCAGACGTGATGATGCCAAAGATTTCTGGTTTCGATATGCTCGATATTCTTCGCTCGCAACCTGAAACAAGCAAAATTAAAGTAATTATGATGACGGCACTCTCTAGCGACGACCAGAGACAACGTGGCGAAGCACTTGGTGCTGAACGCTATCTCGTTAAGTCGCAGGTAGGTATCGAAGATGTCATTATGACCGTGCATGAAGTTCTCGGTGATGCGCCGAATGCAAACGCTCAAGCCAATCTCGATACAGCAGCAACAATGCCGGCTGTAGAAGCTGCAATTAAGGAACAACAAGGTTCGCCTGCCGCAGCTGAAAACAATTCGGCCGAGTTGCCCGTTCCAGACACGTCAGCACTAGATGCCGTAGAGACGACAACCACAACAACTGTTGAGCCGGCAAATTCAGATATTCCAGCGCCGACACCAGAACAAATCATTCCAAGTGGACCAGAGCCAGTAGAAGCTGCTCCAGCACCAGAGGCTGCGCCATTAGCGCCAGTTCAGCTACCTGAACCTACTGCCGCTCCAGCTCCAGCGCCAGCACCAGCCCCAGCGCCTGCTCCGGCACCAGCTCCGGCACCAGCCCCAGCACCAGCCCCAGCACCTGCACCACTAGCACCAGTTCAACTTCCAGATCCACAAAGCCAACTCCCGACTCCTGGTCAATAATAAAAATATCTAATTTTTCGTACTAACATAATGCCACCAATGCCACAAGAAGCTACGAGCATACCGCCGAACGGTCAGATACCGATGCAGCCAACCGCACCGGTTCCGCAGGCTATGCCAAATTCTTATGGCGCAGATCTTAATACACAAGGTCAGCTCTCTGCAGCAGCGCTTGCTAATGCCCAGGCTAATATTTTAGCTAAGGCAATCATTGAAGCACAAAATTTCGCAGCAGCATTACCGCCTTCTCAGCCTGTAGCACCAGCAAATCCAGAGGTACAACCGCGCGCTTCCGCCGACCCAACGGAAACAGAAGAGACGATTAATAAGGTATCCAGCGGTGAGCGCGTAATCCAGCCGCTTCACGATCCACGAATTCAGCAGCAGCGCGAAGACATGGCAAAACGTATGACTGAGCTCCTTGGCGATGCTGAATATGAGCCAGTCCAAATTAATACTAATACAGCCAAGCACATGCGCGCCGATGCTACGATGACTGTACCAAATGCCACACAAGCCAGCGAAGCGGTGCCGCAAGTTATGCAACCGCAAATGCAAACACAAGCATCGACGCCTTTCCCGCAAGTAGCGGAGCAACCTGACTATCAACCAACAGCACAAATGCAATTGGCGCCAACTCCGCAGCTACAGCCACAACAGATGCAACCACAACAGATGCCACCACAAGCTGCTTCTGGTCAAGCGATTTATTCTCAGATGATCCAACAGCCTCAGTTTATGAACACCTCCCAGAACGTGATGGCACAGATGCAACAACCCGTTGTTCAGTATCAGCAAAGTACTCAGCAAAGCATGGACCCGCGAACGGCCGCAATTAAGTTACAGGCGCTGCAAGCCGAGGAACAACATAAAGATCAGATTTCCGAAGCCGAGCAGGAAGCACTTGCCGCCCAACAAGAAGCACTACTCTTGCAAGCCCAGGCAAACCAGGCTCGTGCATTGGCTGATCAAAAAGCCGAAAACGAGAAACAAATTCAAGAGGAACAAGCGGCGGAGCATGCGGCAGAAGAAGCCGCCAAACAACAACAGGCCCAGGCAATCCAGGCCGCTCAACAACAAGCGCAAGCCGCTCAGAATGGCGTAGTAGAAGACGATGATCAGCCAAAGACTTTATTCTCACAATTACGCGCACGCGCGCAACACACTAATATGCGTGTTAATCCAGATGTTGTCCAGAAAGCCGCCGAAGCAACGATTCTCGTGTCCGAAAAGACCCCAGCCGAAGAACCAGTACAGGTAATTCAGCCAGCATATATTCAGGAATTGGAGACTCAACTCGCAACCGATATGCAGGCCAAAGGCAAAGATGGCGACTTGGGTAGTCAGATGGCAGCCGAACTAGCCAACGACCAAATAACGCTCGAAGCTAGCAAAATTAAGGTTGAGGCACCGAAGACCAGCGAAGAACAAGAAAAAGAGGCTGTTGATGCCACTCCAGATGCCGTGCTTGCTGCAATGCAGAATGCAATGACTAGTCCGAACCTCGAATCTAACCCAAATTTTAAATAATGAACAATAAAGAAATTCGCCTCAATAAATATATTGCGACAAATTTTGGTGTGTCGCGACGCGAAGCCGACAATTTAATTGAGGCTGGCCGAGTTTTTATTAATGGCAAGAAGGCTGAAATTGGCGTACGCGCCCATGAGGACGATACGATTACCGTCGACGGACGAAACATCATTGAGCAGGAGCCAATTTACTTGGCATTTCATAAACCGGTTGGATATGTATGTAGCCGTAAACAACAAGGTGATGCGGCGACACTTTACGATTTGTTGCCAAAGAAGTACCAGACACTGAAAACCGTCGGGCGACTAGATAAAGATTCATCAGGGTTAATTCTATTAACTAATGATGGCGACTTTGCTTTTCAAATGACGCATCCAAAATTCGCCAAGCAAAAACAATATTCTGTTGAATTAGACCGCGAATTAGAGCCGCTACACCAGCAGATGATTGCAGATTTTGGCATTCAGTTACCTGACGGCAAGAGTCAGATGGGGTTATCGCGGGTTGGCGAAAGTCGTAAAAAATGGGACGTCACTATTTCCGAAGGTCGCAATCGACAGATTCGTCGCACTTTTGATGCGCTGGGTTATAAGGTCATAAAATTACACCGCTATAAATTCGGGCCATATGAATTAAGTGGCCTAGCCGAAGGCGATTTTGTAGAAGTTAAAAAAGCTAATTAATTCTTGAGCAAGCGCGCAATTTTGGCACGCAGGCCATTATTTGTGGTGCCCACAAGCGTATCGATGCCGACACGAAGTAGCCCCATGGCCGTCACGAAAGTATGGTCGAGCTCACGGTCGGTCGCATTGATGATGCCCGGAACATCTTCTGGCTCGATGAGACTAATAATTGGACGACGCGAGAACGGCAAATCTTTATACCAGTCACCGGTTGCGAGTAATTCCGGAATTTCGGAAAGGCTAGCTCCACCGCCACAAAGTAAGATTTGATTTGGCAAAGTCTCAACATGTTCAAATTCTTCAATCGCCAACTCAACGCCAGCTTGCCAGACCTCGAGATTGCGTGCAATTGCCTGGTCGAAGCGTTTGCGAATTTCCGGCTTCATATCTGGACTATCGGCGAGCAACTTGAGTTTTTCGGCATCTTCAAAGCTAAGCCCAAGTTTTTCGGAGATTTGATGCGTAAAGCTGCGGCCACCAATAGAAAACATCTTGGTGCCCTCAACCCCACCATCATCAACGATGGCGATATCCGTAGTTCCGCCGCCGATGTCCATTACAATGCCAGAGAAATTCGAGTCCAAATCGTCGCCAAGACAGGCACGGCAAACCGCAAACGGCTCTACGGCGACCGTTACTAAGTCTAGCTGAAGCTCATCGCAGACGCGCTCAATAGCGGAAATATGCACAAGCGGCGCAAAAGCAGTATAGATTTGCACTATCACTTCACTACCCTTAAAACCAATTGGGTTGGACACTTTATGCCCATCAATGCGAAGTGAAACTAGCGCGGAGTTTATCAGGCGCACCTCGACATCTGGATTATTGGTCTCGAGTGCAACTTCGCGGCGAGCACGCTCGCCGGCTTTTTGCTGTACGGCCTTAATAATTTTAGCCATTTCATCATCGTTAATGGCTTTATTTGAATCGGCGCGACGGTATTTAATTGATGCGGTATTCCCCTTAATAAGTTCGCCAGCGATACCAACTACGACTTCTTTGGAACGAACGCCGGCCATCTCTTCGGCTTTAACGAGGGCCTCTTCGCAAGTTTTAGCGACGCCCTGAATATCTGCGATAGCGCCAGAAGACATGTTAGTTGGGGCTTCGTGCGCCTTGCCAACACCGACAATCTTTATATCGCCCTTACTCTTTTTAGCGATGAGAGCCTTTACATATTCGGTACCAATATCGAGCGCCAAAAGATAATCGTCTGGATCTTTCGGTTTTTTGCCAGGTTTTTCTGGAAGCACGTCCTTTTTCTTACGAGAGAATAAGCTCATGGTTTTATTATAGCACTATATCTTATAGACAAATTTAACCTGCGGGACAGAATGGTCCTCGTTGTCCGGGTCTACAGCATCAATAATTCCACCCATCGCAAGATAAAAGTGTTGGGCCGGAACATTATATTTATTACAAGAAATAAAG
>JAEEGI010019436.1_pt1 | contig 13690 bp, 13 predicted proteins | sample 8958751 | NCBI WGS metagenome assembly JAEEGI01 (sample SAMN16246545, study PRJNA631951) | gut metagenome | biome: gut microbiome; feature: rumen; material: KS-attached | host: Bos | place: Iran: Karaj | collected 2018-10
ATGATGCTGTTTCTCTGTCTTTTCTTTTTTCTCATCTTCCGGAAGAGAGATGTATGCCAAAACGACTGATCCTATAGTGTAGATCAGCAGAAAGAGATTGTTCAGGATTAAAAAGAGTTTCAGGATCGTATACATATTTCCATCATGATTCATCCAGCAGTTCCCTCAGTTTTTCCAGAGGACGGTTGGACATGTTTTCGATGTGGGTCATGTTTTTCTGCATGTTGTGATAGCGGGCCAGGAATTCCCGGCTGGAAAGACGGAAGGCATCGCTGGAAAAGACGGAAAGCTGTTCCAGGGCATCGGAGGTGACGACGATGATGCGATACTGATCTTTCAGTTCCTTGGCCTTGGCTTCGATATACATGTCGGCGGTCTGTCCTTTTTTCGTGTAGACCAGGGAGATATTGTCTCTCTGGGATACCGTTGCCTGGCTGGCATCCTGAAGATAGGCATCAAAGATCAGTACGCAGTACGCTGAGACATAGCCGGCAAAGTCGCAGACCAGATTGATGACCTTTTCTCTGGCTGTCAAAAGATCATCCAGCGGGATGTTGTCCATTTCATGCATGACATTGTAGCCGTCTACCAGATAAAGCAGTTCCTTGGAAGGAACCGATTCTTTCCTGGTCTCTTTTTCTTTTTCACTCTGTCTTTCGACGAAGCGCGGTTTTTCTTTGTATAAGGAATTCCAGACACGTTTGAGTTCGGCTTCGCCGATCCTGCGGGAAGGCTGTTTCTCGGGTGGCTTGTAGTCAGGGAAGTAATCCCGGATGTTGAGATGCATGTTCTCTTCGACTTCTTCAGGCGGGATGTAGACACCGGCGCCGTTTCTGGTGAAGACCGATCCGGCCGGTTTGGCAGCGTCGCTTCGATAATCATAGCCGATGCGCCCAATCACTTCTTCCTCATTGCGGCAGCGGTCGTAGACTTCGCCTTCAATCGAATGGGAGAAGTCATCCTTGAAGCGGTTTCTGAGGGAGATGATGAGATCATTAAAACTGTGTTTGGCGATCTTGGCCATGATCATCCCTTCTTCCACATCAAAGACATACTGCAGGGATGAAAGCTCTGAAATGATGCCGTTGAGCGTTTTCTGATCACCGCTGAAACTGACCACATAGTATGGTTCCAGCAGGATGGAATGTGCTTTGGATAAAGCCTGACGGATCGCTCTGTTCAGGGACTGGATGAGGTCTCCGCCTTCGGTATGTTTGAGATGGGTACGGACATCGATGATCTCGATCTCGATCTGATCGAGAGGTGAATCGGTGAGAAGTCCGCAGGGACGGTAGGTCTTGAGATAATCCAGAAGGACAGAGAATTCTTTTTTTCCTTTGACTTTGTAGCTGTCGGAAGGTTTCAGGGAAATAAGCACTTCGCCGTAGTGACGCAAGGGTTCATAGTGGCCGATGCCCCAGACTTCATCTTCGATGCTTTCACGGTAGGAGATCAGCGGTTTTGAAAAACCGATATCCAGATCAAAACGCTCTTTGATCAGCTTGCGGATGAAATCCATCTGCAGTTCACCGGTCAGATCGGCAGAGACGTGATCGCTCAGGGTGAGATTGAGTTCCGGGAATTCCTGATTCAAAGCAGAGATCTTTCTGTAGAGTTCGTTTGCGTTGAGATCGGAAAGGATGCGGTAGGTCAGAGTATTGAGCTCGCCGTTATCCTGCACGAACAGGGAAGGAAGCCAGGTACCGGGCTTGAGATCCTGCAGGCCTTTGACGGCGCAGAGATCGTTTCCCTTGACTTCCCTGACGGCTTCGCTTTTATTTCCGTTGAACAGAACGATCTCGTTGATCTTGTGATCGGCGATGACATCTTTGTTTCTGAGGGTTCCGGAGAAGATCTTCAGATGGGCATATTCATCGTTTTTATAAAGATAGGCTTTGAAGCGGGAAGAAGGTTCCGGAACTTCAACGTAGCGGCAGATGTAGTCTAACAGTTCATCAACGCCTTCTTCGTGTAAAGCCGATCCGAAAAAGAGAGGATAGATGTTTCCTTCTTTCAGGTCAGAGATGATATACGATTCATCCACTTCATTGTGAGACAGGTATTTTTCTAAGAGTTCTTCATGATTCAGAGCTACCGCTTCCGCTGTTTCTGTATAGGGTACGATCGAAGGATCCAGCTGCTTTCTGACTGCGGCAAGCAGTTCATCTTTACTCTGATGAGCGATGTCCATCTTGTTTAAAAAGATACAGACCGGGATATGCAGGCTCTTCAGATGGGAAAAACGTCTGATCGTGTCAGAGGGGATATTCGATGAGGCATCGATGATCAGGATCGCCAGATCCAGGATCTGGTAGGTGCGGTTGACTTCGCCGATGAAATCCAGATGACCGGGCGTATCGACATAGATGAAATCCCTGTTTCCATAGGAAAAGCGGGCTTCCTTGGAGTAGACGGTGATGCCTTTTTCTCTTTCATAGTGATGAAAATCAAGGAAGGAATCCTCATGATCGACCCTTCCTGTTTCCTTGATGACACCGCATTTGTGCAGGATGGCTTCCGATAGAGTCGTCTTTCCCCCGTCCACATGGGCATAGACACCGATCACGATGCGGCTCATATGTCAGATACCTCTTCATTCATCACGGACTGTTTCATATGTCTATTATATAACGTTGTTTTCTGTCAGAGTTTCCTACCGAAATTGAAACGGAAAACAGGTTATAATAAGGGCGTGAGGAGTATATATCATGAAAGCCTGGGAAAGCTATTTTGAGCAGATCGATCATATCATTGAAAAAGTCAGGACAACGCAGGCCGGCAATATCATGAAGGCGGCTGAGATCCTGGCGGATACGACCGAAAAGGGCGGCATCATTTATGGTTTCGGCACCGGTCATTCCCATCTGGTCTGTGATGATGCCTTCTGGCGGGCGGCAACGCCGGCCAACTACTGTGCCCTGCTGGAGCCTTCAGCTTCGGGCAATCAGGAGATCACCAAGTCTTACTATGTCGAGAATACCTACGGGATCGGAAAGATGATCGTCGATTATCACCGCATCACGCCCAATGACTGCATGATCATCATCTCCAATTCCGGCAACAATATCGCTCCGGTGGATGCGGCTTTAAGAGCGAAAGAAAAGGGCATCCCCGTCATTGCGATCACGGCGGTGGAATATTCGGATTATCTCAAAACGAAACATAAAGACGGCGTCAAGCTCAAGGATGTCGCCGATGTCGTGCTGGACAACTGTTCCCTGATCGGTGATGCGGCAGTCGATATCGAGGGTTTTGAGATGAAGGTGGGTTCGACTTCGACGATCCCCAATGTATACCTGCAGAACGCGATCCTGACGCAGATGGTCGAGATATTGGTGGAAAGAGGATTCAAACCGGATGTCTACTATAACGGTCATCTGGCTTTCATGGATGAAAACTGTGCCGACCATAATGACAGGCTCGTTGACAAATATTTCTACAGGATAAGGAACCTCTGATGGCAAAAAACAAGGCAGTCTCCTTGACGGAAGGCAATATCCGCAAACTGATCTTTTCTTTCTCCTGGCCGGTATTCGTATCGATGATCTTTTCGGAACTTTACAATGTCACCAATTCGATGATCGTCGGCAACTATGTTTCCCTGACGGCCCTGAGTGCGGTCAGTGCCTGCACCTGGATCTGCAACGTCTTCAATTATTCGTTCTACGGTCTGGGCATGGGAGCGGGCATCCTGGTCGCGGGTTATTACGGTGCAAAGGATCATGGCAATCTCAAGAAGTCGCTGGATTCTTCCCTGGTCTTTTCCGTTGTCGGCGGCAGCATCCTGACAGTGATCGCCGAGCTGGCTCTGCCTTTCCTGCTGAAGGTCATCAATATCGGTCCGGATATCTATGCGGATGCCTTTGCGTATATGAGAGTCTATATCCTGGGTTCGGTGGCAGTACTGACATCCCAGATGTGTTTCTTCATTTTAAGAAGTTTCGGTGATACGAAACATCAGCTGTATTATTCGATCATCTCATCGGTCGTGAATATTTTACTGGGCATGCTGTTTGTCAGAGTGCTGAATCTCAACGTCATCGGTACGGCTCTGGCGACACTGATCTCCCAGGTCGTCATGGATGTGCTGGCACTGAGACTGATGCTGAATTATGAGGGCGTGGATTTCGATATCCGTCACTTGGATTTCTCATTCCGGGTGATCGGCGAGATCTGCGAACTGGGCATACCGGCCGGCATTCAGAACATGCTGATCGCATTTTCCTCGATGCTGGTGCAGTCCTATGTCAACCGCTTCCCCAATGAGGTCATTGCCGGGATCGGTGTCGGTGAAAAGACAGTCAGCTGGTGTCAGCTTGTTTCAGTCGCGGTCTCTTCGGCGACGATGTCGCTGGTCGCCCAGAACATGGGTGCCGGCAAAAACGAAAGAGCCAAGGAGGCGATCCGGGAATCGGCACTCATTTCCGGCATCGGCACGATCATCATGATCGTGATCATCTATACCGCTGCCCCTTTCCTGGTATCGCGTTTCAACAGTGATCCGGAGGTCCTGCATTACGGCACTTCCATGATAAGATGGGCAGTCGGTGCGATGTTTTTCATCAACCTGTCCCATATCTACAACGGCGCCTGCCGAGGTGCGGGCAACGTCAAAATACCGATGATCATCGCGATCACCGGTCAGGTCATCTGCAAGTATCTCTTTGTTTCGTTGGGCCTGCAGATCTTCTATGATGTGCACATCCTGTATCTGGCCACGGCCTTCGGCTATCTGATGGCCGGGACCATGGCGACTTTGTATTTCTATTGTTCCAAGTGGAGCAGGCAGAACGGCTTAAGATGAAAAGATCCCGGGTCTAAGACCCGGGATCTTTTCATAAGTTTGCTTTGAGGATCGCCTTGAGATCGGCAATGCCGTCATGTCCTGACTTGAGCAGATCTTCCATTTCGGGATCGCCCGCTTCTCTGGTGGCCAGGATCTGTAAGATCATTGCCAGATTTACGCCGGTGATGACCTGCAGCTTGTCACTTTCCATGTCTTCCGCTGCGATGCGGGCCATGCAGTTGCATGGTGAACCGAACAGCATGTCACAGAATACAACGACACCGTCGCCTGTGTCGACTTTGGCAATGGCGGCTTTCAGCACATCGACGAATTCATCGGGATTGTCTTCAGCTGACAGGCAGCAGGCTTTGATCTGCGGCTGCTCTCCGAAAAAGAGTTTTGATGTTTCAAGAATGCCCTGGGCCATAGGTCCGTGGCTGGTGATTACGATACCTTTCATGATATTTCCCCCATATCTGCTTCCAGTATACCGCAAAATGAGACGGAATGTGTATGGGCGAGATCGTAAAGGGTTATAATGAAACTGTAGAAAGTGAGAAATATCATATGGACATTATGAAGCAGTATTTCGATCTTGTGAAGATGAAAGTCGATGAGGCTTATGACTTGCAGAAGGATAAGATCGAAAGGATAGCGGAAATGTTTGGACGGTGCATGGAAAACGGAGGCGTCGTTCAGCTTTTCGGCGTGAATCACGGCGAGGAATTCGTCAATGAACTCAATTACCGGGCCGGCGGTATCGCACCGTTCCACGGTCTGAAACTGAAGGAACTGATCCTCAAGGAGATGATCAGACAGGAAGATATCGATTCCGGTAAGATCTATGAGGATGTGATCGTTGCCGACAGATTTGAAGAGATCTATGAACTGGACGACAGAGACATGTACTGTCTGGTCAGTTTCTACGGCAATGAGCCTCTCTTGCTGGAGATCGCAAAAAGAGTTAAGGAAAGAGGCCAGAAGCTGGTCGGTGTCGTCAATAAAAAGTCTTATGATGCACATGACGGAAGACTGTTACAGTATTGCGATGAATGGCTGGATATGTGCGCGGAAGAACCGGATACCGCGCTGTGTCTGGAAGGGGTGAAGGTCGGACAGCTGTCTTCAACGGTCTCCAACTGCATCGCCCAGATGCTGACATCGGAGATCTATGCCTGGTTTGAAAAACAGGGAAAAAGAGCGCCGGTGCTTTTATCGGCCAACATCAAGGGAGCGGATGTGCATAACGATTCCCTGACCGATCCCTATGGAAGGAGGATCCGCTGATGATAGATGCATTACGTTTCAAGGAAGAACTCTTTGTCCTGCTGGATCAGTTATACGATTCGCAGAAGGAAAATATCGAAGCGGCAGCCCAGGCTTTTAAGGAGTGCATTGAAAAAGACGGTGTCGTCCATGTCTTCGGTTCGGGACACTCCGTAGGTCTTGGCATCGACATCAAGAACAGAGTCGGAGCCCTGGTGCCGATCCATATCATGGAGATGTCTGATTTCGTGACCAGAGGCAATATCTCCGTTGAGGAATTCATGGACCGCAAGAACATCTTCGAACGCAAGCCGGGTGTCGCCAAACAGCTTTATGATCTTTACGACATCAGGCCGCAGGATATCTTCATCGTCATTTCCAATTCCGGCATCAACGGCATCGTCATCGATATCGCCGATCTGGCGAAGAAAAACGGTCACAAGGTCATCATCATCACTTCGATGAAGCATACACTGGCGGAAGAGCCCAGACATCCTTCCGGAAAGAAGCTTTATGAATTCGGTGACATCGTCATCGACAACTGCGGACCGCACGGTGATGCCTTGATTCAGACAGACGGCGTAGAGAAGGTCAGTTCCGTTTCCTCCATCTGTAACAACTGTGTTGCCCAGTCCATGGCAGCCAGGACGGTGGAACTGCTCAAGGAAGACGGATTCGAGCTTCCGGTGCTTAACGGTGACAAGGCGCATGATGATACATTAAAGAAGAAATATGAGGGGAGAGCTTGATTATGATTTATGAATACGGAAACAAGATCAGCGAACTGCTGAAAACTGCTGAAGAAAAGAATAAGGATGTCATCAAAGAACTGGCGGAAAAGATGGCCGAAAACATCGAGAATGACAGACTGATCCATACCTTCGGTACCGGTCATTCCCACATGCTGGGGATCGAACTGTTTGCCAGGGCCGGCGGATTGGGCAATGTCGATGCGATGCTGGATCCGGATGTGCTGACTTCTTTCGGTGCCCAGAGATCGGGTGCCATGGAAAAGGTCTGCGGCGTATCCGATGTCATCTATGATTCCTACAATATCGAGAAGGGCGACATGATGATTATCACTTCCAATTCCGGCAGGAACGCGATGCCCATCGAGATGGCGATGCGCTGCCAGAAGGAAGGTGTATACGTTGTAGCTTTGACCAATGTCGAGCAGTCGAAGAACACGACTTCCAGACATCCTTCCGGGAAGAGACTCTTTGAATGTGCCGACTGCATCATCGATACCTGCGTTCCTTCGGGAGATGCTTCTCTGAATATCGACGGGATCGAGACCGGTCCGGCTTCTTCGATCATCTCGATGTTTCTGATCAATACGGTGGTATCGGAAGCGATCCGCATCGTCACAAGTCACGGCAAGAGGCCTTATGTCTTCCAGTCCCAGAATGTGGACGGCTTTGACAACAATGCGATCTACGAACATTTCAAGGGAAGGATCAAACATTTCTAAAATACGGTACAGACAGAAACGGAGTGATCCGTTTCTTTTTATGAGTCGTCTTTTGAAGAGGCGGGCACCGCTTGTGGTAGAGTATAAGTAGAATATGAAAAAAGAGAATAAGAGAAACACATATATCCTGCTGGTAGCAGGTCTGTGCTGTGCGATCGCTGCCGGCATCGGTGTCGCCAGCAATACTGCCGGTGTTTTCCTGACGCCTATGGCAGAAGAACTCGGTGTCAACAGAGCGACGGTATCTTCGACCGTCTCTTTGACCAATGTCATGTATGCGATCGGCGGTCTGTTTACGGTAAGAGTACTCAAAGAAAGCAATCTCAAGAAGATCATTTTCATCTCACTGATCGCTGTGGTCTCTTCAACGGTCCTGATCTCTTTATCGGCCCATCTATGGCAGCTTTATCTGTTTCAGGCGGTCAAAGGTTTCTTTACGGGTCTGTTGGGAACAGTCTATGTGACGCTGATCATCAACCGCTGGTTTTTCAAAGATTCCGCTCTGATCGTGAGTATCGTCATGGGCTGCAGCGGAGTCGCCGGTGCTCTGACATCACCGTTATTGTCTGCACTGATCGAGACCCACAGTTGGCGTTTTTCGATGATGGTATCGGCAGCTGTATTGGCCGTTTTATATGGGATCATGCTGCTATGTCCGGCGGCATTAAGGCCGGAGACTTTGAATATGGAAGCTTATGGAGCAGGGGTTCAGGAAGAGGCCGGGATTCAGGAAAGGCAATGGATCGAACTTGATTTCATCAATTCCGTCCTGCCGGTCGTCTACGCGGGATTAGGGGGTCTCGTGCTTGCGATCGTTCAGCATCTTCCCTCACTGGCACAGACCCGCGGTTTCTCTGCATCTCTGGGAGCGACGATGCTGTCGATGGCGATGCTGACAAATACGGCAGGCAAGATCGTTGCCGGCAGACTGATCGACAGGATCGGCATCAGGCCGTCGGTGACGCTGATCTCCTGTGTCGTTGTGGCCGGGATCCTGCTGATACTGTTCAGTCATGTTCCGATTCTGATGATCATCGCTTCACTGATGATCGGCATGTCTTATTCGATCACGACAGTCGGCGTGGCCATGATGGTCAAAGAGGCTGTCGGTATGGACAATTATACAAAGGTCTATCCTTCGGCAACGATGGCGACGACAGTCGCTTATGCGATAGGTGCGACCATGGTCGGTGTCATTTATGACCTGACATCATCTTATGCACCGGCTTTATATGCGATGCTTCTGGAACTGCTGCTGATGTTTGTCATTTCAGAAATAATAGGGAGGAAGAAACAATGAAAAAAGAAGTCAGGGGACATCTGAAGTTTATGCCGCAGCCGGTACTGATGATCGGCACTTATGATGAAAACGGTATCCCGAATCTGATGAATGCTGCCTGGGGAGGGCAGTATGATTACGACATGATCTTTATTGCGCTGGCGGAACACAAGACGACGGACAATATCCGTCTGAAGAAGGAGTTTACCGTCGCTTTTGCGACGAAGGATACGCTGACTGCTTCCGATTATTTCGGAATCGAAAGCGGAAAGAAAGTCAATAAGATTGAAAAGGCCGGCTTCCATGCCAGGAAGAGCGAAAAGATCGACGCACCGGTATTTGATGAATATCCTGTGACTCTGGAATGCCGTCTGGTCGAGGAAAACGATTACGGCATCATCGCCGATGTGATCGGCACCGTAGCAGATGAGAGTGTTTTGAATGAAGAGGGGCAGATCGATCTGGATAAAGCCGGTCTGATCAGTTTCGATCCCACCAGCAATTCTTACCGTGTGATCGGAGAAAAGGCCGGAGCCGCTTTTTCTGCCGGACTGGCGATCAAGAATAAATAGGATCTCCTGTTTATGGATTCTCTGAAGAAGGCGGATATCGAACAGCTTTTAGGCTGGTATCGTAATAATAAAAGGGATCTTCCCTGGCGGGATACCGGGGATATTTATGATGTCTGGCTTTCGGAGATCATGCTGCAGCAGACCAGGGTCGAAGCAGTAAAAGGGTATTTCAAGCGCTTCAAGAAAGAAGTTCCGGATATCAGATCTTTATCTGAAACAGATGACGATGCACTGTTACGTTTATGGGAAGGACTGGGTTATTATTCCCGGGCCAGGAATCTCAGGAAATGCGCCATAAAACTGATCGAAGAGTATGACGGGGTATTTCCGAAAGATGAGAAAGAGCTGATGAAACTGCCCGGCATCGGTCCCTATACGGCGGGAGCCATCCTGTCGATCGGATATGGAATCCCGCATGCGGCCGTGGACGGCAACGTCATGAGAGTCATGGCCAGATATTTCGGGATCAGCGAAGACATCCGCAGTCAGGATGTTAAAGATAAGATCGTCACTCTGATCGATGATTTCTATCGGGATCATCCGCTCAGCGATTCTGAATCTGTCAGAGATCTGAGTCAGGCTTTTATGGAACTGGGAGCGATCGTCTGTGTGCCCAACGGTGCTCCGGATTGCGAGGCATGTCCCTGGAAGGAAAACTGTATCTGTCATCGGGACGGTTCTTATGAGACGATCCCATACCGGAGCAGTTTGAGGGAAAGAAAGATCGTAAAGAAGACGCTGCTGATCCTGAGGGATCATGACCGCTTCCTCTTACATAAAAGAGATTCAAAAGGCCTGCTGGCAGGAATGTATGAATTCCTGTCTGTCGATGAATGGCTGGATCGGGATGAAGCTGTTTCTTACGCAAAGAAGCTGGGCCTGGATGTTCTACGTATTTCAAGGATAGAGGACAGCAGGCACATCTTCACCCATCTGGAATGGCACATGCGTGCCTTTGAGATGATGATTTCTGAATGGCAGGAAACGCTGCCTGAAGACTGTATCCTTGCAAGCAGGGAGGAACTAGAGAATATCGCCATCCCTTCAGCTTTCAGGACATATATCGAACGCTATGCGCTGCGGGAAAGGAAGGAAGAATGAAACTGGCAATTTTCGGCTGCGGGAGGATCGCAAACCGGATCGCAAAATCATGTCTGCTGGTAAAGGAGATCGACCTTGTCGGTTTCGCTTCCAAAGATATCAGTAAGGCAAAAGAATACTCTGAGAAATACGACTGCCGGGAATACGGCGATTATGATCATTTCCTGAACAGCGACATCGATGCGGTCTATATTGCGGTCTACAATCCCGGCCATTATGATCTGATCAGAAAATGTCTGGAACATAAAAAGAACGTCATCTGCGAAAAGCCGATGTTGTTTTCTCTGAAAGAGAACGAGGAGATGTTTGCCCTGGCAAAAGAGAATGATGTCCTGCTGATGGAGGCTTTGAAATCAGTCTTCCTGCCTTTGAATATCAGAATTAAGGAAATGATGGAAGACAAGGTACTGGGAGAGACAAAGGAGATCTATACGGCATTCATGCGTAACGGCTCCCATGGGGAAGATCACTGGATCAATGATCCCAAGTGCGGCGGTGCCCTGAGTGATCTGGGCTCTTACTGCATCGGGACAATGAATTTCCTGACCGGGATTGAACCGGTACTTGTTTCCTGTGAAAGCGACCGCACAGAAGAAAAAGCGGATTCGACTGCTTATGTGACGGTAGACTACGACGGCATCATCGGAAAGGCTTCCGTATCCAACAGGCTGGACGGAGATACGACTTTGATCGTTACCGGAGAAAGAGGATTTATCCGTGCCGACAATTACTGGAAGAGCGGTGATGCATACTATGAACTGGACGGGGTCCGTCATGAGATCCATGAGGAACTCATCTCGGATTTCTATTATGAGCTGAAGCATTTCGCTGATCTGACGGATCAGGGAAAAAAAGAATCTGATGTCATGAACAAGGAAGCGAGCGATCGGATATTAAAGATCACGCAGCAGAGATAAAATAGAATTGGAAAGAAGGATTAATTATGATCATTCAAAGCAAGTGTGTTTATTATGAGGAGAAACTGCAGCCGAAACAGATCGAGATCCAGAAAGATACGATCACCGGTGTTTATCCCTACGGGATGTTCAAGGCCGATGTGGATTACGATGATCTGATCGTGATGCCGGGTCTGTGCGATGTGCACAATCACGGCTACGGCGGCGGCGAGTCCAGCAACGCCACAAAGAAGTGGCTGAAGAAGTGGACGGAGTATCTGCCTTCTGAGGGTGTCACATCCACGCTGGCTTCGATCTCCTGTTATCCGAAGGATTTATTATTGAAATCCTTAAAGAATATCGGTGAATTCATCGATCATGACAATAAGAAGGGAACACATATCCTGGGTGTCTATGAGGAAGGTCCTTTCATCTGTTCGGGAAAGGAAAGAGGTGCCCAGAATCTGGATTATCAGATCATTCCGACAAAGAAGGTCATCGACGAGTTCAATGATGCCTGTAATGGTCATCTGATCTATGTGATGGTCGCTCCGGAGATGTTGAACGGCGATTACGGTGTGATCGATTACTGTGTCAAGAAGGGAATGAAAGTTGCTTTGGGTCATACCGGGGCTTCGTTTGAAGTGTGCAGGGAAGCGATCAGGCACGGAGCCATCTCCTTTACGCATACCTACAACGGCATGAAGGGTCTGCATCACCGTGAACCGGGTGTCGTCGGTGCGGCGATGTATTTTGATCAGTGCTATACGGAACTGATCTGTGACGGCATTCATGTCAACAAGTATGCCGCAAACATCCTGGCCAGGACCAAGGGCAAGGACAGGCTCATCCTGATCACCGATGCCGTCAACATCAAGGGACTCAAGCCGGGTGTCTATGAGATCGAGGAAAAAGGAAGGACAACGACCGTGACGGAAGACGGTGTCGCCTATATTACCGGTACCAATACGCTTGCGGGATCCTGCCATAAACTGAATCATATCCTGGATTTTGCGATCCATGATGCAGGCATCGATTTTGTAACAGCGATGAATGCAGCTACGATCAATCCGATGCGTATGCTGGGGATTAATGACAGAGGTCTGATCAGGGAAGGATACAAAGCGGATATCGCTGTCTTTGATGACAGTTTCAACAACAAGGCAACTTATATCGACGGAAAGCTTTATGAGGTGAAGTAGATGGTAAAGTTAGATAATCTGGCAACAGAAAGCAGGAACGAACTGACAAAGGATCTTGATCTTCTCAGTACAAGGCAGATCCTTGAGATCATGAACAGTGAGGATAAGAAAGTCATCGAAGCGGTGAAGGATTCACTCGATGAGATCGAGATACTGGTGAGCGAATGCATCAGAGCGTATAAGGACGGAGGCAGGATCGTTTATCTGGGTGCCGGAACATCCGGTAGACTTGGTCTGATGGATGCCGTGGAAGTCGTTCCGACATTCAACAGCGACCGTTTTGTAGGCATCATCGCCGGCGGAAGCGAAGCCTATGTCAGGGCAGCGGAAGGCGCCGAGGATTCTATGGAACTTGCTGTGGAAGATCTGAAGAAGATCGGACTCAACGAACATGATCTGGTCATCGGTATCGCCGCTTCAGGCAGGACACCTTATGTCATCGGCGGTCTGGATTACGCAAGATCGCTCGGTGCCAGGACCGGTTGTCTGTGCTGCAACTTCAACACCGAGATCGCCCAGCACTGTGATTATCCGATCGAACTGAGTGCCGGTCCGGAAATCATCACCGGATCTACGAGACTTAAATCCGGGACCTGCCAGAAACTGGTCTTGAACATGATCTCGACGGCAACAATGGTCGGTGTCGGAAAGGTCTATGGGAATCTCATGGTCGATGTCAGAGCGACTAATAAGAAACTGGAGGAAAGATGCCGTCGGGTCGTCATGGAGATCACGGGCTGTGATCATGACAGGGCCGATGAAGTGCTGAAGGAAACAGACAACGACTGCAGACTGGCGATCGTCATGATCCTGATGAACCTTTCCAAAAAGGAGGCGCAGGAAAAACTGGAAGCAGCTGACGGCAATATCAGAGAAGCACTCAGATAATGCCGTTTATCAGATCCTGAGCAGATTTCGTGAGGATAAGATCGGCTGTACTGACATCGGTCTGTATGAATTGTATCCGATCAAAGAAAACAGAAATAAAACAAAACATTTGGATTTATAAGGGAACACGGAAGTTCCCTTTTTCTCTGTACACTTGACGAGCGATATGACTTTTGCATATGGTTTATTTAGGAGATTTTGTTATGAAAAAAATCATTGTCCTTGTTCT
>JAEEGI010019437.1_pt1 | contig 13690 bp, 8 predicted proteins | sample 8958751 | NCBI WGS metagenome assembly JAEEGI01 (sample SAMN16246545, study PRJNA631951) | gut metagenome | biome: gut microbiome; feature: rumen; material: KS-attached | host: Bos | place: Iran: Karaj | collected 2018-10
CGACGGACCACAACCAGCTGACCATGGAGATCATGCAGAAGGTAGCGGCAAAACATGGTCTGGTGTGCCTCCTGCATGAGAAGCCCTTCGCCGGCGTGAACGGTTCCGGCAAGCACAACAACTGGTCCATCGCCACCGACAAGGGGCAGAACCTTCTGTCACCCGGCGAGACGCCCTACGAGAATGCCCAGTTCCTGCTGTTCCTCTGCGCGGTGATCAAGGCAGTGGACGATTATCAGGATCTCTTAAGAATATCTGTTGCAACAGCAGGCAATGATCATCGTCTTGGGGCAAACGAGGCTCCGCCTGCCGTCATTTCCATGTTCCTGGGTGATGAACTTAACGCCGTATTGGAGGCCATCGAAACAGATACGCCGTATGAAGGCATAGCCAAAACACAGATGAAGCTTGGAGTGGATGTGCTCCCGATCTTCAACAGGGATACGACAGATCGTAACCGCACATCACCGTTTGCTTTTACGGGTAATAAATTTGAATTCCGGATGCTTGGTTCTTCCAACAGCATTGCCTGCGCAAATATTATGCTGAACGCAGCAGTCGCTGAAAGTCTTCGCATCTATGCAGATCGTTTGGAGCAGGCTGAAGATTTTGAAAAGACACTGCATGAAATGATCAAAAAAACAATCAAAGATCACAAGCGCATCATCTTTAACGGAAACGGATATGATGATGCCTGGATCAGGGAAGCGACCGAAAAGAGAGGTCTCCTGAATTACCGTACAACGGCCGACTGCATGCCGCATCTCCTGGACAAAAAAAATGTGGATATGCTGACCTCTCTTGGGGTCTTCTCTGAAGATGAACTGAGATCCCGCAGAGACATCATGCTGGAGAACTATTGCAAGAGTGTTGTGATCGAAGGCAATACCATGGTGGATATGGCAAGGACTTTGATCGCACCAGCTATCGAAGCCTATACAGCAGATATCGCAAAAGCTGCAGCAGCAAAGAAAGCAATCTCACCAACATTGAAATGCGAATATGAAACAAAACTGGTTGGAAAGCTTTCTGCACTGGTCAATGAGATTGCAGATAAGACAGAAGAGCTTGATGCGGCTTTATTGAAAGTTCAGGAAGCAGAAGACATTGTGGAAGAGGGCTACCTGATCCGGGATCACCTGCTTCCGGTCATGAGTGAGTTAAGGGTTCCATGTGATAAAGCGGAACTGCTGACGGCAAAGAGCTACTGGCCGTTCCCGGCTTATGAAGATCTGCTCTTCGGAGTGAAGTAATTAATAATAATCGGAGGAAGAAAACATGACAGTCGAATTTTGGTTTTTAATTGGTGCAGCCCTGGTATTCTGGATGCAGGCGGGATTCGCCATGGTGGAGACGGGATTTACCCGGGCAAAGAATGCCGGCAATATCATCATGAAGAACCTGATGGATTTCTGCATCGGCACTGTTGTATTTTCCCTTCTGGGATATGCTCTGATGATGGGAGAAGATACACTGTTTGGTCTGCTTGGCAAGCCAAATCTGGATCTGTTCCTGCATTTTAAAGAGTTTATCGCCGCTCCTGCAGAAGGATTTACAAATGCAAGTTATTTTGTATTCAACCTGGTCTTCTGTGCGACAACGGCAACGATCGTTTCCGGGGCTATGGCGGAGCGGACAAAATTTTCTGCCTATTGTGTATATTCGGGCGTGATCAGCCTGATCATCTATCCGATCGAGGCTCACTGGGTCTGGGGAGGCGGCTGGCTGAGCCAGATTGGCTTTCACGATTATGCCGGTTCCTGTGCGATCCATATGGTCGGAGGCATTGCTGCCCTGATCGGTGCGATCGTTCTTGGGCCGCGTATTGGAAAATATGTGACTGATAAAGATGGAAAAGTTACAAAGGTCAATGCGATCCCGGGACATTCCATTCCTTTGGGGGCATTAGGAGTGTTCATTCTTTGGCTGGGCTGGTACGGCTTCAATGGCGCGGCAGCAACTTCTCCGTCTGAGCTTTCGTCTATTTTCCTGACGACTACAATTGCCCCGGCTATTGCAACCTGTACGACCATGATCTATACGTGGATCAAAAATGGAAAGCCGGATGTTTCCATGTGCCTCAACGCATCTCTGGCCGGTCTGGTTGGAATTACCGCAGGGTGTGATGCATTAGATGCTTTTGGCTCGGTGATCGTAGGAGTTGTTTCCGGCATTCTGGTTGTGATCATTGTTGAATTCCTGGATCTGAAACTTCATATTGATGACCCGGTAGGCGCTGTTGGCGTACATTGTGCAAACGGCATTTGGGGAACGATAGCCGTAGGTCTTTTGGCAAATCCAAATGCGCCTGCTGGACTCAGGGGGCTCTTCTATACGGGTGATTTCCGGCAGCTGGGCCTGCAGTTCCTTGGATTTATATCAGTTGCAGCCTGGGCCGCTGTGACGATGACACTTTTCTTCCTGCTCCTTAAAAAAGTGAATTTCTTACGGGCAGAACCCGCAGATGAGTTAGCCGGCCTGGATGGCAGCGAACACGGACTGCCTAGCGCTTATGCTGACTTTATGCCTGCAGTGGATAAATATGCTGAGTATGGGACCGGCGACCATATTGTAGCCGTAACAGGAACGACTCCTGTGGCTGAAGCGGTTCCGGTGAAACGGGAGCCATCATTTGCTGGTGATGGACATAAATTTACCAAAGTGGAGATCGTGTTCAAGGAAGAAAAACTGTATGCCTTGAAGGATGCCATGAGCAAGTTGGGAATAACTGGCATGACCGTCTCCCATGTTATGGGGTATGGCATGCAGAAAGGACACACGGAATTTTATCGTGGTGTTCCGGTGGAAACGGACCTTCGGCCGAAAGTACAGGTGGATATCGTTGTCTCCAAAATACCAGTGCGTGATGTGATCGAAACAGCTAAAAGCGTACTGTATACCGGACATATCGGTGATGGCAAGATCTTTGTTTATGACGTAGAGAACGTAGTCAAGGTACGTACCGGTGAAGAAGGCTATGACGCACTTCAGGATGTGGAATAAAAAGGCCGGAGGAGTTATCTGATATGTGTTCGATCATGGGTTATTGCGGCAGAGATGCCGATATGGAAAAATTCAAAGAGGGTTTTGAGCGTACAATCTCCAGAGGACCTGATGACAGCCGGATCATAGATACCGGCGAGGGTGTTTTGGGATTTCACAGATTATCGATCATGGGGCTGACGCCGTCAGGCATGCAGCCCTTTACGCTTGATGGGAGTTATGTTGTATGCAACGGGGAATTATACGGGTTTGAAAAGCAAAGAAAAGAGCTGGAGGCAAAAGGGTATTGTTTCCAAAGTGACAGTGACTGCGAGATCATCCTCCCTTTATATTTTGAGTATGGAATCGATTTTTTTGCCGCATTAGACGCAGAATTCGCCTGCATTATTTATGATGGAAAGACAAAGTCATTTCTGGCGGCCAGAGATCCGATCGGTATCCGGCCGCTCTACTACGGTTATGATGAAAAAGGGGTGATCGTCTTTGCCAGCGAGGCAAAGAACCTGGTGGGACTTGTAAAAAAGATCATGCCATTTCCACCGGGACACTATTATAAAGACGGGCAGTTCATCTGCTACTGCGACATCACACAGGTGGATACAGTATGTGAAGATGATCTGGAAACAGTCTGCAGGAACATCCACGATAAACTGACAGCAGGCGTACAAAAGCGTCTTATCGCTGATGCAAAGGTTGGTTTCCTGCTTTCCGGAGGATTGGATTCTTCGCTGGTCTGTGCGATTGCCGCAAGAGAGAGCAAGGCCCCTATCAGGACCTTTGCCATAGGCATGAGTGAAGATGCTATCGACCTGAAATATGCTAAGCAGGTGGCTGATTATATCGGAGCAGATCATACAGAGGTCTATATGACACCCGGCGAGGTTCTCTCCTCTCTGGAAAAAGTGATCGAATTGCTTGGGACCTATGATATCACCACGATCCGTGCAAGTATGGGCATGTATTTAGTCTGCAAAGCGATCCATGAACAGACAGACATCCGTGTGCTTTTGACCGGGGAAATTTCGGATGAACTGTTTGGCTATAAATATACAGACTTTGCGCCATCGGCCAAAGCCTTTCAGGAAGAATCGGAAAAACGTATCCGGGAGCTTCATATGTACGATGTGCTCCGGGCAGACCGCTGTATTTCCGTCAATTCCCTGGAAGCCAGGGTCCCGTTTGGCGATCTGGATTTTGTGGAATATGTGATGCATATTGATCCGGAATTGAAAGTCAATAAATATGGAAAAGGAAAATACCTGCTCCGCCATGCATTTGAGGGGCAGGGATATCTCCCGGATTCAATCCTTTGGCGGGAAAAAGCAGCTTTTTCTGATGCTGTCGGACACTCAATGGTGGATTACCTGAAAGAATATGCCCAGGCACAGTATTCGGATGAAGAATTTGAAACAAAACGCACACAATATTCCTATGCACAGCCGTTTACCAAAGAATCCCTCCTTTACCGCGAAATCTTTGAAAAGTACTATCCGGGCCAGGCAGAGATGGTAGTAGATTTCTGGATGCCGAATAAGGAATGGGAGGGCTGTAATGTAGATGACCCGTCCGCCCGTGTTTTATCAAACTATGGCGAAAGCGGTATTTAATATTTTTATGGAGGCAGCAGGTATGACAAAAAAGGAACAGCTTTATGAAGGCAAAGCCAAAAAGGTTTTTGCAACGGATGACCCGGAGCTTTTGATCGTTTCCTATAAGGACGATGCAACCGCATTCAATGGCCTGAAAAAAGGGACGATTGCAGGAAAAGGCATCATTAATAACCAGATGAGTAATGCGTTGATGGGTTATCTGTCAGAGCGCGGGATACCGACTCATTTTGTGCAGGAAATTAATGAAAGAGAAACGGTCGTGAAAAAAGTGACTATTGTTCCGCTGGAGGTCATCGTCCGTAATATTGCGGCGGGCTCCTTTGCCAAAAATTACGGAGTTGAAGAAGGCAGACCACTTGCGAACCCAACCATAGAGTTTTCTTATAAAAATGACGCATTAGGGGATCCCCTGATGAACGAATACCATGCGACGGCTTTAGGGCTGGCCACACATGATGAAATCCAAACGATCAAAAACTATTCCTTCCAGATTAATAAAGAGTTACAATCTTTTTGGAATGCCTGCGGGGTCACACTGGTCGATTTCAAGCTGGAGTTCGGAAGACTTTCTGACGGAACGATTGTTCTGGCAGATGAGATCAGTCCGGATACCTGTCGGCTGTGGGATGCCGCAAGCGGAGAAAAACTGGATAAGGACCGCTTCCGCCGTGATCTTGGCGGTGTAGAGGAAGCCTACCAGGAGATCATGAAACGTTTGCAGCAGCATATTTGAATGAACCAGATATCTGGAAAAAGGAGCAGAACATGAAAACATGTGCAATTGTCGGCATTAACTGGGGAGATGAAGGAAAAGGCCGAATGGTCGATTACCTGACTGGAAACTACGATATTGTTATTCGTTATCAGGGAGGAGGAAATGCAGGTCATACAGTCATTAATGATAAAGGAAAATTTGCACTGCATCTTCTTCCATCCGGCATTTTTCATACAGGTGTAGTCAATATTCTCGGAAACGGTGTTGCGCTGGATCCGGAAAACCTGTGGAAAGAAATGCAGGAAGTCATTGCAAAAGGCGTTCCCCTGACTCCGGAAAACCTGAAGATCAGTGACCGGGCCTCTCTTTTGATGCCGTGGCACCGGGATTTGGATGGCCTGGAGGAACAGCGGCTTGCAGATAAAAAATACGGTTCTACCGGACAGGGCATTGCACCGTTTTACTCTGATAAATATCAGAAAAAAACGATCCTTGCGGGTGAGCTGTTTTATCCGGAGGAATTAAAGGCGCATCTTTCCGATCTTATGGAATGGAAAAACCTGACCTTGACGAATGTCTATCATGGAAAGGCATATACGAAAGAAATGCTGGAGCAATGGCTGCATGATTATTGCGACCCGATCAAACCATTTATCTGTGACACCGGTGCTGTTCTGCGTGATGCGCAGAAACAAGATAAAAGTATTATGTTTGAAGCACAGCTTGGTGCGCTCCGGGATCTGGATTACGGAATTTATCCATACACGACGTCTTCCAATACAACAGCCGCTTATGCACCAATCGGCGCAGGTTTCCCGTCTCTGAAGCTGACCGATGTAGTTGGTGTGGTAAAAGCATATTCCACCTGTGTCGGAGAGGGTCCTTTCGTTTGTGAAATGTTTGGAGAAGAGGCTGAGCAGCTCAGAAAGATTGGTGGTGAATATGGCGCCAAGACCGGGCGGCCGCGCCGTGTCGGACCAATTGATCTGGTTGCCACCCGTTATGGAGTAGAAGTGCAGGCAGCGACCAAGATCGCGCTGACAAAAATGGACATATTAGGATATATGGAAAAGATTCCAGTCTGCACACATTATAAAGTTGGAGAGAAACTGATCGACCGCTTCCCGTTCCCAATGGAACTGGCAAACGCAGAGCCGGTTATTGAATACGTGGAGGGATGGAAGTGTGATCTGTCTGGCGCAAGAAAGTGGGAAGATCTGCCAAAGGCAGCACAGGACTATATTCTTATGATCGAAGAAGCTATTGAATGTCCGATCACATTTGTTTCCGTTGGTCCGGAGAGAGACAGCCTGATCATCCGATAATAAGAATTGTTGACAGCATGAAAGAAGGAGAAAACCATGACAGATCATTATGAATCACCGTTGGCATCACGTTATGCCTCAGATTATATGTTAAAACTGTTTTCTGCGGACGCAAGGTACCAGCTTTGGAGAAAACTCTGGACCGAACTGGCCCGTGAAGAAGGGAAACTGGGGCTTCCAATTAATGAAGCGCAAGTGAAGGAATTAGAGGAGCATATCACAGATATCGATTATGACTGTGTGAAAGCAAGGGAAAAAGAAGTTCGCCATGATGTGATGGCTCATGTTTATGCATATGGAAAGGCAGCACCTTCGGCTGCCGGAATCATCCATCTGGGTGCGACCAGCTGTTATGTAACTGATAATGCTGATCTGATCCTTTATCGGGACGCCCTTATCTATCTTCGCAGGGAACTGCTTTCTGTTTTAAAGAATCTGGCACAGTTTGCCGATCAGTATAAAGCAATGCCGATCTTGGGCTATACGCACTATCAGCCTGCACAGCTTGTGACGGTTGGTAAACGGGCAACCCTTTGGATGCAGGACTTTTATTCCGATCTGAAGGAGATAGATTTCGCATTAGAAAATATCAAATTTCTTGGCTGCCGTGGAACGACCGGAACCGAGGCAAGTTTTCTGGATCTGTTCGAAGGAGATGTGTCAAAGATCGATGCAATGAACCAGGCACTGGCAGAAACATTTGGATTTGATGCCTGCTATGACGTTTGCGGACAAACTTATCCGAGAAAAGTCGATGTCAGGATCCTGAATGCTCTTTCCTCTCTGGCGCAGAGCTGCTACCGCATGGCAAATGATATTCGACTTCTGCAGCATGACCGGCAGGTAGAAGAGCCATTTGAGAAGGATCAGATCGGATCTTCCGCAATGGCCTATAAACGCAATCCAATGCGATGTGAGCGGATCTGTTCACTGTCCCGTTATTTAATGACAGATGCTATGAATGCCCCATTGACGGCATCTGTGCAGTGGCTGGAAAGAACGCTGGATGATTCTGCAAACCGGCGTATCTCCATGCCGGAGGGATTTCTCTGTGCGGATGCCATCCTGCGTCTGGCACAGAATGTTACAGACGGTCTGCATGTAAATGAAAAAATCATCGAACGGTCTGTACAGGAATATCTTCCTTTTATCGCGACGGAAAATCTGCTGATGGAAGCCGTAAAGAAAGGCGGTGACCGGCAGGCGCTGCACGAGATCATTCGGAAATGTTCCATGGATGCGACGGCAGAAATGAAAGCAGGTAGAGACTGTGACCTTTTATCCCGTCTGGCAGCAGAAAAACAGTTCGGCCTCTCGGAAGAGGAAATGAAAGAGCTTCTGAAACCGGAACTATATATTGGCCGCTGCAAAGAGCAGGTAAGCCTGTTTTTGGAACGTCTGCAGCCAATTCTTTCGACAGCAGAGAAACAGGATATAACAATTGACCTGTAGAGAGGAAATTATGGATAAAATTCTGGTCCTGGATTTTGGCGGACAATACAATCAGCTGATTGCACGCAGAGTGCGTGACCAGCAGGTCTATGCAGAGATCAAATCCTGGCAGCAGATCACGCTGGAAGAGATTCGGGAAGAAAGATATAAAGGAATTATTTTTACTGGAGGCCCGAACAGCGTCTATGATCCGTCATCGCCGCATTATGACCCTGCTGTGCTGGATTTAGGTATTCCGATTTTAGGGATCTGTTACGGCGATCAGCTTATGGCATATATGGCGGACGGTACGGTGTCATCTGCGGAAACTTCCAGCGAATATGGAAAGACTAATTTGCATGTTTCAGAGCATATTCTTTTTCAGGAGGTTCCTTCAGAAAGTATCTGCTGGATGAGTCACACGGATTATATCAGTGAAGCACCATCCGGATTTATGACAATAGCGCACACCGTCAAATGTCCGTGTGCGGCTATGGCAGACGACACGAGGAAACTCTATGGCGTGCAGTTTCACCCGGAAGTAACACATACCGCATACGGAACACAGATCCTGCGTAATTTTCTGTTCCGCATCTGCACATGCAGTGCAGACTGGAAGGTGGAAAACTTTGCAGCGCAGCTGATTGACAAATATAAAAAACAGCTGCAGGGGAAGAAGGTGCTTCTGGCATTATCCGGAGGGGTGGATTCCTCTGTGGCAGCAGTGCTTTTGCATAAAGCCGTCGGCAGTAATCTGGTCTGCGTATTTGTAGACCACGGTCTCCTTAGGAAAAGCGAAGGCGACTTTGTAGAGAAGACCTTTAAAGAAGAACAGAAGATGAACCTGATCCGGGTAAACGCGGAAGAAAGGTTCTTAAATAAATTAGCCGGCGTGATAGATCCGGAAACTAAACGCAAGATCATCGGAGAAGAGTTTATCCGGGTTTTTGAAGAAGAAGCCATTAAACTTGGGAAGATTAATGTTTTGGCCCAGGGCACGATCTATCCGGATGTGATTGAAAGCGGAAAAGGAGATTCGGCCGTGATCAAGAGCCATCATAACGTCGGCGGTCTTCCGGATGTCATTTCCTTTGATGAGATCGCAGAACCGCTGAGGGATCTTTTTAAAGATGAAGTCCGTGCGGTCGGCACCCTGTTGGGTCTGCCGAAGGAGCTGGTCTATCGTCAGCCTTTCCCGGGACCTGGCCTTGCTGTCCGGATCATTGGAGACATCACAAAAGAAAAACTGCTGCTTTTACAGGAAGCAGATGCCATCTTCCGCGAGGAGATTGCAAAAGCACAGTTGGAGCATACACCAGATCAATACTTTGCAGTATTGACGAATGCACACAGCGTAGGTGTGATGGGAGATGCCAGAACTTATGGCTATGTCGTGGCGCTCCGTGCTGTGGAAACAGATGATTTTATGACCGCGGAATTCTCCCGCCTTCCGTATGAAGTCCTGGAGAAAGCCAGCAGCCGGATCACGAACGAGGTCCGTGGGATTTCGCGGGTCGTTTATGATATTTCATCCAAGCCGCCTTCTACGGTGGAGTGGGAATAAGGAGTTTACAAAGCATGGATGTCCATGAGGAGTGCGGTGTCTTTGGCGTCATCGCAAGCAAACCCATTAACGCAGCAGAAATCTGTTATTACGGGCTGTATGCCCTGCAGCACAGAGGACAGGAAAGTTGCGGGATCGTCGTCAATGATGACGGCGTCTTTGTGTCGCATAAGGACTTAGGGCTTGTGAACGATGTTTTTTCCAAAGAAGTTCTTTCTTCCTTCCCGGCCGGGACGATGGCAGTCGCCCATACCCGTTACGGCACGACTGGAGCTTCAAACCGGAACAACTGCCAGCCGATCGAAGTGAACCATCAGAAAGGACGCATGGCGATCGCGCATAACGGCAATTTGTCCAATGCGGCAGAGCTGCGGAGCGAACTGGAACTTTCCGGCGCGATTTTCCACACCTCTTCTGACACGGAAACGATCGCATACATCGTGACCAAGGAACGGCTGCAGTCCCCTTCGATCGAAGAAGCTCTCAGCCGGGCGATGAATATTCTGGAAGGAGCCTATTCGCTGATCCTGCTTTCCCCGCAGAAACTGATCTGTGCACGTGACCCATATGGGTTCAGGCCGCTCTGCTATGGAAAAACCGAAGACGGCATGTATATCATCGCATCCGAAAGCTGTGCACTCAAAGCGGTGGGAGCAGAGTTCATCCGCGATGTGGAACCCGGAGAGATCCTGATCTTTAGTAAGGATGGAATCAGATCCCGGAAGGAACACTGCGGGAAAAAAGAGAAAAAGATCTGTGTATTTGAATATATATACTTTGCAAGACCGGATTCGGTAGTGGATGGCATTCCTGTCCATGAAGCCCGGATCAATGCCGGCATGGCACTGGCCAGGACCCATCCGGTCTCAGCAGATATTGTGATCGGAGTTCCGGACTCCGGGCTTGATGCAGCACTGGGATATAGCCGGGAATCAGGAATCCCATGTGAGATCGGACTGATCAAAAACAAATATATCGGCAGGACGTTTATAGCGCCGGACGGCAGACTGGATCAGGTCAAGATCAAACTGTCAGCTGTAGAGTCAGTGGTTAAGGATAAACGGATCGTTCTGATCGATGATTCGATCGTCCGGGGGACGACGAGCGGAAGAATCGTGAGGCTCCTTAGGGAAGCCGGGGCAAAAGAAGTGCATATGCGGATTTCCGCACCGCCGTTTTTGTTCCCTTGCTATTACGGAACGGATATCGACTCACAGGATAATCTGATCGCCTGCCGATATTCTGTTCCGGAGATTGCAGAAATGATCGGGGCTGATTCCCTGGGGTATCTGCCAAAAGAACACCTCAAAGATCTTGTGGAAGACGGCAGATTCTGCAGCGCATGTTTTGACGGGGTTTATCCGACACAGATTCCGAAAGATTCGCGGAAAGACCGGTTTGAACGCCGTTTGTCTGAAATAAATGACGAGGTTAACGTATGTTAAAGAATCCGGATAAAAAGATCGTGCTGGAAGACGGGACGGAATATTTAGGATATTCCTTTGGTTCCACACGGGAAAAAATCCTGGAGATCGTTTTTAATACATCCATGGTTGGATACCAGGAGATTTTATCCGATCCATCCTATACAGATCAGGCGGTTGTCATGACGTATCCCCTGATCGGCAATTACGGCATGAATGCCGATGATTATGAAACACAAACACCAACGATCGGGGCACTGATCGTACATGATTATAATGACGAGCCATCTAACTTCCGCAGCGAGGAAACGCTTGGTGCCGTCATGGAACGTTATGACATTACAGGTATTTACGGCATGGACACCCGAAAGCTGAACCGGTCGATCCGCGATTACGGAAGCCGCAAGGCACTGCTGACCGACGCGGAGGTTCCGCTTGAGAAATGCCTGGAGAAATTGCAGGAGGCAAAACTTCCTCATGACCAGGTAGCACGCGTCAGCTGCAAGGAGATAAAAAAATATCCGGCAGAAAAAGAAAAGTTTCATGTAGTGGCGATCGATTGCGGAATGAAGCAGAACATTGTCCGCTCTCTGGTAAATCGTGGTTGTTCTGTCACGGTCGTTCCATGGAACACAAAGGCAGAAGCTATTAAAGCGCTGCGTCCGGATGGGATCTTTCTTTCCAACGGACCGGGGGATCCGACGGATGTTCCGGAAACCATTCAGACAGTGAAGGATCTTCTGGGGAAATATCCCATCTTTGGGATCTGTCTCGGACACCAGATCCTGGCGCTTGCTTATGGAGCAAGAACCTATAAATTAAAATTTGGTCACCGCGGGGGAAATCATCCGGTTAAAAACCTTCTGACTGGAAAGATTGAGATCACCTCGCAGAACCATTCCTATGCGGTGGATCCGGAGAGTATTCCGGAAACACCATTATCTGTGACACATATCAATCTGCTCGATGAAACGATCGAGGGCGTCTGCTGCGATAAGGATAGGGCATTCAGTGTGCAGTACCATCCGGAAAGTGCGCCGGGACCGCAGGACAGCCCATACCTGTTTGATCTGTTTCTGAAGCAGATGGAGGGATAAAAGCAGCATGCCGAAACGGAAAGACATTCATAAAATCATGGTGATCGGTTCCGGACCGATCGTGATCGGTCAGGCCGCAGAGTTTGACTATGCGGGCACGCAGGCCTGTCTGGCGCTGAAAGAAGAAGGGTATGAGGTGATCCTCTGCAATTCTAATCCTGCCACGATCATGACGGACACGCAGATTGCCGATAAAGTCTATATGGAACCGCTGACGCTGGAATATATTGCCCGGATCATCCGTCACGAACGGCCGGATGCGATCCTGCCGGGCATCGGCGGCCAGACCGGTCTGAATCTGGCTATGCAGCTGGAAAAGAAAGGGATCCTTGCGGAATGCCGTGTGGAACTCTTAGGCACGAAGAGCAGTTCGATCGAGAAAGCGGAAGACAGGGAGCAGTTCAAGCTCCTGTGTGAAGAACTGGGGGAGCCAGTCCTCCCATCGGACATCGCATCTTCTATTGAAGAAGGACTGGCAGTGGCCCAGCAGATTGGTTATCCGGTTGTCCTTCGGCCAGCTTTTACGCTGGGCGGTACCGGCGGAGGATTTGCAGAAAATGAGGACGAATGCAGGGAAGTGCTGAAAAATGCACTGGAACTTTCTCCGGTCCGGCAGGTGCTGGTGGAAAAGAGTGTCAAAGGATACAAAGAGATTGAATACGAAGTGATGCGGGATTCCAATGATACCGCCATCACCGTCTGTAATATGGAGAATCTGGATCCGGTGGGGATCCACACAGGAGATTCTATTGTGGTCTGCCCGTCACAGACACTTACCAATAAGGAGTATCACATGCTCCGGGACAGTGCTTTAAAAATCATCCGCGCGCTGCAGATCGAAGGCGGCTGCAATGTGCAGTTTGCACTGGATCCGCATTCTTTCCAGTATTATGTGATCGAAGTCAACCCGCGGGTATCCCGCTCTTCGGCACTGGCATCCAAGGCTAGCGGATATCCGATTGCCCGTGTTTCAGCAAAGATCGGTGTCGGCATGACGCTGGATGAGATAAGGATCGCCAACACACCGGCTTCTTTTGAACCGTCGCTGGACTATGTGGTGACCAAACTTCCAAGGTTCCCGTTCGACAAATTCGCGGATGCCAACAATACGCTTTCCACACAAATGAAAGCAACCGGCGAAGTCATGAGTGTCGGCAGGACCTTTGAGGAAAGCCTTCTGAAAGGGACAAGGTCCCTGGAGATTGCCGTTTTTCATCTGTATCTTCCTAAGTTTGACGATATGACAGAAAAGGAACTCCTGGACTATGTCCGCATCGGCACGGACGACAGGCTCTATGCGATCGCGGAACTGCTCTGGAGGGGATTTGACGAGAATATCATTGCCGATATCACGGCAATCGACCTTTTCTTCCTGCGAAAGGTCAAAAAGATCGTGGAGATGGAAAAGGAAGTTAAGCAGTACCCATGGGACTTAGAGCATCTGATCGCCGCCAAAAAGATGGGCTTTTCGGACCGGGAACTTGCCTTTCTCTGGGATACAGACGAAATGGAAGTCTATCG
>JAEEGI010019438.1_pt1 | contig 13690 bp, 9 predicted proteins | sample 8958751 | NCBI WGS metagenome assembly JAEEGI01 (sample SAMN16246545, study PRJNA631951) | gut metagenome | biome: gut microbiome; feature: rumen; material: KS-attached | host: Bos | place: Iran: Karaj | collected 2018-10
GTTCTTTTCGCCGGCTTCCTTTGCTGTGAGTATCTCTTTCGCCTCAGCGTTTAAATCCTTTTTAAGAGCATTCAGATCAAGGTACCGAAACCTTACATTCTGGACTGCGTCCAGCCCGGAAATGCTGCTCTCACCTTCGAGCTCGAATTCATAGCTTGCCTTTAGTGCATTGTAGGCAAGAACTGCATTCGCTTCTTCTGAGCTGCAATCAAAATTAAGTTCTGAAACGCCGGTTATGCTCTCGTTTAATTTGTCATAATCACCGTCAACAAGTGCCTGAAAGAATCTCTCAACTGCATCTGACGGGGCTTCCGCTGCCCTGCCGGCCAGCGTCCCTGCGCCGATTCCCGCAATGCACGCGATAACGGCCAAAGCAAAAGCTGCAGCCGCAATAACAAACCAATTACTGTTTATTTTGATTTTTTTCTGCCTGTCACTCATCCGGATCCTCTTTTATTATGACTTTCAAATGCAGTTGAAACAAAATATTTTAACATCTTTTCCTGTCGTTTACAATAAATTAAGGCATCGCATCCTTATATACACGGCAAAAGCCCGCGGAATAAATTCCGACGGGCTTAAAACGAATATAGCCGAAATTACTTGAGACCGTACTTTCTGTTGAACTTATCAACACGGCCGCTGGTGTCGACGAGTTTCTGTTTGCCGGTGTAGAACGGGTGACACTTGGAACAGATCTCAACCATGATGTCTTTTTTCGTGCTTCCTGTGGCGATCACATTGCCGCATGCGCACCTGATGGTCGTCTGCTGGTAATTCGGATGAATGCCTTCTTTCATTTTATTGCTCCTTATATAATGCTGTCTTGATTTGCCAAAGGCATAGTTACAAGACGCAGAGGCTATTATATCAGGGCATTCTTTGTTTTGCAAGCATTTTTATAAGATCGTGATATTTTTACGTGGTCTTAAAAAACACAGTATCTTTTCTTTCACATTTTTGCCTGTGATCCGCTCCAAAGCTGCTGAATATGCGAGGATCTGTGCCCTGTAATGCTCTGCTCTGTTCCTTATCTCTTCATCGGTAAATACGGCATCTGTCTTGTAGTCCAGAACAACAATTCCGTCCTTCTCTTCAAAGAAGCAGTCGGCAACACCCTGTAAAAGGATCTCGTCATCTTCCTCTGTATCAAAAAGCTCTGCCGCTTTCATGAGCATTGAAAATTTAAACTCTCTGGTGATCTTTTCAGCCTTTCTGAGCCTTATACCTGTTTCTGAAGAGAGAAAATCTGTTATAAGCCGCCTGTCAGCTGCTCTGTACTCTCTTTCGCTCATCACGCCTTCTGTCAGCAGCCTTTCCGCTTCCTTTTCCGTATATTCTCTTCCTGAAAACGCGCTGATATCCATATGCTGAAGCAGCAAATGGGTGGCTGTTCCTCTCTCGGAAGCGCTTATCTTCGCAGTATCCTTTACAAAATCGGGCTCCGGAAAGCTCTGTCCGGATGAGTCAGTTCCTATCTGAATACTGTCCTCATCTTCAGTTCTCCTTCCCTTTAATGCTGTGGCAGTTATCTTTGAAGGGAGTTCCTGAGCTTCTTTATGCGGATAGATAAACGAAAGCCTTCTTTCTATCTCTGAGATCAAACCCTCATCTGCAGTGATCTCCTCCGGTTTTTCTTTGTTTTCTTTTTCTTTTCTTTCCGTATCCGCAGATCTATCCGCTCTGACCGGAACCAGCTCTACAGTTGTTCCATTGTCAGCAAGCGCTGCTTTTAGATACCAGTCGAAAGGCGTTGCCGCAGTCAGCAGAGTTTCCGGCTCTATTGGAGAACTGACTTCTTCATTTAAGTCCGGGAAGATCTTCGGCGCTGCTGTCATGAAAAGATATTCTTTCGCTCTTGTCATTGCGACATAAGCAAGCCGCATCTCCTCGGATTTCATTTCGCGGTTCAAACGGTATTTTATTGCATTGTAAGCGAGGGTCGGATACTCGATTCCTCTGGCATTGTCTGTGAGTTTGCTGCCGAGGCCCAGTTTCGGGTGAATAAGGACTCTTTTTTTCTCGTCGTTTGTATTGAATTTCCGGCAGAGATCGCTCAAAAACACGACAGGGAATTCCAAACCTTTGGACTTATGTATAGTCATTATCTGTACAGCTCCGCCGGCAGCAGCTTTTGAGACCGGATTTTTCCCGCTCGCAGCATTTCTTCTCAGCCGCTCTACAAACTTGTGAAGGCCCTTATATCCGGCCTTTTCAAAGTCATCTGCAAGCTTCAAAAGCTCCAGCAGATTGCCCCTTCTCTCTGCACCGCCCGGCATTGCACTGAATATTGCGATAACATCGAGTCTGTTATATATGTGAAACAGCAGATCCCCGACCGGCAAATCGGAAGCTGTCTTTCTGAAATACTCCAGCGTTTCTGTAAATCTTTTGCATTTTCCGTTTTCCGACGCGTTAAGACAGGTATATATATCTTTGTCCCTACCTTCCGATCTGATCTCTGCAAGCTCATCGCTTGTAAAGCCGAACACGGGCGATGTCAGCGCCGCCACCAGAGGAATATCCCTGTGCGGATTATCTATAACTGAAAGTATGGATACGAGAGAGCTTATCTCTATGCTTGCATAATAATCCTCTCCCTGTCCCGAAGCGACGGGTATCCCGTATTTGCTTAAAGCCCTTCTGTATACAGGTCCTACACTGTTGGCGGAGCGGAGAAGTATCGCTATATCCCCGTATCCGAGCTCTTTAGGCCCGTTTTTTCCCATAACGGTAATTTTATCTGAGACAAGCTGTTTGATTTTTTTAGCGACGCATTCCGCCTCATATTTTGTGCAGTCAGTTTTTTCTTCCCCGTCAGGGGTCTCGGGGATCTCATATATTGATAAACTGACTCTTTTCAGATTATCACCGGTCTCGTCATAGGCAGCACTGTATCTCAGTTCCGCGTCACTGTCGTAATTGATCTCTCCTGCTTCCTCAGACATACATGAGCGGAATACGCTGTTTACGGCAGCGATTATCTCTTTTCTGGAGCGATAATTCTCCTTCAGAAAAATCTTTCTGTATGCCGAATTCGGATCCGAAGAATATTCTTTATATTTTTTAGTAAATATAGCGGGGTTTGCAAGGCGGAAACGGTAAATGGATTGCTTTACATCACCCACAGCAAAGAGATTTCTTCCGTTATTTTCAGATACAGCGTTAAAAATGGTCTCCTGGACATCGCTGATATCCTGGTATTCATCGACCATTATCTCTCTGAACCTCTCCGAGATACTGAGGGCCGTCTCAGTCGGTGTCCCGTCCTCATTTGTAAGTATCCGGGCAGCAACATGCTCCATATCGGAATAGTCTATAAGGCCCTGTCTTCTTTTTTCCGCAATGAAGGCGGCATCAAAATCTTCCGTCAGCCTTATCAGTGCCTCAAGCGCCGGAGCGGTTTCCGAGATCTGACGCAGGATACTCTCCGGATCAGTCGAAAAGTTTTCTGCAAGCGATTTCAGTTCATCTTTGCATTTTTTTCTTCTCGCCTGAAGATACTTCTTCAGGACCTCATCATATTCTCCTCTGATCCTGCTAAGCGTCGGGAAGTTTACATCAAGCGCCTTGGCTGTTTTTTCCCACCGGTCTCCGGCTGCCTCTGTGGCTCTGACAAGAGCTCTGAGTCCTTCAGCTGTTTCGCTGAAGCTTGCCGTATATGCAGATGCTGCAGCCGCGTCTCTTTGCATAAGACTTATAAGTCTGTCAAATTCACCCGCCCAGAAATTTGCTTTTCTCGAAACAGCTCTGAGCAGTTCCTTGCCCCAAGGCGTTTCTCCCGGGTCTTTTGCCCTTGCTGAGTCTGTCAGCTGGCTTTTCTGCTGTTCCAGCCATTTGGCCGGTCTTGCGTGGCTCTGCATTTTGGCATGGAGGTCCAACAGTGTCTCTGTAAGAGCCGAATCGTCTGTTCCCCGGCCTATATTGTCCGCAAGCGTTTTGAATCCCTTGTCATTCTCTATATTCAGGTAGTATTCTTCCAGGACCTTGTCGGCCACGGTCTTTCTTATGGTTTCAGCCCTCTCCTCGTCCGCGACTTTAAATCCTGCGGGGAGATCAGCTGCCTGGCAGTTTTCTCTGAGTATATCCGTACAGAAGCTATGAATGGTGCCTATTTTTGCGTTGGCTGTTTTGGCGCTTTCCCTTCTCAGTTTTTCCTTCAGATCATCCGGAAGCACATCTTTTTCCAGAGTTTCCTGTATCTCCTGCTTTATTCTGGACCTGAGCTCTGCAGCAGCCGCTTTTGTAAAGGTGATTACCAGAAATTCCTCTATGCCCGCATCGGTTTCTCTGAGATATCTCATAAGGCGCTCTGTGAGCACCTTAGTCTTTCCGCTTCCGGCTCCGGCGGAGACCAGAACGGCACCATTTTCGGCGCATATTGCAGCTTCCTGTGAAGGAGTGGGTTTAAACTCTGCGTTCATTACTTTTCTCCTTCTATCTGCTCCCAAGCAGTCTCGTCCTTTAGCTTCGGTCTGAACCTGACTTTATCTCCGTTTATCCCGTCTGTAAACCTGCAGACTTCTTTGTACTCGCAGTATTGACAGGAATCCAGTCCCTCGGATCTGAGCGGGGAGGCTTCTATTCGTCCTTTGCGTATCTCCTCAGCCATGCCTGTAAGGCAGCGTTCAACATGCCTGGACAGCGCACCCATTCGCTCTGTGCTCACCGTAATGTTGGGCATCAGGATCTTCTTTTCTTCATTATTCTCCCAGGCAGCTATGATCTCAGGATCGTCTGTTACAAGACCGGTCCTTCTGATGTCCTTAAATCTGGCTTTTTTTATTTCCGCATCGGATATATCGCTTTTGGCTGTGACCGGTTTGAATTTGGCAGGCACATACATTATCCCCGCAGGGACGACTTCTCTGCCGTACAATCCGCTTCCGTTTTTTTCAAGCGCGAACAGATAAAGGAGCATCTGAAGATCGAGCCCGTATGAGATGTTTGAAATGTTGAATTTCTTTGCTCCCGTCTTGTAGTCCGCGATCCTTATATAAAGCTTCCCATTGTGCTCAAACCCGTCTACTCTGTCGATCTTCCCGGTGAGTGTTGCGGTATCTTTTCCGTCCCCAAGCTTTAAGATCCCCAGAGTATCATTTTCGGAAAGATCCAGTTCAAAGCTCAGCGGTTCAAAATCCGTGCTTTTCAGTTCTTCCGCCATTTCAAAGGCTATTTTTTTTGCATCGTTTTCCAGTCTGGAAAACAGATGTTTAAATCTCCCGCTCTGCTCAGAAAGTCCTCCGAGCACCTCTTCGGCATAAGCTTTTATCGCTTCGGAAACGGCAGCTTCCACATCTTCGGCTTTTGCCTTTTTAAATCCGCCGATTTTCTTTATGCTGCTTGCAGTATGCTCCAGCACATAGTGAATAAAGCTTCCGTATTGCGCTGCATCCATTTCCTGCTCTCCGTCTTTCGAGGTTTTGAGCCCGTATTTGCAGAAATAAGCGTAAGCGCATTTTACATAAGTGTCCGCTCTTGTCGGATTCAGTTTCAGACTGCTTCCGTACAGTTGCCTGACACTTTTAGAAGAAAGTGAACCTCTGTCTGTCCCGGCTGCCTTCTGAAGCGTTTCAAGCCTTGAAGGATAATTCCGTCTCAGGTACTCCGCTGCAGCAGTTTCTTTTTCTCCAGGTGCCGATAATGAGTTTGCAGCAAGCTCTGTAACCTGCGAAAGCGCTGACATCTCAGCTTCCGTCACAACCCCTGGCCAAATCTCTTCTCCAAACATTTTTGAGGCTTTTTCCATAATAAACGAAGGCGCGACCGTATTTCCCTCTTCATCAGTCGAGGTATAACTGATATAGAGACTTTCGGAGGGAAGGCTCAGGCAGTTATAGATAAGGGTATACTCCGCCCAAACTGCCTGCTCATTATCTTTGATGTCTATATTCAGCGTTTTCAGTTCCTGTCTTTCTTTGGCGGTAAAAACACCTGTTTCGGAGCCCGCAGCAGGAAGCGCTTCGTTTGAGGCGCCAAGAATCAGCAGATGTCTGATATTGCGTCTTCGCATCCTGTCAAAATCACCTGCAGCGACCCTGTCCAGAGCAACCGGGATCCTGCCGGTCTCATATCTGGAGAGCAGGGCAATTATCAGCTTCCCAAAATCCTCCGTATTCATGGGCGAGTCACCCAGAGTAAGCGCTGCCTGCTCAAGAGCTTTCACAACAGTCTTCCATAAAACTGCATATTCGGAAGCAAGTTCCTCTGCTCCGGTTTCCCTGAGCTCCGCAGCTCTTTCATCAAGTCTTCGTGCAAGCTCGGCCTCCGTCAGATATTCTGCCAGCGCTTTCAGGTGCTCTCCCGCGGTCTTTGCCTCTTTTTCTTTAGCCTCACAGCTCAGAAGCGGCTTTGCAATCCGTTTTCTGACTGCATTTATCCTCGCCAGTTTTTCCTCGCTCTCGGCGGTGATTTCTGCTCCGAAACCGTCAGGGTGCCTCCTCCAGTCTTTTTCGGAGTGCCAGGCGCTGCTCCAAAGTCTCCATCGGTTTAAATAGTTTTCGAGCAGATCGCAGTCCTCACGGCTTTCTCCCGTGAGTCCATATCTTATGTAGGTAATAATATCCTCTCTGTTCCAGCCGCCGCAGATTATCTCGTACACCCCTGCGATCATAGCCGGGAAAGGTTTTGAGAGCAGGCTGTTCTTTTTGCTTAAGAACAGCGGGATCGAATACATGTCAAAGGTGCTCTTAAGCGCCGTCTCATAACGTTCAAATCCCCTGACTGCCACGGCGATATCTCTCCAGCGGCAGTCTTTTTCACGAACAAGTCTGAGTATCTCTCCTGCGGCCATTTCGCATTCGTCAAAAACAGAAGCCGCCGAAAAGAGCTTTACATTGCTCTCTCCCTCGAACTTTTCCGGGGGAATGCTAAGAATGTTTTTTGCAAGAGCTGCCGCGGACCTGTCTTTCCCAGGCGCATTTCTGCATGCAGTACCCTTGAATTCAATACCATTTTTCTTCGAAAAAGCGTGAAACTTCTCCGCTGCAGCCACAGACATCGCAAAGATCTCATTTTTGGGGTCTTCGGGGTCTATGGTGAGACATACTGTGAGATCGGCACCATTTTCCGCCAGTGCGAAAAGAACCGAGTACTCCTGAAATGTAAAATCTGTAAATCCGTCTGCATATATCTTCAGACCTTCGCCGATCTTTTTCTCTTCGATAAATCTGCAGAGGTTTGTAAGCCTGTCCGCCGGGTCTGCTTTTCCGGAGAGGATCGCCTCCTCATAGGCATTCGTCAGAACGCAGAGGTCTTCAAGCTTTTTCCTGAGCACAGAATCTTCACAGCGCGATGCTGCCTCGCTGAGTCTTTCAGCCGTGATCCCGCCCGCTTTAAGTTCATCTATCGTCTGAAGCAGCATCTCCTGTCTGTCCGCTTTTCTGTTGAGGCTTCCGTATATGTTCAGTTTCCCGCCTGAGAGCTCCATAGCCTCATAAAGGCATAGGAATCTCCCTCCTTTATCGAGAAACTCCGGCTCCCTGCCCCCGTATTCCGAGTAGAGATTTCTTGCAAGCCCCGTAAAGCTCATCACTTCGGCATAAAGAGAAGTGCTGTCTCCGCAAGCTTTGCAAAGTTCTCTTTCTGCCTCATGGCTGTACTGCTCCGGCACCAGAAGTATATAGCCGCCGATGCCCTTGCTCACCGCAAGCGCCAGTTCTCCGAGTATGGAAGTTGTTTTGCCGGTTCCGGCTTTTCCGTAAATCACTCTGATCATGGCCATATTTTATCAGTTGTAGCTCAAAATTTAAAGTGCTATAATGTCCCTACTTTTGACATAAAAAGGACCCTGTAAAATGAATAACGAACTTACTCGCGAAGATATCAGAAAAATGCAGGAAGAGCTTGAAGAAAGAAGGCTCGTCACCCGCCCGAAGATCATGGAGGATGTTGTAAGAGCCAGATCCTTCGGCGATCTCAGTGAAAACGACGAATACAAGACCGCAAAAAAAATGCAGCGGGAAAATGACGCGAGAGTCAGATATCTTGAGCGTATGATTAAGACGGCAACGATTATTGAAGATACATCCTCTTCGGATGAGGTCGGCCTTTATGACCTTGTAGGCGTATATATGCCTGAAGATGACGAGACCGTTACTCTCAGCGTGGTAACAACTGTTAGAGTTGACCCGGGCAAAGGCTTCATAAGCAAAGAATCTCCCCTTGGTCAGCAGCTCCTCGGGAAAAAGATCGGCGATTCCTTTACCGTCAGAGTCAGTGACACATATTCATACGAGGCAAAAGTCGTCAGCATAGAAAAAGGGGAAGACGACGGATCCGCTCCGCTCCTTTCCCACTGAATGAAAGGCCTGATCAGAAAAAATATAATACTGATCCTGTGCTTTGCGCTGCTTGTCGGGGCGTTCTCTGAAAGTGCCTCAGCTGACTCTTCTCTGGAGACTTCTACCGCCGGAATATACGAATGGCGTCAGAACACCCCTCAGGAGGGCGATAAGGAAGGTCATGTGCGGTGGGCAGACCTATATGGCGATCTCGTATGGGGGAGCGCCTGCTGCGTGCTGTCCGTCGCCATCCAGATCGCAAGGACCGATCTTGTTAAAGTGGATGAAAGCGCGGCAGTTTTCGATAACCGGATCGGGCATATGACCGGGTTTAACCCCGCAAGCTTTGCCCGAGCCTGGAGAGAGTCCGGGTATCTCTACTACGATGCGTATATAGCCAGCTGGCAGCGCGTTTCCGACATTGTGCCGGGTTTTGAGCTCGTCACCGGTACTGTCGAAGGCTTTGAACAGACTGCTCTTTACCGCTATCTTTTCAATGCTTCAAACAGGAAGACCATCGTCCGTGATTTCACAACGCTTCTCAACGACGGTTTTTATCCGATCGTTCAGTGCTACGGGAGCTACGGTTCCCACTATGTGCCTGTTGTCGGTGTTTCAGAAGATGATGTGATAGTCGTAGACCCGGCGGACGGGAATGTAAAGAGCCTTTTTGATGTCCGTGTTACCAGGTACAGCAGGCGCTGGTTTCCCAAGGCGTTTCGGGACTACTGCAGCAGCAATTTCGGCACAGAGGGAGTCGGCTGCTGCCTTCTGTATACTGCAGACAGTTCCAGAAACCGTGAGGATTTTACCTATACGCTCTGCCTCGACGCAGGTTTCGATATCTCATTAAACAGCAGCTCTAAAATAAAAAAATACCCTTACTCGTCCTCAAAAACTTTATATAAAGCAGAAAAAAACGCCTTTTATACGGCGACCAGACTTTTTGAAAACGATGAAGGCGAGTACTGGTATGAAGTTATGTTCGAAGATTCCTCTGCCTATTTAAATGCAGCTGCGACACATGAATATATACCTCAGGGGCTTCTGGTTATTCTGTCTCCGCCTCCTGCTGAAAAGAATGAATAAAACGCTGCGACTCTCTGCCGCAGCGTTAATTTATTATTGCAAATGTCACTTTATTTCCGCCGGTCTCCTTTGCTCCGTCAAGTGCTTTTTCTGCTCTTTTCAAAGCATCTCCGGGGCTTTCTTCCTCCTGTTTTTCGGCATATCCGATGCTGAGAGTCTGCACGCCTTCACTGCAGCCGCTGTTTTCAATCTCCTCTTTTTCTACTCTCTTTCCGATCTCATCGAGATACGAATACGCCGTTTCCTGATCCGTATTCAGGAAGATGCTGACAAACTCATCTCCGCCGTACCTGGTGCAGAAACCGCCTTTTTCAAGCGTCACCTCATATATGCATTTTGCCGCTTTCTTCAGTGCGGAATCGCCGGATACATGGCCTTCCGTATCATTAAATACTCTGAAAAAATCCAGGTCGGAAACGGCCACGAAATATCCCCCTTCACAATCAGGGAAATCGGAGAAATATTTATCCAAAGCGTTCCGGTTGGGAATCCCGGTGAGCCCGTCAGTCATGCCTGCAAGGGCAAGCTTTTCATTTATCATGAAATTCTTTGCAGCGCGTGTACGAAGATATCTGGCTGCAAGCCCCGCAGCGGCAAGAACCGCGAAATATACAGCGGTATAACCGGGGCCCAGGTCCCTGTTCGTGACAAAGAGAAGGCACACTGTGCTTAAAGCGGCGAAATACCAGAGTCCTGCCTTGCTCATCTGCTTATCATAAAATACGATGACCCCATACATTACTGCAGCTGCTATCAAAGCATATGAAAATACGGACCTCAAAGAATCACTCACAAAGAAAAGCGTCAATCCTACCGCAAAAACCGCATAATATATCTCACAGCAGAGCTCAAGGCTCTCACTCTTTGTCTGTTTTTTTGAAAGCATGTGGCCTAATGCTATCATCTCCGCGACAGATACTGTAAGAAGTATTATCTCCGCCGCTTTGTTCATATCCGCGCTTCTTACGGTCAGATAAAACCCTGTCAAAGAATCGCTTATTATTAAAGCGAGCTGTATGACCGCGACTAAGAAAGCAGCAACAAGCGTTCTTACAGCTTCCGCTGTAAGAGATTCCCGGCGGAAATGATCCTGCTGCAGGACATTCATCTCACCGGTATATTTACCGGTATCAAGAGAATCCCTGATTCCGGAGACTATATCGCTTATTATCTTTTTTGCCGTAATCTGTCCCATAACTGAATTATTATAACATGTGAGAGCTTTTACTGCAAATAACTGTCTCTTCTTTTTGTATTGTCTGTGAATAAAATCGCGTTTCCTTGAAAAACTGACTGTTTTATGTTAGTTTATATTTAATATACTGTGGAATGAAAGGAACCTGTGGGCAATGATTATATACGAATCTGCTGAAGACTATCTTGAAGCTATGCTCGTGCTTCAGGAAAAGCACGGATATATCCGCTCCATCGATATCGCCAACCACCTGGGAGTTACAAAACCCAGCGTTTCCTATGCCGTAAAGCGCCTTCGCGAAGGCGGTTACCTGACCATGGACGAGAACAGTTTTATCAAGCTTACTCCGGAGGGCATGGAGATCGCAAGCAAAATATATACACGCGAAAAAGTGCTCACCCGCTTCTTCATATATCTCGGCGTAGATGAGAAGACCGCGAAAGAAGATGCCTGCAAGATCGAGCATGACCTGAGCGAAGAAAGCTTCGTGGCTTTAAAAAGTCATGTCGAATCTCTGAAATGAAATACAGTAAAGCTTTTAATTCCTTCCTTCTCGTCTTTGGCATACTCTGCTGGCTCTACTATCTCGGGATGGGATTTGCCGTGCGCTTCGGCCAGTCATTTCTGTGGGTCTGGCCGCTTCTCGGCACATTCTGCATCGCGAGATACTTTATTGTTAAAAAATCCATTGCCTCCGGCAAGGCTCCGGCGAACAGAAAACTCATAATAGCATTTCGTGTCACAGTCGTGATCTGTCTTGCCGTTTTTCTTTTTGCCGAATGCTTTATCGTCTCAGGCGCTTTTGAAAAGGCTCCCGACGGGCTCGACGCGATAATAGTGCTCGGCGCCCGTGTCAACGGACTCGTTCCATCCGGAGCCCTTGTCCAGAGGACTGAAAGAGCTGCTGTCTACTTAAGTGAAAATCCCGAGACTGTCTGCATCGCCTCCGGAGGGCAGGGAAGCGGTGAGGAGATCAGCGAAGCTCTCTGTATAAAGCAGCAACTCCTTTCCCTTGGTATATCCGGGGACAGAATAATTCTCGAGGACAGCTCCACAAACACCTCCGAAAATCTGGACTACAGCACGGATCTTCTGCCTGATAATACTGAAACTGTCGGCATAGTCACCAATGATTTTCATGTGTACAGAGCTCTTCTGATCGCGGGAAACTACCCCGGGTATGAATTTTACGGTATTCCCGCGAAGTCCACTCCTTACGGGTTTATCCACTACGCCATGCGCGAGTTTTTCGGGCTCGGTAAGGGGATATTGAATCACGAACTTGTATTTGCGGGATGAGTGCAATGATATGAACAGTATTCTTTTTGCAACAGGAAAAAAAGGTATTATTATAGACATCATTTTTGCCGTAGCGGGGAGCTTCCTTGTTGCGGCAGCTTTGAGCATGTTCACTGTGCCGAACGACATAGCTCCGGGCGGGATCACCGGTCTTGCCACAGCTCTTGCTCAGATCCTTCCGGTAAAGATCAGCGTGCTTACATTTATACTTAATGTGCCTTTATTGCTCTGGGCATGGAAAGATCTGGGCATTAAATCCGTCTCGATGACTATTGTCTCCACCGCTCTTCTTTCCGTATTTATAGAGCTCACTGACCGTATTCTCCCGGCATATACCAACAACGAGCTTCTGGCATCTGTTGCAGGCGGAGCCTTGAGCGGTCTCGGGGTCGGGATCCTGTTTCTGCGCGGCATAAGCACCGGAGGTACTGATCTCATAGCACTGCTTCTGAAAAAGCTCTTCCCCAACGGCGCTCTCGGCACTCTTCTTCTCATTGTGGATGCGACCGTGGTCCTGATAGCTGTCTTTATTTTTAAGGAGATCGAAGTTGCTCTGTACTCGACTATAAGCATTTATGTCTCCTCAAAAGTGATCGACGCCCTCGGCCAGGGCGTCGATTACGCGAAAGTTATCTATATCGTTACGGATAAAGGAGATGAAATATCCAAAGTCCTCAACACTTATACAGACCGCGGCACTACGGCGATCGCGGCGAGGGGCGGCTATACGGGGGACAGCAAGCAGCTCATTATAAGCGTCACGAGGCGCAATGTGCTGGCCCAGACTCTTCGCCTCATAAAGCAGACAGATCCTTCAGCCTTTACCTATGTGACGGACTCGACTGAAGTCCACGGCGAGGGCTTCAAGCCGGATTGAGGCAGCTCCCTCTCAGATATCTCTTTCCATCGTGACCGCGGTGTAATCTCCGCGGTCTTTTTCTTTTCCGGTGATGGCGAATCCCTGCGAGCTCCAGAAATCGATCGCTTCTCCGTTACACGAGGCACACTCAAGGGAGAGCTTATCATAGTTTTGGGCTTTCATGGCTGCCCTCACATCCGCGAAGATCTGTGAGCCGATGCCTTTCCCCTGGAGCTCAGCATCCACCATGAACCAGCCTATAAACGCGTCATCCTTCTCGGGATATCCTGTAATGAGATCCATTACTGCAGTGAGCTTATCATCTTTATCATAGAATCCGACAAAGAACTTGTCCGTCTCTCCTGCCCCGTCCGGCACCTCGCTTATTACCTCCGTAAGGCTGTCGGGAGAGGGCTCGGTATTCATATAGCTGTAGTATTTGGTATTTGCCTTGGCGAGATCATATACATCGGAGATATCCGATCTCGTTATACGCTTGACCTTGTATTCCGAGGAGAGCGATTCTATATCGAGTTCATCGCCGCGATTGCCGCTTTCATATTCTATCGCCTTGCGGAACTGCGTCTCATAAAGCTCTCTGTAGGTCCCGTTCATCGCGAGAAGCTCCTCGTGGGTCCCCTGCTCGGCAATGATTCCGTCTTTTACGACAAGAATGCAGTCCGCCTTCAGGATCGTCGAGAGCCTGTGCGCGATAACTATACTCGTTCTGCCCTTCATCATCGCTTCCAGAGCATCCTGTATAGAGTTTTCCGATATCGAATCCAGCGCGGAGGTCGCCTCGTCCAGGATAAGGATCTTCGGGTCCTTGAGAATGACCCTTGCAATGGATATCCTCTGTTTTTCTCCGCCCGAGAGCTTGAGCCCCCTGTTTCCGACCTCTGTGTTGTATCCGTCCGGCTGTGCGACTATAAAGTCGTGGATATTCGCGATCCTGCATGCTTCCTC
>JAEEGI010019440.1_pt1 | contig 13689 bp, 9 predicted proteins | sample 8958751 | NCBI WGS metagenome assembly JAEEGI01 (sample SAMN16246545, study PRJNA631951) | gut metagenome | biome: gut microbiome; feature: rumen; material: KS-attached | host: Bos | place: Iran: Karaj | collected 2018-10
CCAGTTTTCTTCTAAAGAAAAAAAGCCGCAACCATCAGCATCTTCACTAAATAGCGCCGCACTATCTATGGCAGCAGACCAAAGATACAATCGACCAAACTTTTCGCAGTTACTAGGATCGTTGCCCAAGCACCAACTTGAGGAATCTAATGTTGAAGTCGGTTGTAAATAGGCAAAATTCAAATTTTCTATCATCCAAGTTTGTTTAGGAATATATTTATTACTAAACACACCTTCTATCGTTAAAGTTTTGTAAACCTTACCATCCCGTTCATCAGTCATTTCAGCGTGAGACAAGTATAATCCAACTGAAGAACTGCTTTTCTCCTTGCTAGAGGAATACTTAACAGATGAACTAGAACTGGAGACATTATCACTAGATGATTGTGTTTCCGAAGATTCCGGTGCGTCAGAAGACGATGACTTGACTAAAGGCTGCTCAGGATACAGAATAGGTTCCGACGTCCCTCCGTCGCCACAGGCGACAAGGAATAGACAAATACAAATAAATGAGAAAAAGCGAGCAAATTTAAACATAAACATTCTTCAAAAAATATTAATTACAAAACACTACTCCACCTTCTTTGTAAATTCGAACGGCATTTTCAGAACCGACATCGGGTAGACCTTTATTCAACATCAGGAACATCCTTGACACAACGGACAGAAAATGCAAAAAATTTATATGTACTTACAGTAGACGGCACGCAACTCACTTCTTCGACCATAACCCTATAGGCGTCAGAACCGATAGTTCCTTCGGAAGCAAACCAAAAAAAGTTCGCATCTTCGCCCCATTCAAAGAAATGTTCACCATTCGTATAATTATAGACAGTACAGCAATCCGGCTCCGCATAATAAAGACCTCCAAATTGCAATAAGAAACCATTTGTGACTTGGGCATCATTCTTCATCTTACATACAAGAGGTGTCGTACTTTGCAGGCCGTCATACTCCTGTCTCGTTGGCAAATGCCACCCTTCAGGACACACCCCTCGCCCCATCCCAGTAACATGACACTTTTGCCAACTTTCAGCATTGCGGTAAAAACCGCAGCCTTTAGCATCCTCGCTGAACAGAGCTGCACTATCCATGGCAGCAGACCACAGATAAAGTCGTCCGTATTTTACACAGCTGTCCGGTTCGTTGTTGTAGCACCAACTAGAGGAATCTAGCGTCGATGTCGGCTGCAAATACGCATAGTTCAGATTTTCCGCCATCCATGTCTGTCTAGGAACCTTTACACGGTATTCTCCGCTTTCATTTTTTTTCGTTGTACAACCATCAATCGTCATCGTTCTATAGACATGGGCATCCCGTTCATCCGTCATCTCTCCATAAGAAACGTGCACATCACATGATGAACTGCTTTGCCTGACAGACGATGAACTTCTGACTGACGATGAACTGCTCCGAGCATTAAACGACAGCAGTTTGTCCATATTCTGTTCAGCACTTTGCCCTTTTACACAGCGAACGGAAAGTAATCTATATTTCATGCAAGTGGCGGGGTACAGGCTATACGACTCTTTATCAAAAGACAAAAAAGATGTCATATTCTCGTTTTCATCCGTAGATGACCACATATATGTACGTGTCAGAAAGCGCTCCGCAAAAATTGACGGCGTACTAGAATCTTCGCCTTGAGCAGCAATTTCCATCAATCCCCCCAATTCGGGCACCAACGGCTCTATTTCAAATTTGCTGGGCAGGTGCCACCCCGCAGGACATATTCCACGTACAGGATAGTCGGGCGAACACATAAGGCCGTCACCACACCCCAAGCCGTTTGTCGAAAAAACTCCGGCACTATCCATCGCAGTACTCCAAGAATAAAAACGGCCATATTGCGCACAACTGTCATGGTAGCAATGTTTAACCCCTATCTGATAATTTAGATTTTCCGCCATCCATACTTGGCCACCAACCTTCATCGTCTTGTAGGTTTGCCCATCACGTTCATCGATCAACATTCCGTAATCGCAGTCTTCGTCAGTGCCGATTATACAAAGAAACGAGGCAGACGAAGAACTTTGCGCTTCTGACGATTCTGGTATTTCGAAAGATGACGATTCCGCCATAGAGGATGATGTTTCAACAGAGATTTCCCTTGGATACAGAATAGGTTCCGACGTCCCTCCGTCGCCACAGGCAACAAGGAATAGGCAAATAAACGAGAAAAAACAAGCATATTTAAACATAAACATTCTCCAAAAAATATTAATTACAAAATACTACTCCACCTTCTTTGTAAATTCGAACGGCATCTTCAGCACCGAGAGCTCGACCACGAATAGCCGAGTAGCCAAAAAAAGTATATGGCAAAAAAGCGTTTCATGTTCTGTCCGATTACACTCTTCTCCTAAACTATAATTATAAGCCTAAAAAGTCAATCCCCGCGATATAACAACTATTCTAATTATCTATTTTAAAGCGCATGATAATTCTAGGTATCGACCCCGGCTCCATCACGACCGGGTACGCCTTCCTGCAGGCGGAATCCGGGCACACGAAAGTGCTCGAATACGGGGTGTTGCATGCCCCGGCGGGCCGCCCTGTGGAAGACCGCCTGCTCCATATCGTTACGGAACTGGAATCAAGGCTCGATACGTACAAGCCCGACTCGCTTGCCATGGAAGGCGTGTTCTTTGCGAAGAATGCGAAGAGCGCCCTGGTGCTGGGGCACATACGCGGGGCTATCCTGGTGGCGTGCCGCAAGCGCGGGATGACATTCAACGAGTACCCGCCGAAGGTGGTAAAGCAGGCCGTCACGGGCGACGGGAGCGCGGCCAAGGAGCAGGTGGCGAACATGGTTTTCGCGCGACTCGGGATAGAACCTTCCGACTTGCCGCTCGATGCCTCTGACGCGCTCGCGATTGCGTGGACGCACGCGAACCCGGCCCCGCTTTCGGCGGCGCTGGCTCCGCATTCCAAGAGGCCCGCCGGCCGCAAGAAGAAGGCGAGCGTTGCCGACTGGAAGGCGCTTATCGAGAAGATGGGAGGGAAGTTACCATGAGCTTTACGGATATGGAATCTGCGGACCTTTTGCCTTACGGCCTTGGCTCGCCCGAACTGGTTGAATTCCAGAATGGTTACTTTGTCTGCAAAGATATATGCAGTGACCTCGCGCGTCTTGATGCCCTCCTGAAAGAAAACGGATTCAGGCTGCGTCTGGAATCGGCATACCGCCCGTTCGAGAAGCAACTCTCCATCTGGAACCGTAAGGCCCGCGGGGAACTCGCGTTGCTCGATGAATTCGGCAAGCCGATGCAGCGCCCGCAGGATGAGGAAGAACTGATGTACGCTATCCTCACGTGGTCGGCACTGCCGGGCGCGAGTCGCCACCACCTGGGTACGGATATCGACGTGGTAGACGGTAATGCCTGCCCCGAGGGTTACGAGGTACAGCTCACGCCCGACGAATGCACGGGAATGTTCGCCAAGTTCCACAAGTTCCTGGACGCGCGCTTTGCCGCAAACGAGGCCTTCGGGTTCAGTCGCGTGTTCGTGCCCGGCCGCGGGAAAATCAAGCCCGAGGGCTGGCATATCGCGCACCTGCCCACGTCGCGCCGCCTGCTGGATGGCTTCTCGCTCGATACCCTGCGCAGGATTTACGAGGCTATGGATATCGCCTGCAAGCGCGTCATTCTCTCGCGTCTCGATTCCCTCGCAGAAGACTTCATTTACCCCTACTTTATATAGACTCTCATGGCCTGCATGGAATTCACTCCGGAACATCGCGGCATTGTCCGCCTCGAAGCCCGCGAATACGGCCGCTCCGTACTGGGGGCCCCGCTCCATTACTACCCGTGCCGTAGCGCCTGCAGGCTTCTCGTGTTTGCCGCGATTCACGGCGAGGAACCCGAAACGACGTTCCTGCTGAGCCGCTGCCTGCGCGCCTTCGACACGAACTTCGAACACGTGGCCTTCGTGCTGTGCGCGAACCCCGACGGTGCCACTCTCGGGACCCGCGGGAACGCGAATGGGGTGGACCTGAACCGCAACTTCGCGACTTCGAACTGGAACCCGGCCCACGTGCAGTCGCGCTCTATCCTGGAATCCGCCCGAGATACGCTTTTAAGCCCGGGGAAGGCCCCCGGCAGCGAGCCCGAGACGCAGGCGCTTGTCGCCCTCATAGAGTCGCTGAAGCCGGAGTCCGTAATTGCGATGCATTCCCCCATCGGGTGCATCGACGCCCCCGCACGCACGCCCCTCGTGGAGCGGTTGCAGGGAGCCCTGAACCTCCCGTGGAAACCCGATATCGGTTACCCCACGCCGGGCAGTTTCGGGACATGGTGCAGCGAGCATCGGGTTGAATGCATAACGCTAGAGCTCCCGCGCCTAGCGCCGGAGCTCCTGTTTGAACGTTACGGTGAATCTTTCGCGCGATTCCTCGCGGCGCAAGACTAGTTCTCGGCCTTCGCTGCCTTTGCTTCCTCGATAATGTTCTTGCGCTGGATAAGCCCGACGGCAAGGCCGATGGTCATGTAGCAGGCGACGAGCACGAGCAGGAACTCGAGGATAATCATCTTCTCTGTGATGAACAAGAAACCGCAGACGTAGGTAATCACGATAAGCACTGCCTGGAAGATGTTGAAAGCCTTGTTCTTGCGGGGCTGCAACTTGGGGAGGAACAGCGGGGCGACCATCAGGAGGCCCGTGACAAACAGGACTGCGACAGGCAGATAGAGGGCGGAACTGTCGGCATTCTGGAACAGGCCCACGTTCTTGAGGAACACGATGAGGATGGAGTTGATGGCACCGACGAACGTGGTGGGGACTCCGGAGAAATGGTGGTGGTAGCTATCGCTATCGCAGGCGTTGTACTTGGCGAGGCGCATGGCGGCACAGAGTACGTAAACGGAGAACGCGATGACCATCAGGGGGATGTTCGCCTCGAAGAATGTGGGGGCAAGGTTCTTGTAGGCAAAGATGATGCAGAAGGCGGGTGCGAGGCCGAACGCGATAAGGTCGGCGAGGCTGTCGAACTGCGCTCCGAATTCCGAACTCGCGTTCACGAGGCGTGCGGCAAAACCGTCGAGTTTGTCGAGCAGGACGCACAGGATAATGAAGTAGGCGCCCATGAGAATCGGGTCGGCGGTGGCGAATGCCCCGGTGGTCCAGCAGATAGAAAATACACCCAGAAGGAAATTTAAGCTCGTAAACAGGTTCGGCAAAATAAAGCGAGTCTTACCCACGATAGTCTCCTTAGTTTTCACTACATGTTAAAGATATAAAAATATTCTCTATAGTGTTAGTGCTAGAAAGGGGCTCGCTTGCAAGTGTGCGACGAGATGCGTAATTGTGCGATGAAAAGCAAGTAAAAGCAGGCCTGGAATAAAAAAAAGAGGCTAGAAACTAGCCTCTGTATTTAAATGTCTGCGCTGTCTACTTGACCGGCTGAATTTCCCACAGTGCCTTCACGCCTGCGGCGACAATCAGGTGCTGCGGCGGTGCGTAGGGGTTCTCTTCGGTGGGGAAGTTTGTCCAGTGCTTGGTGGAGAACTGGTAGTACTGCGTGGGACGGTACATGACCGGGAGAACCGGTATGGTTTCCATGAAGATCTTGTTCAGTTCGCGGTATGCCTTCTTGAGTTCATCCTCGGAGGCAATCGTCGGGATTTTCGCGAGCAGCTTGTTCGCCTCGTCGTTTTTGTAGCGACCCTGGTTCGAGAATGCGTCCTCGCCGACGGGCTTCAGGGCGACGTTCCCCATCACCTGGTCAAAGCGCGTCCACGGGGTGGCTGCGGAGAGTTCCGCGGTCTGCGTCTTCATGGCGAGGTCGAACGTGCACTGGCGCAGGTCCTTGTCCCATACGCTGTAGTCCACGAAGTTCTGTTCGGCAGTGACACCGATTTCGCCGAAGGATTCCGCGACGACCTTGATGACGTCTTCCCAGTCAGTCCAGCCCTGCGGGCATTCGAGGCTGATGGGGCGTACAGGCTTGCCGTGCTTGTCCACGAGCTTGCCTTCGGTATCCCAGGTGTAGCCTGCGGCGGTAAGGATTTCCTTCGCTTTCTCGATGTTGTAGGAATAACCGAACTTGTCGGCATCTTCCTTGTTGAAGAAGCGCGCCTCGGGGCCGAACGGCAGTATGAAGCCTGCCTGGATTGCCGGCGTGTAGTTCGATATGGCGCGGGACTTGATCTTCTCGAAGTTCACTGCGTGGGCGAGGGCCTGGCGGAATGCCGGGTCGTTGAACGGCTCGACCTGGTGGTTGATGATGAGCGTCGTGATGGAACCCGGAAGGTGATAGGGTTCCTCGCGGCTCCAGGCGCGGATGTTATCCTTCGCCTTGTTCCAGATCTGCGGCAGGAAGATGGAGGACACGTCGAGGTGGCCCTTCGTCATCGCGCTGTTGAAGTGGTTGTTGCCGTTGTAGAGCGAATGGATAATATACTTGGGCGCAGGCGCCTTGCCGCCGTGGTTCACGTTGCCCCAGTAGCTGTCGTTGCGCTCGAGCACAATCTTGTCGGGCGAGAACGTCTTGAGGTTGTACGGGCCCGAGACGACCGGCGAATTGTCGTTCTTGAATTCCACAACCTTGCCGAAGTTGTAGGCCTTGCCCTCCTTCGCGCCCTCGATAATCGGTTCAAAGACCGACTTCGGAAGGATGGACGTTTCGGCAATAGCGTTCAGGATTATGAGCGGGTTCTTGTTCTTCTTGTTGAAGAGGAACGTGATGTTGTTGCTATTGTCTGCCGTGACGGAGGTGAGATATTCCCAGTTGCCGTGACGCGGCGTGGGGAGAATGGAATCGATATGGAACGAGTAGATGACGTCGTCGACGGTAACGGGGGTGCCGTTGTTCCACTTGGCGTTCTTGTCCAGGTGGACCACGATGCTGGAATCCGTCCTCGTGAAGGAATCGGCGAGCATCGGTTCGAGCTTGTCGGTAATCTGGTTGTAGGTGACGAGCGTCTCGTACATCAGGCGGACATTTCCGTCGATGGGGAAGTTCGGGTCGTAGTCCAGCGGGTTGAACGTCGTGGGCGGAGCCCAGTCGAAACCGCCGATATACAGGGTCTCTGCGCGCGGGTATTCGGAGTTTTCTGCGACGGATTTATCGGCGGAATCCTTTTCGCAGGCCACGAATACGCCCGCCAGGATTACCAGCGAGCCGGCCACGGCTTTATGCATTATTTTGACAAAATCGCTCATAATATTAAAATCTAGTGAGAATGTTAGAAAATTGCTACTAAATTTTCTTTACAGTAATTCCAAAGTGGAATAAATTGCCCCATTTTTGCAAATATCTCCAATTATTTACAAAAAGTGATGGCCGTCACGCGATTTTTACAGCGAGAAACCGTAGAGGAGGCGCTTTGAAGATGCGCTGTAGAGGGTCTTGTTCATGACGAACGGGGTACCCGCTCCGCCGGGGGTATTGAACTTGTGGACCACGCTCCCGTCTTTCAGGGAGACCGCGATGACCTCGTTCCCCTGGTCTATCCAGGCGAGGTTCCCCTCTATGTAGGGCTTGCCGAAGATGGAGTTCTTGCCCTGGAATTTCCAGAGGGGCGTTCCCGACGAGGAATACAGGAGGAAACTCTGGTCGGCGAGGCCGACGAGAATGTTTCTAGAGTCGTGGTCGCGCGTGACCTGGAGCGAGAGTACCGGGGATTCCAGCAGGATTTGCGCCGGATCCTTCGTGATGTCGCCCGCGCTGTAGAGATAGAGGCGGTTGTTGTCGGTCGCGAACACGATGGTGGTATCGGCCTTCACGACTTGCGATACGCTTCCCGGGAGCCGCGGGCTGAACTCGTTCGCCTGCCCCGAGTTGTCGCCGATGTACTTGATTTCGCCTTCGAGGCTTGCCGCGTAGATGGTGGATTCGTGCGGGGTGAAGATGAAGGGCGACGAGTAGATTTTGCGCGACCAGGCGAGCCTGTTTTCGGAGCGGGTCACCTTGAGCAGGAATCCGTTCCAGGTGGCGATGTAGATGGCGCTTGGCGTCTGCTGGATGCTGAACGCCTTTCCGGGAAGCTGCAGCGTCTGCGGGGTGGCGTCGCGGTCGAGGTCGTAGATGTAGAGCGCAAATCCCGAGGCGATGGCGAGCGTGTTCTCGTCGCTGTTCATTACGGGGCTGTCGGTCATGCGCGGGAGGTTCCTGGCCCAGCGCTGCTCGCCGTTGTCGGCGTTGATGCAGATGAGTTTCTCTGCGGCGGGGTCGATGGTGTAGATGTTCTTCTTGTGGCCGAAGAACTGCGGATAACGGGTCTTGGGCGTGATGTTCAAAAGGCTCACGAACTTTGCGCCGATTGCCTTGCTGTAACGCCCGAGGATGATGCTGCTCGTGTGCGAGGTACTTACGGAAAGCCTTACCGCCTCGGACCATGCCTTCTGGCGGTCCTTCTCGCTACCCTTGGTGGCCTCGAGCAGGAGAGCCCTGTAGAGCCAAGCCTCCGCGTTCCCGGGTTCCAGTTTCAGGAGCGAATCGAGCAGGGGGGCAATCTCGTCCCATGCGCCCGCCTCGGCCATGACGGCGGCCTTGAGCGTAAGCAGGTCGGACTGCAGGGCTTTTTTGCCGTAATAGTGCGGCGCGATGCTCATGAGGTGCGTGTCGTCGAATACGAGGAATATGCCGTTCTCGGTATGGATGGGGGCCGCCGTGATGGGGCGCGCGAAATTGAAATGCCATAGCGGGTGTAGCAGCGTGTCGACCGCAATCAGGTCGCCCTCGTTGGAGAACAGCCCGAGCGTCCCGAGCGCGAGAGGGTATATGGAACTCGCATCGCTCCGGATGGTGTTCTTGACCATACCGCTCGCCTTGTCGATAAGCGTGATTCTGCCGGATGCCTCGAGCACGACGATGCCCTTGTTGAAGGGAATCACGACTTCGGCATTGCTGAACAGCACGCGCCACAGCGGGGAGGTACTTGCCCTGGGCTGGTAGCAGAAGAGGTAGTTGCCCGAAAGCAGGTAGATGAAGTTGTCGTCGGTAATGACGTTCTTGATGGCGTCGAACTGCGAGAGCGCGAAGGATTCGCTGCCGTCGGCGCTCGAGACGAAATGGAGCGCGTTGTCGGTGCAGTTGAGGACATAGTGCCCGGTGGGTTCAAAGAAGTCTTCTACGTGGCAGCCGTTGAACGTTTCCTTTACCTGGGCGATGATTCCCTTCTTGTTCAGCAGGGAGAGCGTGTGGCCGTTCTGTGCGGCGGCGTAGTCGCCCTTCGAGAAGAATTCCTTAGTGGCGACGACGGGATATTTCTTGGACGGGTACTTGGTGTTGTGGGGCTTGTAGAGCAGGCTGTCCTTGTCGACATTCTGGTACCAGATTCCAAAATCGTCAATCTTCAGGATGTCGGAGCGTGCGGGAATACCCGTGCGGATGTCGATGATGGTATCGGCGAGCACCTTCTTGATGTTCCCGTTCTGGAGCAGCAGGTAGGTGGCCTCGTTCTTGAAGACCTTCGCGATGGGGGAACGCAGTGTGAACTTGTTCTTGATGAGCACGTCGTTCGTGTTGCTGGTGGCGGCCTCACGTTCCGATAGCCAGTACGCGCGGTCCGTATCGCGGGTGGTGTTCAGGCTCTGCTGGTAGTAGAAATTCGCCGAGTTCCTGTTGCTTGCAAGTTCCTTGATTTTCCCGAGGTAGAAGAAGGCGTTCTCGCGGTCTTCCTTGTCGCCCTGCGTGCTGACCTTCTCGAGCAGGCGGATTGCTTCGGCGGTTTCGCCCTTCATCTCGAAATCGTATATGGCTTCCTGTATGAGGGCGTTCATCTTTTCGGCAAAGGCACTCGCGCTGCAAATGCAGAATACCGCAAGGAAGGCGATAAACGCCTTTCTCTTTGCGATGCGTGTGTCTTGCCGGGTGAACATCTGCTGTACCTTTATGCGTCGAACTTGTAGCCCGCGCCGCGGATGGAGACGATGATTTTCGGGTTCGTCTGGTCGTCCTCGAGTTTCTTGCGCAGGTTCACGATGTGGTTGTCGATGGTGCGCGTCGAGGGCATGTTGTCGGGAGTGTAGCCCCAGATATCGGTGAGCAGGTCTTCGCGGAGAACGACCTCGCCGCGGTGCTGCCAGAAGTACTTGAGAATCTGGAACTCGCGGGCGGACATCTCGAGCGGCTCGCCTCCCTTGGTGGCTTCGTACTTCTTGAAATCCAGGTGGATGTCGGCAAAGTCGATGGAATCCTGCGCCTGCGGGGCGGGCGCCTCTTGCGGGGCGGCGACTTCGGTGCGTCGCAGGAACGCCTTCACGCGGGCGAGCAGTTCGAGTATGGAGAAGGGCTTGGTTACGTAGTCGTCGGCGCCCATTTCAAGGCCTGCGACCTTGCTCGTTTCTTCGGTCTTTGCGGTAAGCATGATGATGAAGCATTCCGGGTGCTTCTTGCGTATGATGCGGCAGACCTCGAACCCGCTTTTCTTGGGAATCATCAGGTCGAGAATGACGAGGTGGGGCAGGAACGAGTCCGCCTTCGCGACGGCCTCTTCGCCGTCGGCGGCGGTCTCGACAATGTAGTTTTCGAGCTCGAAGTTATCCTGGAGCCCGAGCCGGATGATTTCTTCGTCTTCGACGATGAGTATCTTGTGTTGCATATCAGTCCACCTTCTTGAATCTGACAGTAAATGTAGAACCCTTGCCCAGCTTGCTCGATAGCGAGATGGTTGCCTTGTGCGTTTCGGCGACCCTCTTCACGATGGCAAGCCCGAGTCCGGAACCCTTTGTACTGCGGGTCATTTCGTCACCGACCCTGTAGAAATCGTTAAATATATTCTTTTGTTCAGAAGAATCGATGCCGACTCCCGTGTCGGCGACAGAAAATACGGCCCGGTCCTCTTCGTTATAGACGCTGATGGTGATTTCGCCGGGAGCGTTCGTGTACTTGATGGCGTTCTCGATGAGGTTCTGGGCGAGGCTGTAGAGCGCGGTGTAGTCGCCCATCACGTAGGCGCCGGGTTCAAACTTTGTATGGAACTCGAGCCCCTTCTCGACCCCGATATCCTCGACGGCCTCGAACACCTTCTTCGCGCATACCGAGAAGTCGAGGCGTTCCCACTTGAACGCGCCCGTGCCGTGCTCCATGCGGGTGTAGTTGAGGATTGCCCCGATGAGGTTCTCGAGGCGGGTAGCCTCCTTGCCGATGAGCCCGGAGTATTCCTGGACCTTCTCGACCTTGGTAACGCGCCCGCGGGCCATCATCTCGGCGAACATCTTGATGGAGGTGAGCGGCGTCTTGAGTTCGTGCGATACGCTCGAAAGGAAGTTCGCCTTCATGGCGAGAAGCTTGTGTTCCTGGATGATAAAGCGCAGCATGAAGAACGAACCGAACACGACCGTGATGAGCGAGAACAGCAACAGGCCGTACATCAGGTACATGCGCTGGCGCGATTCCCTGCGGATTTCCTTCATGTCTTTTTCGTAGAGCGAAAATTCCCAGTCGAACGCTCCCGAAATGCGCGTCTGCGATATCACGCCCGAACTGTCGGGGATGGCGCCCGCGAGCAGGGAATCCTTCTCGTCGATAATGGAGAAGGGAACGTTCTTCCAGCGCTGCGATACGTTCTTGACTCTCTCGATGAGGCGCGCACGGAACGCTTCGGTGTCAATCTTTGCAATTACAATCTGGTTGCCCGAAAGGAAGGGGTAGCCCATCTTGAACAAGGTAACATCGTCCCTGCTCCGGTAGAGGATTCCGTCCTTCGACATGAAGTCGTTGCTCAGGAGGTCTTCGAAGTTCTTGCGGTACTTGGAAAGGATTTCCATGTAGCCCAGCTGGCGGTTGAAGTTCGCACGCAGGTTCCAGAACGATTCGCGCTTCTCCTGGGAGAGGTCCTCGAATGAAAGTATTTGCGAGAAGGCCGTCTCGAAGAAGAACTTTGCCGAAGGGATGTCCTCGATGCTTTCGCTCTGCAGGAACTGGTTCAGCACGGAGAGGCTGTAGTCCTCGGCTTCGGCGTGCTTCTTCTGCTTGACGAGGATTTCGAAGTGCAGCAGGTTCACCGAACGCGTGAGGTCCGCGTGCAGGTAGCCCTGCAGGTGCGGGTTGCTCTCGAGGACCTTCAGCCACTTGAGGGCCTCTTCGTAGTTCTTTTCCTTGTAGCAGAGGCGCACGATTCCAAGGATGTTCAGCACTTGCTCGTTCTTGGTGGTAAAGAGCGAGTTTGTCTTGATGAGCCTGTGGAGCAGGACCTCCTTGCTGCCTGAGTCCTGTTCCGCTTCGAAAAGCCTCTGCTCGTTGACGCTTGCGACGACCGACGAGAAGTCGTGCGTCGGGTAGAAGTGCTTCGAGGAAATATCGGGGTAGACGAGTTTGCCGTTGTTGTAGAGGAATATGGCCTCGATGCCCGCGACGTCCTTGAACGAGGCCGCGTTGCCGAATTCGAGCAGGCTGCGCGGTTGTTCGTACAGGAACAGCGATGCAGCCTTCGTTTCCTGGTAGATTTTTTCCTGTTCCTTCTCGATGGCATCCTCGATGTCTTTCTCGAGAGCGGCCTGGTTCTCGTCGAAGTTCTTTTGCGCGAGGAACATCTCGTTCTGGATGTTCCGGAACCCGAGGAACGACAGGATTGCCGTGGGCAAAATGATGCCGCCCACGAACACGAGAATGAGTATCAGGTTTCCTTTCGAGAAGTGCATCGCCACCCCGCTTTATAGGGGTAGGCTCGCCGAGATACTTGGGAATAGAAGTACCAGGACGCAACTTGCCATGAGCAGCATCGAGAGCGAGAGGGCAAGACCTGCCGTGATGAGGAGAGCCTTTGTCACTTGGCTATGTTCGCCTTGTGGGTCACGGAGACCCTGTGGCCGGTTTCGATGCGGCGGTTGTTGGAATAGGCTTCGCGGACAAGCACTGCCGCTTCGTTTTGCGATGCGCGTGCAATTATGCCCCTGCCGAGCAGGCGCGGCGGGATGGAGGCGTCGGACTTGTCGGCTTCCCAGATGGCGATGGCGTCGCCCGTACCGTAACCCTGTTCGGCGCCCTTGTCGATAAGCACATAGGAATAGCTGCCGATGATGAGCATCGGGTCCATCGCGTAGCGGATCTGCGCCATGGAATCGATGTTGGACTCGGGAACGTCGCCATAGCCGGTAACGTTGATGGGGCTGATCGGCTGCTTGAGGCGGGCCTTCGACTGGTTAATCTTGATTTCGCGGAAGCTCTGCATGATCATCGCGCGAGAAAGCGTGTCACCGATGGCGACAATCTTTGCAACGCCCGAAAGCTTGAGAAGCGCGAACTTCTCGAAACCGCCACTGCGGGCCGGCACTTCGATTTTCTTCGCGTCGAGAATTTCTACGAGGTCACCCTTCTTGAGATTCGGGTAGGTCTTCTTGCCGATGCCCACGACCACTTCCATTTCGGGAATGTGCAGGATGGGTTCCTTCTTTTCGCCGGAACGGATGGAGATAAAGCTGCTGTCGTTCTTCAGGGAATCGAGCGTGTAGATTTCAGGGGCGAGAATCTGGTAGTAGCCGTTGAAAATCTTCGGCTCGGGGCGCTTCTTGTAGTAGTAGGAATCCGCTTCCTGTTTCTTTTTCTTCTGCTTCTTGTCCTTGTCGCGGAGGTTGCCGAGCATGTTCTCGAATTCGCCGTTGCGTTCGTCATTCTCGTCGCAGCCGACGCTCTGGATCTGGTAGCCCTTGCCCTTCGGGAGGTTAGAATCGGCTACAGCCGCCTTGCAGGGGTATTTCTTCTTGTCGGCCGGGATCTGCATTACGGGTTCTTCGCGTACGCTGTCG
>JAEEGI010019444.1_pt1 | contig 13687 bp, 8 predicted proteins | sample 8958751 | NCBI WGS metagenome assembly JAEEGI01 (sample SAMN16246545, study PRJNA631951) | gut metagenome | biome: gut microbiome; feature: rumen; material: KS-attached | host: Bos | place: Iran: Karaj | collected 2018-10
TCTCATATTTTATCGCATCGATCATTTTACTTTACCTTTGCGTTCAGTCCGCGAGACTTACGTTTGTTTCGGACGTGTCAAATCTTGTCGATGAAAGCATCCGTAAAAGCAAAGATATATTTATACTTAACATATTGGTCGCAATTCTCGGGGCAGCGGTACTTTATGCCCTTTCGCGGGCAATCTTTAAAAGTGAAGATAAGCAGAAAAACCGTAAAAGGCTCTTGATCATACAAATTGCGGTTTCCTGCTTTATTTTTGCTTTATTGATACTTTTTGTCTTTAAAACAAAGATATCCCCTTATTGGGATCAGATGGAAGTTTTCCTCGATGCACAAAGGTTCAATGCCGGCAACTACGAAGACATGAACAACATGTACCTTATAATGTATCCGCAGCAATACGGTCTTATCTTCTTTGAAGGATTACTGTTAAAGCTGATTGATCATTACAGATTCTTGCAGTGCTTAAACGCACTTTTTATCTCTTTGTCAGTCTTCTTTGCGGGCAGAACGGTGTTGCTTGTATCGGACAATGAGAAGGCAGGATTTTTCACAACAATCCTCATGGGAATATTCTTCCCGTTCTTCTATTACGTTTCTTTCGTTTACGGAGACGTTTTCTTTGCGTTTTCCGCGATACTCGTCGCATATTTATCAATACAATATTGCAAAAAGAAAAAGGCAGGCTTCATTATCGGAGCGCTCATCGCATCGTGCATTGCCCTTCCGGTAAGACAGAATGCCCTCATATTCCTGGTGACGGCATGCATTTTCTTTGTACTGTGTTCCCTTAAAGAAAAGAAGGCTTTACATATACTTATCGCGGTTTTGTTTATGGCGTTACCGCTTCTTACCGATGCCGGAATCAAGAAATATTATGAAATAAAGAGCGGATACGAGATAAGCCACGAGGAGATTCCGAAGATAAGCTGGGTAGTAATGGGACTTCAGGGCGATCCTTATGAGGGAAAGGGTGTTGGCTATTACAACGGATACAATTACGGATCGTACCTGTTTCACGATTCAAAAAAGGAGCTTGCGGCAGCACATTCAAGAGAAGAGCTTTCGATGAGGCTTTCAGAGTTTAGGCAAAATAAGAAACTGGCTGTGGATTTCTTTAACTATAAGGCGCTTGAACAGTGGAGCGATCCGCTTTTTGAGTCTGCGCACATGACAGCGGGCGACGGAAGCGAATATAACAGGATCCGTCTTTTCTACAATTCGAAAGTGCTTGGTCTTTTGAGATTTTTGATGAACTATTATCAGTTCTTTATATATGCTTTCGCGCTTGTATTTACGGCGAAAGGCGCATTTGCAAAAACAGATGAAAACAGCAGCCGCTTTGAAAAAAATCTGTATTCGTCGATCTTTACGATCATGTTCACGGGCGGATTTTTGTTCAGTCTCATATGGGAAGCGAAGGGACGATATGTGTTCCCGTTCTTTGTGATGCTGATCCCGGTTGCGGCAGCGGGACTTAAGATCGCGCTCGATCTTTTTACTGAGCGTATCGGTAAGATGAAAGGAGAAAAACAAAAACAGGCATGAAAAAATCAGCGCTCATCCTTTCAAAGATCGCAACAGCGGTAGCAGCTTTGTTTTCGCTCTATCTTTTTGTAAACGCGATCCATTATACGTTCAACATGAACCTCTATTATTATGAAGGCATCTCTTTTATGACGGAAGGACCCGATTCAAGGCTTAAAAACCTTATCTTCATCGCTCTGTCATTTTTGGGTGCGTTTGCGCTTTGCAAGCTTTTGTTTATAGGCTGCAAAGATAAAAATTCCAAGAACAGACGGGTTCTCGTTGCGTCGATCGCGTCGTCGATACTTGTTACGGCGGGCCTTGTTTACTTTGTGATAAAGACCCACATATCGGTCGAATGCGATCAATACGAAGTGTTCATCAGGGCTATCGATTTCGCAAAAGGCGATTTTTCGTGGGTAGGCGATTATTATTTTCAGATGTACCCTCAGCAACTCGGTCTTGCTTTCTTTGAAAGCTTTTTCCTGCATTTCACAAACGACTGGCTCATATTCCAGATACTTAACGCAGTATTTGTGGGAGCAAGCATTTTCTTTATATGCAGGATAAGTCATGAAGCATTTGAAAATCCTTTTGTGAGTTTTGTTACTTTGCTGTCCACGCTTCTTTGTTTCCCGCTTTATTACTATGTAAGCTTTGTTTACGGCGACGTTTTCATGATATTTGCATCGCTGTTTATCACGTGGGCACTTATCAGATACTTTAGGACATCGAAGATCGTTTACGCGGTTTTGATGATCATTGCTTCGATCGTAATGGTTCCAATCCGGAAAAACTCTTTGGTATTTCTGATCGCTGTAGCGGCTTCGCTTATCGTTTTTTCTCTTTTAAAGAAAAAAGCGTCATATATCATCATGGCTTTGCTGGTCCTGATAATTCCCTATTTTGCAAACGAAGCGATCGTTAAAGGATACGAGATTCGATCGGGGTCAAAAGTCGAAAACGGAATGCCCGCGATCAACTGGATCGCAATGGGACTGTACCCGGCGGTAAACGAAAACTGCAGCGTCGGCGTTTACAACATGTACAACGAGATCACGTATTTTAACGCAAACAGAGACAAAAAGGTCTCTTCGCAGATGTCGAAGGACTACATAGATCAAAGACTTCGCGAGTTTAAGGCAGACAAAAAGGAAGCCTATGCGTTTTTCAGGTTCAAGATACTCGAGCAGTGGGCGGAGCCTACGTTTTCTTCGATCGACTCTACGGTCGGACTTCATAAATACTGTTGGGAAGAAGTGAAGTTTTCTTACGACTTCCATACTTTAAATACGATGAGCAACATAATGAACGTTCTTCAAAGCTTCGTTTATGCATTCTCGCTGCTCTTCTTTGCTATAGCGTTAATAAGGGACAAAGAAAACAGGTCGATCGTTCTTACCATCGGCTTTATCGGAGGCTTCCTTTTCAGCATCCTCTGGGAAGCGAGCGGCAGATACGCGTTCCCGTATTTTATGCTTTTGATACCTCTTGCTTCGGGAGCTGCCGGAACGATAATGGAAACAGCAGAGAATATAGTTCTTTCAAAGATAAAAAAGAAAGACGGTAGGACTGATGGAAAATCTTGTTAAAAATTCGATCGTCACTTTAAAAAAGGGCGAAGGGAGAAGCCTTAAAGCGGGCGGAACCTGGATATTCGACAATGAAATAGAATCGATAATGGGAACCTTTACAAACGGAGATATTGTAAAGGTTCATGATTTTGACGGTTACGAACTCGGAGCCGGCTTTATAAATCAAAACTCGAAGATACGTGTACGGATGCTTACAAGAAACCGTAATTGTGAGTTGACCGAACAGTTTTTAAAAGACAGAGTAAAAGCTGCCTGGGACTACAGAAAAGCGGTAATAGGAAAAGAGGATTTAAACTGCTGCAGGTTAATCTTCGGAGAAGCCGATTTTCTTCCGGGACTCGTTATCGATAAGTACAGTGACGTACTGGTGGTTGAAAGCCTCTCTCTTGGAATGGACAGATTAAAGATGTTAATCATAGATCATCTCAAAAATCTGCTCCATGAGGACGGATACGATATAAAAGGAGTGTATGAGCGTTCCGATGCTCCGGTTCGCAAAAAAGAAGGGATGGAGCCGTATAAAGGCTTTATCGGAGAAGAGTTTGACACAAACGTTGATATAGTCGAAAACGGTGTAAAGTATACTGTCGATGTGGTTAACGGCCAGAAGACAGGTTTCTTTTTGGACCAGAAATACAATCGACTTGCGATGCAGAAACTTATAAAAGGCTTAAAGACCGTGTCGGAGCACGTGAGGGTTCTCGACTGTTTTACGCATATGGGTACGTTTGCATTAAACTGCGGACTTGCCGGTGCGACCGATGTTGAAGGTCTTGATATTTCCGAGTATGCCGTTACACAGGCAACGGAAAATGCAAAGAAAAACGGTCTTTGCGATCATGTTCGCTTCAGAGCCGCCAATGTTCTTGACGAATTGCCGAGGCTGAATGAAGCGGGTGAAAAGTACGATGTGGTGATACTCGATCCTCCCGCGTTCACCAAATCAAGAGAGGCGACAAAGAATGCCATAAAAGGATATCGTGAGATAAACATGAAAGGTCTCAAACTCGTAAGAGACGGCGGATACCTTGCCACCTGTTCCTGTTCACATTTCATGACTCAGGAGCTTTTTACGGAAGTGATCTCTCAGGCTGCAAAGAGTGTTCACAAAAGACTTACGCAGGTTGAGTTTAAGACACAGGCTCCGGACCACCCGATACTTTGGGCTGCGGATGAATCATATTATTTGAAATTTTATATCTTCAGAGTGAGTGATGAGAAATAACGGAGTGAACAGATGATAAAAAAACGGATATTTTCGTGTTTTCTTTCATTTTCCATATTTATTGGACTTGCCGGCTGCGGTGAAGTTTCATCGGTAAGCGAAACCGTGAGCGCGAGCGAATCGGTTCCCGTGGAAAGCGTGGTTTCGGTTATTGAAGAACCCGAAACTGTGGAGGAAGAAAAGGAAGTCATCTGGGACTTCGACGAATACATAAACGAAGAATGGAAAAGCGAGCAAAGAAAGAAAGACGAAACCACCGTTTACGCCTGGGACGAGCATCGACAAACGGTCAAGCAAAGACTTGTGGACATTCTTGAAAACGAAGATATATCCACACTGTCCGAGGATGACGGTCTTTATAAAGCCATCGTCATGTACAGGCAGTTTTTAAATTCACCCGATGAAAAAGAAAAAAGCATCGAGTCCGTAAAGAAATATCTTTCGAAGATCGATAAAGTAAAGTCACTTGACGATCTTTACGATCTTTACAAAGACGAATCCTATGCCGTCAACAATTTCGTTCTCAAATTCGAAGTAAATCCCGACGATTACGGTTACAACGCCCTTTGGTTCGTGCCCAATTCCTTATCGGGAAGTTTAAACGAAACTATTGAGGCGATCAACGGAAAAGATCCCAAAAAGGACGGCGAGAGTTTTCTTGGTTTTATGGAAGAACTCGGTTATTCAAAAGAAAAATCTCTTGAGGTACTAAGTAATGCCGCCAAAGCCGGAGAACTTATAGACGCATACTGGAACAACCCTAAAATAGACGGTTATACATATTATTACGATGCTGAGAAATTGGAAAAAGAAAACGTTACAGTTCCCGTTTTTGACATTCTTTCAAGCCTTAACGCCATCGGAGCAAGCGAAGATTTCCTTGCGGAAAAAGGCTGCTGCGACTTTTTAAATTCCATGTTTACCGAGGAAAATGTTCCTTTATTGAGAGATCATCTTCTGGTCAAATCCGTTTTCCTGTTTTCCTGGATATCTTCTTTCTCAAAAGAAACGGAGGAAGAAAAAGACTTAAGACCTGCCGCACTGTCGTTTTTGACACTCAACGCGGGAGATGTACTTACTAAGGAATATATTAAGCGATATATAGACGAATCGGTTCTTACGGAGACGGACGAATACTTAAAAGAGATCAAACAGGCTGCGATAGATACGGTATATGATGCAAATTGGCTATCCACCCACGGAAAAGAGCTGGCAAGAAGAAAGATATTACGAATGAGAGATGTGATCGCGGTAAACGAAGATACCGACGATCTTTCGGATATAGAGATCAGCGACGATACCATCGAAAACTATCTTGCCTTCACAGTTAATCGTGAGAGATTTTTCAGGACCCAGACCACCAAAGAAGACGAAGGTCGTCAGGTATATAAAGCAGACATGCTTGATGTGAACGGTCGATTTTATCCCGAGTATGACGCTGTCATGATAACGGCGGGACTTATAAGTTATTATGCCGATCAGGGTGATATGTCATACGAAGAAAAGTTGGGATTCCTGGGAAGAACTCTTGCTCACGAGATATCCCATTGTTACGATCCGAGTAATATGGCATATGACGGTGACGGTTACTACGAGCCCTGGCTTACGGATGACGAACAGGCCGCATACGATGAAGAAACAGAGAAATTAAGAGCATTTTTATCGGGAAAGAAAGACGAATACGGAAACGAGATAAACGTAAACGTTGTAATGAACGAAACCTACGCCGATATTTTGGGACTAAAGATATGCCTTAGATTATTGTCCGAAAAAGAAGACGCCGATTACGAAACTTTCTTCAGAACATATGCAAAGCAGAACGCGTCGTACTATTCAAAAGATGATGCGGAGGCCATATTAAAAGACTCTCATCTTCCCAACAAATTAAGGGTAAATCTCGTTTGCGGACAGTTTGATGAGTTTTATGAGACTTTTGACATATCCGAAAGAAGCGAGTATTACATCCCGGAAGAGGAACGCATCGATCTTTTTGCAAAGTGACGGGCAGGCTTTATTGTTATTTTGAGCCCCCTCGATTATAATTATTTGGAAAGCTTAAGTTAAGGAGCATTTAATGACACCCGACAAGATCTGGTCAAGTCTTACAAAGAAGTTAAAACCTCAGCACAAAACAGCCTTTTTATCGGCATTTGTCATCGGTTTACTGACTCATCTTTATGCGATGACCAACAATTTCCTGACATACGATTCCATGTGGAACATATACTCCGATCAGGATATGATCACATCCGGAAGGCAGTTTCTGACTTATGCCTGCAGTGTGGGATCTTATTTTGATCTTCCGATGATCAACGGGCTGCTGGCCATCATCTGGCTTTCGATCTCGGCCGCTTTGATAACGGAGTGCTTTAATATCGAAGGAAAGGTCCTTCCGGTCATTGTCGGAGGACTTATGGTGACATTTCCTTCGGTTTCTTCGACCTTTGCTTATTCGTATACGATCGACGGCTATATGCTTGCGATCCTTTTATCGATATTGGCTTTCTTTCTCGCCGACAGATTTAAATACGGTTTCATAGCCGGTATATTCGCGCTTGGTGTAAGTCTCGGTATATATCAGGCCGAGTTTTCGTTTACGATACTTATATGCATATGCGCGCTGTTTATCTACATCCTTAACAACACTCCCGCAAAAGAGATCATCTCAAAAATATGGCGCTATCTTGTTATGGGTATCGGCGGATATGCTTTTTATCTTATAAGCCTTAAGATAATGCTTTCTTTAAAAAACACTGAGATCTCGGGATACCAGGGAACCGACAGAGTTTCAACATTTGCCCTTTCGGATCTTCCGGCAGGACTTAAGGCGGCATGGGAAAACTTTTACTATTTCATGCGCTACGGCGGCATATTCTCCGCAACAGGAGCGATGAAGATCTCTTATCTTGTATTCATGGCCGCAGGAGCCGTAAGTTTTGTTTATCTGTTCGTCAAAAAGAAAGCGTACAGAAGCGTTTTCAACATCGTGCTTTCGATAGTGCTTGTGATTGCGATTCCGTTTTCTTCGTGCCTGATCACAATACTTTCGCCCGATACGTATTTCCACATCTTAATGCGTATGCCCTGGGTAGCGGTGATGATCTTCTTTGCGGCACTTATATCGATGTTCAACAAAGAAGTATCGATAAAGACAGAGACCGCGCTGGCACTCATAAGTGTGGTAAGTGCGTTTGTTTTGATACTTCAGTTTGCGGTTTCTTCGAACATAGTTTACTTTAACTTGAATGAACGGTACGAAAAAACCTATGCGCTTTGCGTAAGAATGGTGGACAGGATAGAGCAGACACAAGAATACGAACCCGGCATGCCGGTAGCCATACTGGGAGGCTTTCCCGACGATACATATTATGCACATACGGACATTACGGCGGATGTGCTCAGCGGATATTTCGGAGTGGACGGCGAGTACGTCTGCAACTCAACGAGTTCGTTTGAATCGTTCATGGAAAGATATCTCAATTTCTCGTTCCCTGTATTGTCACTCGAAGAAGAACTTAGCCTGATTGATACCGATACTTTCAAGGGCATGAAAAACTTTCCTTCGACAGAAAGTATAGAGGTCATAAACGGCGTTTTGGTAATAAGATTAAACGGTTAAACAGTCACTTCAAAGTGACTGTTTTTCTTTACATTGAGCCCTTATCGTGTCATAATATTTGAGAGTAAAATCTTTCCGAAGATCTTCGGGAAACATCATATTCATGCGGTTAATCCGGACATAGTCCGTTTTAATGTATACATTTTTAACAATCCGCACTTTTGTGCGAATTAGGAGGAGAAAAGTATGAAAATGATCTACCAGGTAGAAGACAAGCCTTCGTTTGGCAAGGTACTCGTCTTCGCATTGCAGCAGCTGCTTGCAATTCTTGCGGCAACTATCGCCGTTCCCGCCATTATCGGCAACAACATGTCACCTTCGGCAGCTTTATTCGGAGCCGGTGTCGGAACATTGGTTTACCTGCTTTTCACGAAATTTAAGAGCCCTGTATTCTTAGGTTCTTCCTTTGCATTCATCGGTTCAATGTTCGCAGCATTCGCAGGTGGTGTTTCAATGTCTGTAGGATATCTCGGACTTATCATAGGTGCGGCATTTGCAGGTCTTGTATATGTAGTACTTGCGGCAGTGGTTAAATTTGCAGGCGTTGCATGGATCAACAAACTTATGCCCGCAGTAGTTATCGGACCCACCGTTGCCATCATCGGTCTTTCGCTTGCAGGAAATGCGGTAGGCGATCTTACAACAGGTAAGGTTTTCGATGCTGACGGTGTTCAGCTCGCTTCTCCCTATTTATGTCTTGTATGCGGACTTGTAACTTTATTCGTTACAATGCTCTGCTCTGTATACGGTAAAAAGATGATCAAGATGATCCCCTTCATCCTCGGTATCTGTGCAGGATATGCAGTGGCTGCGATCTTCACCGTTATCGGTAATGCGGCAGGAATCGATGCATTCAAGATCATCAGCTTCGATGCTTTCAATTCAATGCAGTGGTATCCCACATTCACATTCGTAACCGCATTCTCCGGTGATTTCGCATTCGGTGATGTCGGATCGATGGGTGCTTATATCGGAACTATCGCAGCAGCTTACATTCCTGTTGCATTCGTAGTATTCGCTGAGCATATCGCAGACCACAAGAACCTTTCTTCGATCATTGAAAAAGACCTTCTTGAAGATCCCGGTCTTCACAGAACACTTCTCGGTGACGGTGTCGGCTCCATGGTCGGTGCATTCTTCGGCGGATGTCCCAACACCACATACGGTGAGTCGGTCGGCTGCGTAGCTATTTCTTCAAACGCTTCGATCATCACCATCCTTACAACTTCCATCCTTGCGATCGTAGCTTCATTTGTAGCTCCTTTCGTTACATTCCTTGCAACGATCCCCAACTGCGTAATGGGTGGCGTTTGTGTAGCTCTTTACGGATTCATCGCCGTATCCGGTCTTAAGATGATCCAGGGCGTTGACTTAAACGACAACACCAATCTCTTTACGGTTTCGGTTATCCTCATCGCAGGTATCGGCGGTCTTGCAGTAAGCTTTGGTTCGGTAACGATCACAGAAGTTGCTTGTGCACTTATACTTGGTATCATTGCAAATAAAATTCTTTCATTAAAGAAAAACAAATCGGAATGATCTGATTCAAACGAAAAAATATAGTAAACAGAAGCGTCGCCTGTTTAAATCGGGCGGCGCTTTGTGTTATAATTCAAAAAGAAAGCGAAAGCTAAAATGCTTTGAGGAGGGAGCTTATGATTCACGACGGAAAAATACTGATTGGTAAATCTGAAGGTGAGGGTGTATACATTTATCCGAAAATGGCAAACAGACACGGAATGATCTGTGGTGCCACCGGTACGGGTAAAACGGTTACGTTAAAAGTTATGGCTGAATCTTTCAGCGATCTGGGTGTTCCCGTATTTCTGGCAGATATAAAGGGAGACCTTGCCGCAATGAGCAATAAAGGCACGGAGAACGAAAACGTCAACAAACGTGTTGAGTCTATGGGCCTTAAAGATCTTGGATTTGATTTTAAAGAGTACCCTTCAAACTATTGGGACGTATACGGCACGATGGGAATGCCTCTTCGTACGACAGTCTCCGAGATGGGACCCATTCTTCTTTCCAGAATACTCGATCTTAATGATACACAGTCGGACGTGCTTACCGTTCTTTTCAAGATCGCCGATGACAACAGCCTGTTGCTTGACGACATAAAAGACTTAAAGGCAATGATACAGTACGTTTCCGAAAAGGAAGTGAACAAAGAGATCGCTCCGGTATACGGAAACCTTGCACCGCAGTCACTGGCTGCCATCCAGCGTGCGATCGTGGCACTCGAAGCCGACGGCGCCGATAAATTCTTCGGTGAGCCCGCACTTGATATCAAAGACTGGCTCGACCATGACCGTGAAGGCAGAGGAGTTATTCAGATACTCGATTGTCAGGAACTTATTCTTCATCCGAGAACATATGCAACATTCCTTCTCTGGCTCATGAGCGAACTGTTTGAGGAACTTCCCGAAATGGGAGATCTTGACAAGCCCAAGATGGTATTTTTCTTTGATGAGGCACATCTTCTTTTCGACGGTGCTCCGAAGGTACTTCTTGAGAAGATCGAGCAGGTAGTAAAGCTCATCCGTTCAAAGGGAGTCGGTGTTTACTTTATAACACAGAATCCCAAGGACATTCCGGACGGAATACTTGCACAGCTTGGTAACAAGGTTGAGCATGCACTCCGAGCTTACACCCCCGCAGAGCAGAAAGGTGCGAGAGCCGCAGCTACGGCTTTCAGAGAAAATCCCGCATTTGATACCTATACGGTTTTGCAGGAACTCGGAACAGGTGAGGCTTTGATATCCGTTCTCGACGAAGGCGGTATACCTACAATGGTCAAGCGCGCAAAGATATTGCCTCCTCAGAGTCAGATGGGAACGCTCGACGATGCGGACAGAAAATATCAGGTAGACCATTGCCAGCTTCTTTACAAATACAACAAAGAAGAAGACAGAGATTCGGCATACGAGTTTATGCAGAGAAGACTGTCCAAGCAGCAGGAAGATGCCGAGCAGGCAGCTTTGGATGCGGCAGCGGCAAAAGAACAGGCAATTAAAGACAAAGAAGATGCAAAGGCTAAAGCACAGGCCGAAAAGGAAGAACTTCGTAAAAAAGCTCAAAAGAAGACCGCGGTCAAGAATGCGGCAAAATCGGTTGCTTCTTCCACAGCGGGAACGGTCGGAAGAGAGATCGGTAAGTCGCTTGGAAACGTAGGCGGCAAGTTCGGTAAGACTCTCGGCGGAAATGTCGGAGCTGCTCTCGGACGAGGCATCATCGGAACGTTGTTCAAACTTTAAAGATATAAAACAGCAAAGCGGAGATCAAACATCTCCGCTTTTGTTTTAAAAGAATATTTAAATACAAAAAAGACCTCGCAAGAGGTCTTTTCTAGCAGTCAGATCATTTGATAACTTTGATCCAGCCTTCGGGAGCTTCAAGGCGACCCATCTGAATGCCGGTAAGTGTATCGTAAAGTTTCTTGGTTACAGGTCCCATGTCGGTCATACCTGCGGGTAAGCAGATCTCGTTTCCGTGGTCAACGATCTTTCCTACGGGAGAGATAACGGCTGCGGTACCGCAAAGACCACATTCAGCCATGTCCTTAACTTCGTCGAAGTATACGGGACGTTCTTCGGTCTTAAGACCTAAGATCTCTTTGGCAACATACATGAGCGATCTTCTTGTGATGGAAGGAAGGATACTGTCTGACTTGGGAGTTACAACAGTGCCGTCCTTGGTTACAAATAAGAAGTTTGCTCCGCCTGTTTCTTCAACCTTGGTGCGTGTTGCGGCATCAAGATACATGTTTTCGTCGAATCCCTTTTCATGAGCATCCTGTATAGCGTAAAGGCTCATTGCGTAGTTAAGACCTGCCTTGATGTGACCGGTTCCGTGAGGAGCCGCACGGTCGAAGTCAGAAACTCTGATCGTTAAAGGCTTTACGCCGCCTTTGAAGTAAGGGCCAACAGGTGTACAGAACATTCTGAACTGATATTCAGCAGCGGGCTTAACTCCGATAACGGGAGAACTTCCGAACATATAAGGTCTTATATATAATGTAGCACCGGATCCGTAAGGGGGAACAAATGCTTCATTGGCCGCTACAACATCCTCGACCGCCTTGATAAATCTCTCCTTGGGAAATACAGGCATTTCAAGACGCTTGCAGGAATCGATCATACGATCTGCATTTAAGTCGGGACGGAAGCACACGATATGACCGTCCTCCGTGGTATATGCCTTCAATCCTTCAAAACATGTCTGAGCGTACTGAAGAACGCCGGCACATTCGCTTATGACGACCTGATCATCAGAGGTGAGACAACCCTCATCCCATGCGCCGTCCTTGAAGTTTGATACGAAACGCTTATCGGTGCGGATGTAACCGAAACCGATATTAGACCAGTCGATATTAGCTTTTTCCATGATCCGTTACTCCTTTTTATCTTTATTTTCTGCTCTTTGTTTCAATCCGAGCAAAACCTTTGACAACAATTATGGTATTGTTTTTCTCAAAAGTCAATAAAACATTGCAATAATGCGAAGTTTAAGACATACTGATATTGTATTTTTATATCTAAAGCATTTTAGTACAAAGAAAACGAGACTCAAATGGAATTCAGACCCTGTATCGATATACATAACGGAAAAGTTAAGCAGATAATCGGTTCTTCGTTAAAAGATAAAGGCGACAGCGCCTGCGATAACTTTGTTTCCGCCAAAGACGCCGGTTTTTATGCCGAACTTTACAAAAAGGATAATCTTAAAGGTGCGCATGTCATCATACTCAATTCAAAAGACAGCGACTATTACAAAGAAAGCAAAGCTCAGGCCATGCGCGCGCTTTCTTTGTACAAAAATGCATTGCAGATAGGCGGCGGCGTGAACGATCAAAATGCGAAAGAATTCATAGACGCGGGCGCCTCACATGTCATCGTTACGAGCTTTGTGTTTAAAGACGGCAAAGTTAACATGGACAATCTTAAAAAGCTTGTTAATGCCGTGGGAAAAGAACATATAGTTCTCGATCTGAGCGCAGGTCTGAAAGACGGCAGATACTTTGTGGTGACCGACAGATGGCAGAAGTTCACCGATGAAGAGATAAGCGAACCGCTTTTTGAAGAGCTTTCTTTGTACTGTGATGAATTTCTGGTCCATGCAACAAACGTTGAGGGTAAAAGAGCGGGAATAGACAAAGACCTTATCGGCATCCTTTCAAAAGTCGCAAAAACCACGGATATAAAGATCACTTATGCCGGAGGGATAAGCAGCATGGACGATGTTGATCACATAAAAAAAGCCTCCGACAATAAACTCAATTTTACTGTCGGAAGTGCTCTCGATCTTTTCGGCGGAGATCTCAAATACGAAGATCTCGTTAAGATCTGTAAATAGTTTAAACGTTCGATCCCGCATGCAGTTTTCTGAACTGGTGCGGGGTTATTTTATTCTTTTCTTTAAATGCATGTATAAGGTGGGAACAGTCACAAAAACCCGTTTCCTGACTTATATATGTAAGGTCGTAATCGGTAAAAAGAAGCATGTTCTCAGCCTTGCACAGTCTCAAAAATGAGATGTAATGTTTACATGACTGTCCGTACAGTTCCGTAAAGCATTTTGCGAAATACGAATAGCTCATGTTGCATCTCTTTGCGAGATCTTCCACACGCAACTCTTCATTTAAGTGCTCATCTATATACTCGGTTATGCTGTTGATCCCGGCACTGTCTCTGGTATCGGGGGTATCGGGAAGAGATAA
>JAEEGI010019445.1_pt1 | contig 13687 bp, 14 predicted proteins | sample 8958751 | NCBI WGS metagenome assembly JAEEGI01 (sample SAMN16246545, study PRJNA631951) | gut metagenome | biome: gut microbiome; feature: rumen; material: KS-attached | host: Bos | place: Iran: Karaj | collected 2018-10
ATCGGGAAAAAGCCTTGAATATCAGGCGCTTTTCTGCTACAATTATATAGAACAAATGTTTCTGTTTGGCGATTCGGAGAAAAAACATCTTGGCTTTTTATCGCCGCAAGACCGGTTTATGGGACACTTGGCTTGATAGAATATAGAAGGAGGCAGGGTTGATTGCAAAAGTGAACATCACATTTTTGAGGTAAAAATGGGGTTTAGACCTGACGTTCACTTCTGCAATAGGGTATATAATAGTTTCGGTCACGACCTGCGGAAAGCGGGGAAACATGAGCCGAATGACATTAACAGAGAGAGCGAGGATTGAAGCGGGAATCTACGCAAGGCTGAGTCTGGGAGAAATCGCAAGGAGAATCGGAAAGAGTCCGCGCTATGTGTCGGAGGAGATCCGGCGCAACCGCACACTGGTGGAGGGGGAGCATCCTCTGGGGAAGCGGTGCCACATGGCCACGAGCTGCAAACGCAAAGGACTGTGCGGCAAAGAGGGGTGCGAAAAACGGTGCCTCATCTGTCGTGAAATAGACTGCCAGACGGTGTGCCGCGCCTATGACGACCACCCGTGTTTGAGGCTGCAAAAGCCGCCGTACGTGTGCAACGTGTGTTCTCTTCGGCGGAAGTGCAAGATGGACAGGGCGTATTACATGGCCCAGCAGGCGGACGCGATGGCAAAGCGGCGGTACGCGGAGGCCAGAAGCAAGCCCCGAATAAAGGGCGAAGAACTGGCGGAGCTGGACCGGACGGTAACGCCGCTGATCCGGAAAGGGCAGCCGCTGACACATATCTACGCGGCACATGGAGAAGAACTGCCGGTAAGCCAGCGGACGCTGTACAATTACATCGATACAGGACTGCTGAGTGTGGGAAACCTGGATCTGCGACGAAAGGTAGGATACCGGCCGAGGCGGAAGAAGAAAGAGGATTCGGAGGCATTCCTGAACCAGCAATACCGGAAAGGCAGGACATACGAGGACTTTCTTGCATACATGGGCAAGCATCCGGAGACAGCGTATGTAGAGATGGACACGGTAAAGGGCTGCCGGGAGCAGGGAAAGCGGATGCTGACGATGCTGTTCGTGGAACAGAACCTAATGCTGATCTTTCTGATGCGGGACGGCAAGGCGGACACGGTGGTGGAGCAGTTTGACTGGCTGACAGCGACGTTGGGTCTGGAGATGTTCCGAAAGCTGTTTCCGGTGATTCTGACGGACAACGGCAGCGAGTTCAAGCACACGCGGGAGATGGAATACACCGTGGAAGGGCAGCGCAGGACGAAGGTTTATTACTGTGATCCTCAGGCATCCTGGCAGAAGCCTCACATAGAGAAGAACCACGAGTATATCCGGTACGTGCTGCCGCGGGGCAAGAGCTTCAATCCATACACCCAGGATGACGTGGTGGTTCTGCTGAACCACATCAACAGCACCAGGCGGAGCAAGCTGGGCGGGAAGACGCCCTATGAGCTCTGCGAGGGCGAGGAGTTCCAAAGGCTGAAGGAAGTGATGGGACTCCGTGCCATACCGGCAGACGAGGTAAAGCTGACGCCGCGACTGCTGAAAAAGACGTAAGCAACAGGGCAAAGCGGGAAGTGACCGATTCCATACATTGAGGTGGGGTGACGTTCACTTCTGCAACGGAGGGCATTGCGCCGCCGGCTTTGCCATGCTTAGATACAGGAAAAAACCTCGAAAAACGCAAACGTAACGCTACGATTTCGCATTTTGAGAGGGCAAGAGAACACGTTGGATGCCGAAGACGTTATTTTATATGACCTTCTCTTCTGCATTCAACGTAGAAGGAGGCAGGGCGTATGAGCGATGGACTTGGCTTTCTTACTGCCGTTTACCGGGACGGTCGTGTACATATAGGCGGCAAAAGCTACCCGGCAGGAACCTTTGCGGTGCAGCTTTTGAATCAGTATTATAAGGATGACACGGCGGCGAGGATCGCCGTGTTCCGGCAAAGTAACTGGAATGTACAGGAGCAGCTATGCGTCGGGTATCTGACCGAAACAGATTTTATTAAGGCCGGAAAGGAGATTCTGACAATTCTGCAAACTCTGCCGAAGCTAAAGCCTTTTTCCTCCTTGGACATTGCAGCGGAGAAGCAGCGAATTGCAGAGCTATTCACGGAAGGCAACGCTGCTGCCCTTTCCGACTATCTGCGGCGCAGAGCGGCAATAGCGCAATTCGATGGTGTGTTCTCTCCTGAATATGATAAAGCACTGTTCAAGAATGGTGAAATGATGTACGCAACCGTTTTAAGTACTCTCCGCTTTTATGATGCTATCCCGGAGGACATGCGCAAGGCGTTTGAACTGCTTAAACGGTTTGCATCTCATGTAGATGAAGCCGACCGACTTGACGAATACCACCTGCTGCCTATTGCAACGGAGATATTCGGGACGAATTCATTTCCCTTGCACACGGAATATATTGCTCTCCCAAAACGGCGAAACAGTCGCATCCTTGTCACTGCCCGAAGAATGACCTTTGAGAGCTATTACAGCTTTGTGCTGACGGATTTCTTTGAAGGGCTGCACCACGGGCACTATCCAAGGCAGTGCGAGGTTTGCAAGCAGTATTTCCTGATGCAAAGTGCACGGCGGCAGAAATACTGCACCTATGGCACGGCACCGGAGTTGTACCACGGTGAAAAGATCAGCTGCCGCCGGTACGCTATTATTCAGGGCAAAGCGGAACGGGCAAAGGATAACCCGTTGAAGGCCGCCTATGACCGCCGCTGCTCGGCGATACGCTCCGAAAAGAGCCGGGGAACGATCTCTGCCGAGTTTGCGCAGGCGGCGCAGGAAATGGCAAAGCGCCGGTTGGAGCAGGCGGAGGAGGACGATGCCTACGCCAAAACAAGTTATTATGCAGATTTGCAGCGCGCCAAGCTGTACGCTGACACGGACAAAAGAATGAAATGACAGGAGGTGCATCCGGTGTCTGAAGAACAGAATGAAGTTTTAGAGCAACAGCGGTATCTTTTGGAGCGCCGGATGTACCGCCTTGACCCTGCGCCGCCGAAGCTGCCAGCCCAGGAATACATCGTCCGCTATCTCACCGAAAAAGAGGAAAAGTATCTGGCTTGGTATCTGCACGATCAGGAACCTGCGCTTAATAAACTGGCGCAGGCCACCTGCGAGCGATACGCTATGGCGGAGCATTTTGCGGACATCAAACAGGCGGCGGTGTGCGGTATCTTGGTCGCCCTTCAAAAGTACGATCCGGCTGCTGGTGCGCCGTTTGTCACTTTTCAGAAGCGGTATATCCAGAACAGCGTGGAGGACTACATCCGCACGGCGCAAAGCGGTGTTATCACCATGACGGCAGATACGTATCCCGTCCTGCGGCGCATTATGGCGATTTACCATCTAAACGGCGATGATTGCACTGGCAGCTGCATCCAGCGAATTGCCGATGAAACCGGAATGGACGAAAAGACTGTCTGCAAGTACATTGCGATAGGCACGCTGAATGAACGCCGAGTAGATTTTTACCGGCAGTACGATGAGGACGGCGAGGAAACGGCGGAGGGCATTTCGGTGGACACCACCTCTCAGCCGGACAAGCTGTATTTTCGGGCGGTGCTATATGACGCACTGCATCAAGCATACGGCAGCCTGACCTACCGGGAACAGCGCACGGTTGCCAAGCATCTTGGCTTCTGCGATACCTGCTGGTCGGTCAGGAAAGCGGTGCTGATAAACGGTGAAATCGAGTACAAGCCCATAAAGCCCATGACCTTTGAAGAAATCTCTCACTCCGCCAGCCGCAAGTCCGATAAGGCTTCCGAACGGACATATAACAACGCCTTAGAGAAAATGCGGAAAGCTCTGCTTTCCTATCTTGAACTGTGGGAATAAATTAAACCATATAAACGCAAAAAGCCCCGATGAGTACAGAGAAAATCTGAAACTCATCGGGGCTTTCGTTTATATCCGCACATTCGATTCTTGTCACTGCTTTTTCTACAATGAACAGTGACAATTTCTGTTTTCATACTTTTCGAGTAGAATATTAAAAAATGCTCGGAGGTAAATACACAATGGAAGGACGAGTTATTACGGCAAAGATGATTGCCGGATTCAGAGAGCATCTGATTTTGGAGGAAAGGAGTGTGGCAACCATTCAGAAATATATTCGGGATGTAAAGGCGTTTATGGCATACGCGCAAAACAGCGCCATTACAAAAGAAACCGTCATTGCATATAAGAAATATTTGCAAGAGAACTATGTCCGCTTCATGGACACCAACAGCTATGACGATATCTATGAGGAGATGGACCGCGTGGGCAAGGCGCTGGGCAAGCCCTACTACAAGATCCCCTGCGGCGGCTCCAACGCCATCGGCGCGCTGGGTTATGTCAACTGCATGAAGGAGATCGCTGACACGGGGATGCACTTCGACTACGTCTGCTGCGCCGAGGGCAGCGGCGGCACCCACGCCGGCGTGGCGCTGGGCGCTATGCTCTATATGCCCCAGACCAAGACCGTGGGTCTGATGGTGGACAGCGACCCCTTTGAGGTCATCACCACCAACATCATGCAGGAGACCGCCAAGCTGCTGGAGCTGGACTTCACGCCCACGGCGGAGAACGTCCACCTCATCGATATGTGCGGCCCCGGCTACGCCATCCCCTCCCCCGAGGGCAACGCCGCCATCCGCATGATGGCGGAGAACGAGGGTCTCTTCCTCGACCCCGTCTACACCGGCAAGGCCTTCGCCGGTCTGGTGAAGATGGCCCGCGAGGGACAGTTCAAGCCCACCGACAACGTGCTGTACCCCTACTCCGGCGGCGCGGGCGGCCTGTTCGCCATCGACGTGGATCTGGGCTGAGTCGCCTTAGCGGGCGCAGGCTTTTAAATCCGGTTATCGGTTGTCATCAGGAGGGTATGCCTTTCCCGCACACATAGAGCAGCACCCAAAAGAACGGCCGGAGCTTCCTCCGGCCGTTCTTTGCACAGCGGGAATGGGAAAGAGTATGGAAAAATCTTGCCGAAGCGCTTGCCGATACGGCGAGCGTTTTTGCATTTCTGTGGTTGTAAAGCTGCCGAAAATGGTGTAGTATGTAGGCGGATATTTTATACCAATCCGGAGGTGGACTATGCAGATGACCGTGCCGCGCCCGCGTGAACAGGCGCTGGAGCAAATCATGGCGTATATATTGGAGAATAAACTTTCCGCTGACGATAAGCTTCCGCCGGAGCGTGAAATGTGTCAGATGTGGGGGGTAAATCGCTGCACCCTGCGCAGCGCCATTGCCGCCCTGACGGAGCAGGGGATTGTGTACGCCGTTCAGGGCAGCGGGACCCGTATTGCGCCCAGATTTCGCCGTATCCTACAGGATTTGCAGGGATTTTCGGAATACGCCGCCGATTGCGGCCTGCGGCCGGAAACGAGGCTGCTGTCCATGTCGCAGGTGGAGTGCGACAAGCAGCTTTCCCGGCGGCTCCATCTGGTGCTGGGAGAAAATGCCTATCGAATCTCCCGCCTGCGCATTCTCAACGGCCAGCCCACCCTTATCGAAACGGCCTATATTCCCGCCGCGCTGGCCCCCGGCCTGGAGGAGCATGATCTGGTGACCGGCTCCCTCTTTTCGGTGCTGCGGGAGGGGTACGGCCTGGATCTGGATCACGGCGAAGAGAAGGCCAGCATCACCACAGCCGCAGAGGAGGAGGCCGTTCATCTCGGCATCGCCGCCGGGGATCCTGTGTTTTGGATCGTCAGCATCACGCAAACGCCGGAGGGCGTTCCTGTGGAATATTGCCGCACCGTGGCAAGAGCGGACAAGGTGGAGCTGGTCAGCGTTCTCCACCGCGGAGAAAGCGAGGCATCCGATCATGCGTGAGATCAGCTATAAATCCCCGCTTTATATCCAGCTGCGCGAGGTGATCCGCAGTAAGATCGAAGAAGAAGAATACTTGCCCGGCACAGCCATACCCTCGGAAAATCAGCTGATGGAGACATATGGGCTCAACCGGGTGTCCGTTCGCAGCGCGCTGGCGGCGCTGGAGTTTGAGGGACTTTTGAAAAGCGTGCAGGGAAAAGGCGTTTTTGTAGCGGGGCCCAAGGCCAAGCGGAATATGGATACGCTGGGCGGCTTTCACAACACCATGCGCCAGAGCGGCGGAAACACCGCCACACGGATTCTCAGCAAGACGCTGCGTCAGGCAGGCCCCTATTATGCCCGCCTGCTGGAGATTTCCCCCGAGAGCACCATCTGGTTTATTCGCCGGGTAGAAAATACGGCGGGCGAGCCGGTGGAGCTGGAGGAGCTTTACATTCCCTACAGTGTGGTGCCCGGTCTGGAGGAGGTGGATATAAAGCTGTTCTCCATCTATGACATCTATCAGTGGAACGGCATCGTGCTGGGAGAGGGACATCAGACGCTGCGCATCACCCGGCTGCCGCCTATGCTGGCCAAGCACATGGACGTGCCGCCGGAGCAGGCGGTAATGGAGTTTTCATGCACCACCCGGGATCGGGGCGGCCGGGTGGTGGAGTTTTCCCGCAGCTATGTGCGCAACGATAAGGCGGAGTTTGTCGTCCACTTCCGTCACACAAATCCATAATTGGTATAACTTTTAATATTACAACTATCAATACAGACGGATAAAATGCGTTATCCGCCTGTATTTTTTACAATTTGTTGTTATTTTAACCAAAATTGCCGGGGCTGATTTTAGTCGAAACATAGAATTCAGGTTTTTTTGCCGCAAAAACCGATTATCATCTTGCAATTGGTATAAGTTGATACTATACTTATCGCGTCAGGGCAACACAACGAAAAAAGATTGAGAGGTGGGCCACTTGTCCGATTCCATCGTATCGCTGCGCCATGTGGAAAAATGGTATGGCAACAACCACGTGGTAAAAGACATGAATCTTGAAATTCAAGAAGGCGAGTTTTTGACGTTGCTGGGCCCCTCCGGCTGCGGCAAGACCACCACGCTGCGGATGATTGCAGGCTTTGAGGACGCCACCACCGGCATCATAGAGGTGCAGGGCCAGCGGGTGGAGGAGAAGGAACCGTATCAGCGGGATGTGAACACGGTCTTCCAGAACTACTCCCTGTTCCCCCACATGACGGTGTATGACAACGTGGCCTATGGGCCCACCATCAAAAAGTGGCCCAAGGCGCAAATCAAGGAGCAGGTCACCAAAATGCTGGAGCTGGTGCAGATGGCGGGCTATGAAAAGCGGAAGCCCGACGCCCTCTCCGGCGGCCAGAAACAGCGTGTGGCCATTGCCCGCGCCCTGATCAACAATCCCCGGGTGCTGCTGCTGGACGAGCCTCTGGGCGCGCTGGACCTGAAGCTGCGCAAGCAGATGCAGATCGAGCTGAAGCGGCTGCAGCGCAAGCTGGGCATCACCTTCGTATATGTCACCCACGATCAGGAGGAGGCCATGACCATGTCCGACCGCATCGCGGTGATGAAGGACGGCGTTATCCTGCAGATCGACGCGCCGCTGGAAATCTATGACCACCCCAACTGCCGGTTTGTGGCGGATTTCATCGGCGAGAGCAACGTCATCGAAGGCACGGTGGTCTCCGCAGAGGGGTCCCTCCTCTCCGTGGAAACCGATGGCGGTCTGGTGCGCACCCGGGGCGAGGGCTTTGCCGTGGGCGAGAGAATCTGCATCTCCGTCCGTCCGGAATACCTGGCCGTCAGCGCCGCGCCGGTTGAGGGCTTTACGATGAGGGGCCGGGTCAAGGACTTCATCTACATGGGCACGCTGATCAAAACCAGTCTGGATCTGCCCGGCGGCCAGGAAGTCAAGTTCAGCCGCTTTGAGCCCGACCCTACCCTCCGCGAAGGGGACGAGCGGTTCATCTACTGGCCGGAAAACAAATCCGTGCCCATCCGCCTGACGGGGGAGGTGTCCCCATGACCGCCCCGAAAAAGCGCCGCAATCCGCTGCCGGCCATCGCTCAGGCGGGCCCTGTTTCGGTGTGGATGGTGCTGTTTGTCACGGTGCCCATGCTGTTCATCATCTACATCAGCTTCATGTCCCGGGGCACCTTCGGCGGTGTGGAGTACACACCCACCCTCACCTCCTATGAGACGCTGGCAGACGTGACCTACTTTGCCGTGATCCTCAAGAGCCTTCAGGTGGCCGTGGTGACCACGGCGGTATGCCTGCTGTTGGGCTATCCCCTTGCCTACTACATTGCCCGCAAGAGCGCGGACGTGGCCTCCCGGCTCATCATGCTGCTGATGATTCCCCTGTGGACCAACTCCCTCATGCGGCTGAACGCCTGGATGCTGTTGTTCCAGACAAACGGGCCCGTAAACAAGGCCCTGCTGGCGCTGGGCATCGTGCAATCCCCGGTGAAATTCATCTACACCGACGGGCTGGTGCTGCTGGGACTGATCACCAACTTCCTGCCCTTCGCCGTGCTTCCCATGTACTCCTCCATCGAGAAGCTGCAAAAGGCCATGCTGGAGGCGTCGGCAGATTTGGGCGCCACCCCTGCCACCACCTTTCGCAAGGTGACGCTGCCGCTCACCTTCCCCGGCATCTTCTCCGCCATCATTCTCACCTTTATCCCCGCCCTGGGTACCTATACCATCACCGACATGCTGGGCGGCGGCAAGGTGCTGTACATCGGCAACATCATCAAAAATCAGTTCGGCACCATCCGCAACTGGCCGCTGGGCGCAGCCCTGAGCGTACTGCTGCTGCTCATCACGGCGCTGCTGATCTTCCTCTATTCCCGCTTCGCCAAAATCGAGGATATGGAGGTGCTGTGATGAAAAACAAAAAGCTGCTGCGGCAGAGGCGCAACGCCTTCTGGAGCGCTCTGTATGCCGCCGTGATCTATGCGCTGTTCTATATCCCGGTGCTGGTGATGATCCAGTTCTCATTCAACGACGCCAAGCGGAACTACTCCTGGGAGGGCTTCACCACCCAGTGGTACGGCAAGCTCTTTTCCTTCGGCAACCACGACCTGTGGGAGTCGCTGGTCTACTCCCTGGCCATTGCCGTGGCGGCCACCGTAATCAGCGTGGTGGTGGGCGTGCTGGGCGGCATCGGATTGAAGAAATTCGAGTTCCGCGGCAAGAAGTTCATCAACCTCATGCTGTATGTCCCCATCGTGGTGCCGGAGATCGTGCTGGCCGTGTCCATGCTGATTATCTTCATGACCGTGGGCATCCGTCTGGGGATGGGCACCATCGTCATCGGCCACTGCACCTTCTGCATCCCCTATGCGGTGGTCACCATCAAGGGCCGTATCAGCGGTGATAACGAGACGCTGCAGGAGGCGTCCATGGACCTGGGCGCCAACCGGGTGCAGACCTTCTGGCGCGTCACCATTCCCAGCATCATGCCGGGCATCCTGTCGGCGGCCTTTCTCAGCTTCACCCTGTCCATCGACGACGTCATCATGTCCAACATGCTGGCCTCTGCCCGCCAGTCCACCCTGCCGGTGCTGATTTTGTCCGTCAATCGCACGGGTATCACGCCGGACATCAACGCGCTGACCACCCTGATGGTGCTGGTCATGGTGGCGGGCATGCTGGTGATGAGCGGTCTGCAGCGCCTGCGCCGCAAGAGAGAGGCCCGGGAGATGGCGGAGGCCGAACAGCGTATTTCCACCCTTCGCGGTTGAAATAAACACAATAATTATGTATTATGGGAGGTACGAACATGAAAAAAGCATTGTCCCTGATTCTGGTGCTGGTCATGGCGCTGACGCTGGTGGCCTGCGGCGGCCAGAGCGCGACCACGCCCTCCGACGGCGAGGCAGCCGGCAGCAAGGAGCTGAACATCTTCATGTGGAGCGACTACATGTCCGATGACCTGGTGGCCAACTTCGAGCAGGAGTACGGCATCAAGGTGAACCTCAGCTACATGAACGACAACGCCGACTCCATCACCAAGCTCACTGCAGGCGCCGGCGACGGCTACGACCTGATCATGACCTGCGACGCCTACATGGAGTCCCTCATCAACGGCGGCTATCTGGAGCAGTTGGATCTGAGCCAGATTCCCAACGCCAAAAACATCAACAAAGCCTATTGGTCGGAGCAGAATCAAGGCTACTGCGTACCCTACCTGATGAACTACATCTATGTGGTGTACGACACGGAGCGCTGCCCCATTGAGATCACCTGCTACAACGACCTGATCCGTCCCGAGATGAAGGGTCAGATCGGCTCCGTGGACGGCGCCCGCAACCTGTTCCCCATCGCCCTCATCGCGCTTGGATACGACCCCAACTCCCAGGAGGAGAGCGAGATCGCCGAGGCCTATGAGTGGCTGGTGAAGTACAATGAGAACGTGGTGGCCTACGGCTCCACCGAGACCAACATGGTCAACGGCACCATCTCCTGCATGTTCACCTACGACGGCAACACCGCCGAGGCGATGGCCCAGCTCGGCGCCAACAACACCCTGACCGTGGCCCCCTTCACCGCCGATCCGGTGCAGCTGGGCTTCGATCTGTACGTCATCCCCAAGGGCGCCCAGCACATGGATGCCGCCTATCTGTTCCTCAACTACATCTGCGACGCTCAGGTCATGGCGGACAACCTGGTGGAGAACCCCTACTCCTGCCCCAATGACGCCGCTGTGGCCGCCGCATCCGAGGAGTATCGCAACGGCCCCGCCTTTGACTTTGACTACAAGACCAACGTGTTCTTCCAGGAGGACGTGGGCGACGCCATCACCATCTATGACAAGTACTATCAGATGCTGAAGGTGGGTTAATCAGGTAAGGAGGTACCCCCGTGGTTAAGTTTGACGAGCAAAAGCAAATCGACAGCGTCCGGGGCGCTCTGGCCCTGCGCAGTCAGATTGAAACCGTGGTGGATGCCATCTGGCAAAAAGGGCTTCGCAACCTGTGTTGGCTGGGCATCGGCGGTACCTGGGCCAGTTGCCGGCAGGTGGTGTGCCACATGAAGGAGCGGACGGATCTGGACGTGTTCGCGACCAATGCGGCGGAGTACTGTACCACCGGCGACCGCCGGGTGGGCCCGGGCACCTGCATGGTGATCTCCTCCGTTACCGGCACCACCACGGAGATTGCTGATGCCGTGGCAAAAGCCCGCGCCGCCGGCGCAGAGATCATCGGCTTTATCGACAAGGCCGACTCCCCCCTGGCCTCCGCCGTGGATCACTGCATCTCCTTTGCGGGAAACGAGCAGTTGAAATTCTTCATGGTGGCCGATCGGATTTTGTTCCTTCGGGGCGAGATGCCGGAATATGCGGCGATGTACGCCCAGTTTGACGCCAATCTTCCCCAGGCGCTGGTGGCGGTGGAGAAAGAGGCCGACGCCTTCGGTGAGGCCTTTGCCATCGCCCACAAGGATGATCCCCTCCACTACTTCGTGGGGGCCGGCACCCTCTACGGCGCCACCTATTCCTACGCAATGTGCTATTGGGAGGAGATGCACTGGATCCGCACCAAATCCATACATTCCGCGGAGTTCTTCCACGGCATGCTGGAGATTGTGGACCCGGATACGCCTGTTACCGTATTCGTAGGGGAGGATGCCCAGCGGCCTCTGAGCCAGCGGGTGGCCCGGTTCCTGCCCCGGATCTGCAAAAACTATACCATCATCGACACGGCGCAGTACCGTCTGTGCGGCATCGACGACCAATACCGCCCCCATGTGAGTCATCTGGTGATGCATGCGGTGACCAACCGCATCGACGCTCATCTGGAGGCCCTCTCCGGCCACGACATGACCATCCGCCGGTATTACCGGAAGATGGAATACTGATTAGCCACAGGGGCGGGCGTCAGCCCGCCCCTGGTCCGGTACAGGAGGTATCGCTTATGGAATGGGGTCTGTTTACCTGCCCTTACCAGCGTTTGCCGCTGGAGCAGGCCTTTGCAGACGCAAGGGCGCTGGGGTACGACTACATCGAGCTCTGGGGTGGGCGGCCCCATGCCTACGCCTATGATCTGCTCTCCGGCGATCTGGCGGACGTGCAGCGTCTGGCGGATCGCTACGCCATGCCGGTGCGATTTTACACCCCGGAGCACAACGCCTACCCCTACAACTATATGATGGGCCCGGAGCGCCAATGGGAGAGCGCCATGAACTACCTCACCGCCGCCTTGCGCTGCGGGAAGCTGCTGGGCTGTCAGGCGGTGCTGCTGTCTGTCGGTCACGGCGGCAGCGCACCGGAAGAGGCGCGGTATGACCGTCTCCTTCTCTCCCTGCGGCATCTGGTCCATCAGGCGGAAACACTGCGCCAGCCCATCGTTCTGGAAGCGCTGACCCCCTATGAGAGCAACACCTGCACCCGGCTTTCAGAGCTGGAGGAGGTGCTGCGGAAGGTGGATTCGCCGCTACTGCAGGGGATGTGCGACGTGGTGGCGCCCTTCGTGCAGGGTGAGGATCCCGCCGATTATCCCCGCCGTCTCGGCACCGCCATGGCCCACCTCCACCTTGTGGACAGCGACGGCGTCAGCGAGACCCATCTGATTCCCGGCGACGGGGTGATGGATTTGGGTGCCTTGCTGCGGGACATCCGCGCCGCAGGATATGACAGCACCGCCACACTGGAGCTGGTGACCCACTATATCGACAACCCCACCGACGCCGCCCGATGGGCGCTGCGGCGAGCAAAGGAGCTGATGGACGCATGATGCGCATTGCCTGCGCCGGCGACAACTGTATCGACTATTACGACGCCACCGGCGAAGCCTTTCCCGGCGGCAATCCGGTAAACGTGGCGGTGTATCTGCGCCGTTTGGGGGCGGATGCCTCCTATATCGGTGCGGTGGGCGACGACGCCTACGGCCGCCTGCTCCGCACCGCTTTGGCGGAGAAGGGCGTGGACGTCAGCCATCTGCGGTCAGAGCGGGGCGCCACGGCGCTGAGTCATGTGTCGCTGGTGGAGGGCGACCGGGTATTCGGCGATTATGAGGAGGGCGTGATGGCCGATTTCCGCCTGACGGCGGAGGAACTGGACTTCATCGCCGCCCACGATCTGCTGGTCACGGGTCTGTGGAGCCACACCGAGGACCACCTGCCCTCCCTCCGGGCGAGAGGCATCCCCGTGGCCTTTGACGGGGCCGACCGGCCCTTTGCGACTGCCGCCAGAAAGGCCCTGCCCCATGTGTCGGTGTTTTTCTTCTCCGATGACGGCAGAGATGATGCCGCCTTGCAAGACAGACTCCGGCAGCTGGCCGCCTTCGGCCCTGCGCTGACGGTTGCCACTCGGGGCAGCAGGGGCAGCATGGCCTGGGACGGCCGGCGGTTTTATTCCGCCGGCATCGTGCCCTGCCGCGTGGTGGACACCATGGGGGCGGGGGACAGCTTCATCGCCGGTTTCCTGCTCTCCTGGCTGCAGGGGCAGCCTGTGGACGCCTGTCTGACCGCCGGCGCCCGGAACGCCGCCGTAACCATCGGCTACCGGGGTGCATGGTGAACGCGCAGGCCGCCGGGTCATACGCCCGCCTTGTCCCACAAAAAAGTGATTGAGTGCTGTCTTTTCGGCAGTTCTCAATCACTTTTTTATTCTCTATACGGGCCATTCGGGGATCGAGATTATTCTCGATCCGCCGCAGGATTTCTTCCACGCACGCATCCCGTTCCTCTTTCGGTCTTCTTTCTGACACCGTTTTGTTCCTCCTTGTCATTTTTCTTTTGTTTTCTATGCCCGTTATTTCATTGGCCACGCCCACAGCCACAGCCCAGCCGTGGCCGTGGGCGTA
>JAEEGI010019446.1_pt1 | contig 13687 bp, 4 predicted proteins | sample 8958751 | NCBI WGS metagenome assembly JAEEGI01 (sample SAMN16246545, study PRJNA631951) | gut metagenome | biome: gut microbiome; feature: rumen; material: KS-attached | host: Bos | place: Iran: Karaj | collected 2018-10
CAGAGAGGTTGTAGACGGGTATGACCTGCATGAACTCGTCCTTGTTCTGTGCTGTCTGGAAGACGTTCAGGCCGTAGATGCGCTTGTTCTCCTCCACGGGGGCATCCATCCATCGGCGCAGGTCGAAGTAGCGCTTGCCCTCGCCCATGAACTCAATCATGCGTTCGCGCTTGATCTTGGCGCGCAGCTCGTCCTTGTTGGCGTAGTCGTTCTGTGTGTAGTCGGGCAGTCCGGCACGGATGCGCACCGGGCGTATGCCGCGCTTCATCTCTGCCAGGTCGCGGCCCTTGATGGTCACGGCGTTGCCCTTCCAGTCGTTCTGCTGATAGCTGTTGCCCTCGGTCAGCTCGTTGAGGCACTCGGCATACATCAGCAGGATGTCGGCATAGCGGATGGCCGGTTCAAACTTCACATGGACGTGGCCGTAGGAGCCGCCGCCGCTGGGCTGTGCTTCGAAGTAATCCTGCGGATGGTAGTATTTCTTCACGCCGATGCCCGTGCGCAGATAGGCAAACGAGTTACGGTAGCCGTCGGCACCGCTGCGGTAGTAGGTCACCTGGCGGTTGTGGTCGGTGGAAGAGCTCTTGCCCAGCTGCTCCCAGATGGTGCCGTTGTAGGCCACTGAGGCATAGAAGCGCGGCTCACGAGCACAATACTGGTGCGACACCTGCATACGCTGCTGGTTGCCCACGCTGCGGTTGGTGGGGTTGGCAAGCACCTCGGGATAGGTCTCGCCCTGTGCCTCGGCGCGGGTGATGAAACCTGTGGCGCGCTCGCGGTCATTGCCGGGATTGTCGACGGTGGTGGCACCCGGCTGGCGCCATTCGCGGTACATGCCGTCCACATCGGAGCCGTCCTTCATGTAATAGGTGTCCACCATCTTCTGTGTCAGACCGTGGGTGTTCCATCCGTTCAGCGACGTAGGCATGGAGTGGCCCACGAGCGATGCGATGCCGTTGTCGTGGTCGCCCAGCTCGATGTTGCCACGGGTGAAGATGAGCTCGGGGTTGCCGGCAGCGCTGGCCACGCCGTTGAACAGGTTGCGGTAGCTGAGGTAGGGGTCGATGTTCTTCCATCCGTCGGGCCAGTTCTTGTCGGAGAACTCCTCGTCAAATGGCGGCGTCACCGTGACGGGACGGTCGTCGGTGGCTACATCGTTGAACGGCTCGGTGTAGAGCTGATAGACATTGAGGTCGATGACGTCTTTGCAGGCTGCAGCGGCGCGTGCCCAGCGGTTCTCGTCGTAGGTGAGCGAGAGCAGCGGTGTGCCGTCGAAGTTCTTCAGCTGCTTGGCCACGTCGTCGGTGACATTGGCCGGGTGATGACCGTTCTGCAGCTGTCCGTTGGCCAACGGGCTGGCGGCATAGGTGAGCACGATGGCACGGGTGGCCAAGGCGGCGCCGATGGTGGGGCGCATCACGTTGTTCTCGTCGCGGCGCAGGCTCTTCAGCTCCTTGGCGGCCTGCAGCATCTGGTCGGCAATATAGGTGGCACACTCCTCGTAGGTGGAGCGCGGCGTGGCCAGGTCGTCGTAGGCCTGCGTGTAGTCGGCACCCTCGTCGGCCATGATGGGCACCGGACCGAACTTGCGCAGCAGCAGCCAGTAGTAATAGGCGCGTACAAAGCGTGCCTGACCACGGTAGTCCTCCACGTCTTCGGCGCTCATGGCTTTGTTGCGCCCGATGTTGTGGATGAAGATGCTGGCCTGATAGATGCCCTGATAGCAGCGCACCCAGGCATCCTGCCCCTGTGCTTCGGCGTAGTTGCCCTCGTGGAAGGCATTGTAGGAAGCCCAGTCGGCATCCTTTGAGTCGCCGAAGCTGTTGTCGCGGTCGCCATAGTACATGTCATCGTCGAAGTTGAAGGGGTTCCAGGCTCCGCCAGTGCCGCCAGTGCCGCCTTTCGAGCCGACCTCAATGTTGCTGCTGTTGAGGAACGAATAGGCATGGGCCAGCCATTGGTCACACTGAATCCTGTCGGTGAAGACGCTCTCCAGTGTCTTGCGGTCCTCAAAGTATTTGTCGCTGTCCAAGTCGGTACAGGAGGATAAGGCGGCGGCAATGCCGCAGCTTACGGTGAAGCTGACAATGAGAACTGACAAAGAGTTTTTGATTATCATAGTTTTCATGATCTTCTGTATTTATTGTTGCGTTTTTTCTCTCTATACACTTTTCTTTTACAGGTTCACCTGCATACCCAGGGTGACGGCCTTGGTGATAGGATAGTCCTCGCCGCGCGGCTGCAGTGACTCAGGATCCCAGATGCTGAACTTCTTGTGCAGGAAGAACAGGTTGGAGGCTGAGACATAGAAGCGTACGTTTTGGAAATGTATCTTGTTGACCAGCGTCTTGGGCATGGTGTAGCCGATGTCGAGGTTCTTCAGTCGCAGGTAGCGTCCGTCGCGCAGCCAGAAAGTGCTGTTGCGGAAGTTGTTGGCGTTGCCACCATAGCTCAGGCGTGGGTAGGCGGCATTCACGTCTTCGTTGGGCTGCAGGCCCAGCAGCTGTGCCGTCTCGGTGTCCACCCAGCGGTTCTCTAACAGACCCTTGAACACATTACCCCACTGACCCTCGCTGAAAGCGTAGACATTCTTGCCGTAGGTCATGAAGGTGCTCTTGCCGGCGCCCTGGAAGTGGAGGTTGAAGTCGAACTGCTTCCACGTAATCGAGACGCCCAGACCGTAGATGAGGTTGGGTCGGCTGGTGGCACCGATGGCGCACTCGTCGCCGCCGTCGATGATGCCGTCGCCGTTCACATCTTTATATTTAATGTCACCGGGCTGCACCGGGCCGAAGGTCTGTGTGGGTGAGTTGCGAATGTCGTCGTAGTCCTTGAACAGACCCTCAGCAATGAGGCCGCGCACCTGGTTGACACGGTAGCCGTGCTGGTTCTGGTAGGGGTAGACGTTGTTCTCCTCGTCATATTCGCCAATCTCGTTCTTCGAGTAGGTCATGTTGCCACGCAGGGTGATGCCCACGTCGCCAATGCGCTGCTCATAGCGGAAGTTGCCGTCAACACCACGCGACTTCACCGAGCCGACGTTGGCACGCGGATAGTTCCAACCGCCAGCGTCCCAATACTCCAGACCGACGGTGGTGGGCAGGAAGCGGCGCTCCTGATAGATGCCGGTACGCTTCTCGTCGAAGTAGTCGACGGTGAGCGAGAACTTGTTGTTGAACAGCACCAGGTCGATGCCCAGGTCATTCTTCGTAGCCACCTCCCAAGTCACGCCCTCGCTGGCCACCTGGCGGTAGCGGATGCTGGAATAGGTGTTGCTGGCATACTGACCCCAGGAGTAGCCGTTGCCGCTCTGCTCCAGCGTGTAGAGATAGGGGAAGCGGGTGCTGCCGGTGGCATCGCTACCCACCTTGCCGTGGGAGAAGCGAATCTTGAACATGTCGAGCCAAGGTGCCTTTTTCTTCACCCAAGGCTCCTCGCCGATGTTCCAAGCCACAGACCAGGCGGGGAAGAAACCCCAGCGGTGGCCGTCGGCAAAGTTCTCAGAGCCGTTGTAGCCGAAGTTATAGTCAAGGAAATAGCGGTATTTGTAGTTGTAGGTGAACTGAGCGGCCAGGCCTTTGTTCTTGCGCGACACCGAGTTCTTCACGTCGGTGCCTAAGTTCTGCGTGGAGATCTGCTGGTCCTCGGTGAACTTGACATTGGCGCCGAAGTAGTGGGCGTCGGCAAAGGAACGGTCCCAGTGCAGCAGCAGGTCGAGGAACTCGCGGCGCCAGCCGTCGTTGCTCGTCGTCTGCTCCATGTCCTTGGCGTTCTGCACCATCTGGAAGTCCAGCTCGCCGGTCTCGGTGTTGCGCGAGCGGGCGCTGTAGAGGGCGGGCAAGTGATGCAGGTGGATGGCATTCTGGTTGTAGGTGTCGAAGCCGAAACGGCCCGTGAAGTGCAGTCCCTTGGTGATGAAGCCCAGGTCTTGCTCCAGCGTGACATTGGTCTGTATGTTGTTGTTCCACTCGTTGTTGTAGCCCGTCTGCGTAGAGCTGACCCAGGGGTTGATGTAGTTCTCGTCGAGGGTGTAGGTGATGACACCGTCGCGCTCCTCTGCATTGAACACACCCTTGGCGGGATAGAAGCCGTTGGAGAACATCACAGGAGTGTAGAGGGCATTGTAGCCGAAGAGCTGTCCCCACACCTTGTCGTCGCCGATGCCCGGTGAGTTTCGCTTGTTCAGGTTGCCGCCGATGCCCAGCTTGAGCAGCGTGGTCTTCGTCACGTCGATGTCGACGTTCATGCGGTAGTTCCAGCGCTTGTAGTTGGCATTGGTGTCATACTTCTTGCGCAGCGTCTCGTCGGTCTTGTACATACCCTCGTCCTCGGTGTAGGCCATGGACACATAGTAACGGGCCGTCTCGCCGCCACCGCTCAGGTTGATGTTGGCACGGTAGCTCAGGGCTCCGTCCTTCAGCAGCAGGTCCTGCCAGTCCACATTGGGATAGAGGTCGGGGTCGAGACCCTCGCGGATGATGTCGAGCTCCACGGGCTGGTAGAGCACGCCGAGGTTGCGGGTGACGCGGGCCTCGTTCAGGTAGTTGGCGTACTGGAAGCCGTCGACGAACTCGGGCGTGATGGTACGTGTGTTGTAGGAGGTCTCCACCTTGCCGTTGATCTGCACCTTGCCGGCCTTGCCGTGCTTGGTGGTGATGAGGATAACGCCGTTAGCGCCCTTCGAACCGTAGATGGCGGTGGCAGAGGCATCCTTCAGCACGGAGAAGTTCTCGATGTCCTCGATGTTGATGTCGTCGATGTTCTCGCGCTCAAATCCGTCGACGAGGATGTAGGCTTTCGAGCTGGCTCCGAAGGTGGAGATGCCACGAATCCAGAACTCGCTGGTGTTCTTGCCTGGCTGGCCCGATGACTGGAAGGCCATGATGCCGGGCACGTTGCCGGCCAGCGTGTTCGTCAGGTTCGACGTGCTGTAGTGTTTCAGGTCTTCCACCTTCACGTTCGACACGGCACCCGTGACGGTGAGTTTCTTCTGGGTGCCCATACCGGTGACCACCACCTCGTCGATGGCCTGCTTCACATCCTCCTGCATGACGATGTCGATGCGGGTCTTGTCGCCCTTGACAAGCACCTCCTGCGTCTTGAAGCCGATATAGGAGAACTGCAGGGTGCGGTATTCCTGCACCTTGATGGTGTATTCGCCGTTGAAGTTGGTGATGGTTCCCAGTCCTTTCGAGTCTTTCACGATGACGCTGGCTCCGATGACCTCCTCGCCGTTGGCGTCGGTCACACGGCCCGTGATGGTCAGTTCCTTTTGCGCCAGGGCCGAGAGCGTCGAGCCCAGCACGAGGAATAGCGTTATGATATATCTCTTCATATTTTGAATTGCGGATTACGAATTACGATTATTGCTTTCCGGTTTTTTCCAGATTATCTAGATTATCTAGAGATTCTGGAGATTCTGGAGATTCCGGATGTCGCGGTGGCGCATTCTTCAGTTTTCATTTGCTTCGAGGTTCTCTTCCATGGTGATGGTGCGTATGGCGAAGTTGCTGGTGTCGAGGATGTAGAATATCAGCGTGTTCTCGCCCGTGATGGCATCGCGGTGCACATCGTTCACCAGGCCGGTGGGACGGTGGAAGCGGGCGAAGTCGCGCAGCTCGCCGTTCTCGTTGCCGTAGGTGTTGCCGTCGGCGTGTGTGGCAAAGCCGCCGCCAGCGTAGGTCTTTACTATTCCTTCGGGCGTGAGCAGGCGTATGGCATCGTTGCGGCTGTCGCAGAAGTAGAAGTCGTAGATGTCGTCGCGCCCCTCGGCCTCGTACTGGTCGTTCTTCACGAAGGTGCCCTGATAGGGTCGTCGCAGCAGTGCCGAGAGTCCCACGCCGTCGGTGAAGCCTTCGCGCGACATGTCGCCGGCTATTCGGTAGGGTGCCGAGAATCGGTGCGTCTGCTCGTTGTAGTCGGTGCGCAGGATGTAGTTGCGGTTGATGACCACGATGTAGGCATACTTGCCGCTGGGGTGTATGTCGATTTGGAACTCCCAGCTCACATCCTGCACGGTGAAGAGCTTCTCGAAGGCTCCCGTGCCGGTGCTGCTGCCGGTGTTCAGGTCGTAGAGGTTCTGGTTGGCGTAGGGGCTCCAGCTGGTGCCCGAGCCGCCCAGCGTGTCGGGCAGTTGCGTCTCCCAGTATTTGCTCATGTCGAGGCGCAGCACCTCGCCCTGTGCGAAGCTGGTGAAGTAGAGCTCGCCATTGGGATGCAGCGAGGCGCCGTTGCACTGGCGGTAGTTGGCCAGCTGTCGCACGGTGGAGCCGCTGCTGAAGTTGCCTTCGGGGTCGCGGTCGACGATATATACCGAGTTGGCTCGATAGTTCGGGTCGTCGTTGTCGGCCGAGATGATGAGGTGCTCGCGCCATTTCTTCTGGTCGGCGGTGGCGGTCTTGTCCCATCCCTCGGGGGCGTAGCCGCTCTTCATTCCCGTCTCCTCGTCGACGACGTAGTCGAAGCTGCCATCCTCGTTATACATGAAAGGGTCTACGGCGAAGTCGATGGTGCGCAGTCGCTGGTTGGCAAACTTGCTCAGTGGCAGGATGGTCTGCACGGTGCGCTCCTTCAGGTCGATGAGCTGTATGCCGTGGGCCACGGTGCCGAAGTGCGGCTCCTGGTCGTAGACCACGAAGAGCTGGTTGTGGTTGTAGGGCGAGAACTGCATCACGCCGTCGTTCTTGAATCCGCTGCAGTCATCGAACGAGCCGTCGACCCACACGGCATCGGCCTCGCGGTCGTAGCTCTTGCCGCAGAGCTTGCCCACCACCATCTTGCGCTCATACTCGAAGCGGTCGGCGGCCTTGCCCGTCTGCTTGTCGACGGTGACCTGCACCGAGGCGAAGAGTCGGTTGCCCTCTATCTGGTCGTAGGCGGCACCGGGCAGATAGCAGTAGATGGCATTGTTCTTCACGCTGACCAGCACGGCCTCCTTGCCGCCGATGTTGACGTGCACCATCGACGAGTCGTTGCCGAAGTTCTGGCCGAGGATGACCACCTGCTGGCCCACGCTGCCTTTGGTGGGTGTGAAGCTGCTCACGGTGACGGGCTTCGACGGGTCGTAGGGTGCCGAGGTCTGCACGCCGTAGTAGTCTTCAACGGTGGTCGATGACTCGCAGGAGGCGAGGGCTGCCACGATGAGGCAGCATAGTATGCCAGCCGCTGTCAAGGTTTTCGTTCTTATCGTTCTCATATCTGTTCTTTTTGTTAAGCAACCGAGCAAAATATCTTATATCATCTTTTTTTTTGTTTTTTTGAAATACAGATAAAAACAATAAATACAGATAAAAACCCCTTTTTCTGTTTTTCTTGTTTTTTCCTGTTTTACTAAAAACGACTGTTCGTATAAACTGATTTTGATTACCTACTTATTTCAGTTTCTCTTCGAGCACGCGCATCCAGAAGCCGCCGATGACGGAGCGGGCCTTGAATCCCACCATGCGTCCCGTCTTCGTGTCGTACCAGTCGCTGGTGGGCACGCGGCTCTCGGTCTCGTTCATATAGAGGTAGATGGGTTCCACAAACCGCAGGAACGTCTTGGTGTCGCTGGCCATGGCGGCGGTCCACATAATCCAGTCGTTCTTGGTGTAGTCCTTGCGGATGTCGAGTGGCAGGCCATACTTGTTCTGCTTCTTCAAGTAGTACTGCACGTCGCGCTCCATGGTGCCTGTGGCGAAGACGTTGGTCTTCCACAGCTTGTCCCACACCATGTTATATTTCTGGCTCCAGGTGTTCTTGCGGTCGAATGCCAGGCGATAGTGGTCGCCCTCGCGTGCGTCCTTCTCCCACTGCTGTGCCATCTCCTTGGCGCGGGCCATGTATCTGTCGGCCACGCTGTTGAGGCCTTTCATGCGTGCCATCTCGGCATATCCTGCCACGCCCATGATGGCCTTGATGCTCAGGTTGGCGTTGTGCGCCCAGTGTCCGGCGAAGTCGTCGGTGCAGAGCTGGTTGGCGGGGTCCTGTCCGTTCTCCGATAGGTAGTCGGCCCAGGTGGTGATGATGTTCCAGTACTTGTCCACGTAGTTGGCGTTGCCGTCGAGCTTGCAGAGCTGTGCGGCCAGTGTGAGCATGTTGCCGGCCTCCTCCAGCGGCATGTCGCCGCCATACACCTGTCCGTTGGCGATGGGGTAGGTTCCCAGGTCGTGTGCGGCGAAGGGCTTCGTCCATCGGCCGCTGAGCGAGTAGTCGAAGATGGAGGTCATCATGGCCTTCTGCAGCTCAGGGTTGTAGCATAGGAACAGTGGTGCCTCGGGATAGGTCAGGTCGACGGTGTTCACGCAGCCGTTGGAGTTGTTCTCCTTCGAGAAGAAGAGCAGGTTGCCCTCGTCGTCCTGGAACAGCTTGTGTGCGGCAATGACGTGTCGGTAGCTGGCCGACAGTATCTCGGCGTAGTGCTCGTTTCCAGCAGCGAGTCCGTCGTCGTAGATCATCTTGTCGAACTCGCGGCAGCGCCTCATGATGTTCTGATACTGCGAGGCCATGCGGTTGAACATCTGGAAGATGCTCACCGTGCCGCCGTGCGCCCAGTAGGCCTTGTAGCGCTTATACATATACTCTATGTCCTGTATCTCGTCGTAGCCCATCATCATGAAGCTGGCGGCCTGTCGCGTCCTGCCAAAGTTGTGGGTGTAGCCCAGCAGGGGCATGGAGGAGGCCGTGGAGCAGTCGTAGCTGCCCACGCTCTGTGTGGTGCCCGTGGCGGCGAACTGCTCGCGCATCTCTGCAGCCTTTCCCAATGACACGGTGCCGTTGACGGCCGAGATGTAGAAGTAGCCCCAGTCGATGCAGATGCCGTCGCCCTTCTTGGCCAGTATGGGCTGGTCGACGGTGCCCGTGCATACATACTGCTGCTTGCCGCCCTCGGTCAGCCTGGAGCGGGTGGGCTGGCTCACCTTGTTCAGCGCCATCTCGGGCGTGGCGGCGATGAGCAGCTGAACGTCGTGGTCGCTGCCGTCGGTGCTGCGCACCTGATAGGAGATGTAGTTGATGGGCGACGAGAGCAGGTCGTAGTCGTCAATCAGCATGGGTGCTGTGAAGACCACGTCCAGCTCCACCGGCCCGCATATAAATGTATAATAGGTGTTGGTTGCCAAAACGCTGACCGACTTCTGCTCTGCGGTCTTGATGGCCGCCGAGCTTTGTCCGATGTTCCTGAACAGTCCGAAGTCGGTGTAGGCCCCTCCGGTGGTGTTGTGGCAGTGTGCGGCGATGACGTTCCGTCCCTCGTGCAGCAGGGCCTTCAGCTTGCCGTCGAGGTGCAGCTGCACGCCCTCCACCCACGTCTCGCCGGTGTCGGCCACCTTGGTGCCGTTGATGTATAGCTCAAACACGTCGTCGTGCGAGTACACCATGTAAAGGTCTTCCTGCAGGTCGGCGGCCTTCAGGTCGATGGTGCGCCGCACGTAGAGGTCGCTGTTCAGGTCGCTCCAGTGTGTGCGCACGAAGCTCAGGTCGGGGCTTCCCCATGCGGCCTTCCCGCGCTGCCAGCCCCTTGGCTCAAAGCCGGGCTTCATCCATCCTGCGGGCTGCTGCGGCTGTCGGCTGTAGTCGGCCTCCCACGCCTCTTCGTTGGCCATGGGTATGATGCTCTGCAGGATGGCACGGTCGGCACCCATCCAGCGGTAGGTGGTGCCGTCGACGCGCACGAGGCCCTCTAAGGGCTTCTCGTCGCCAGTCCAGTGGCGGGTGGTGCCGTCGGTCAGCTTGTCGTAGGGCGACCAGACGCTGAAGTAGGGGTCGCTCACCACCAGCGGCACCGAGGGCAGCCGCAGGCTCGTGGGCTGGTAGGGGGCGAAGAGGCTGCTCGTCTGTGCCAAAGCCATGACGGCCCACAGCCTCACCATTGCGAAGAAAGTCAGAATCCTTTTCATCTAATAATAATAGTTGTATTTAGTTGTTCATTAATATAGTCGCCTCTCTTTCCTTCAAACAATCTTTCACCTTAAAAAGAACCAATACATCCATCTACTGCTACTATCAAATTAAAACACTACTTTACATTAACAATCTTTATTTACTAACTTAACTATTTGGAAAACCGTTTGCAAAATAACAGCTTTTTTTCCATTTCGATGGACAATTATCAGTCAAAACAAAGAAAAATCTGTTCAAACGCATTGGTAAGTGAAAAGTGAACTTTATTTCTCATCGAGGTCTCCCCGCCGCTCCCGATGAGATAGGCATATAGAGTGAAAACAGGTTGGCAGCGGCCGCTGCCATCATTGTTCGCGGTCGCTGCCATCATTGGCAGCGGCCGCTGCCAATCATGGCGGCGACCGCTGCCAACCTAAAAGTCATGGTGCTTTTCCCCTCTGCCGTCGCCTATTCCCTATTTCCCGTGGTCTGAATACGCCAATACGACATCTGAAAAACAGGGAACAACAAGAAATGAAAATAAATGGAGGCCGAGAATTCTTGCGTCCCGTTGGTAACGGCGAAGGTCGAGCGCGTGTAGCGTCGCAGACCTGGTTTTATTTGCCTACGGCGTAACACGAATATCCGTGAATATTATTTGGCGCAGCATTCATGATTATTCGTGAGTCATTCATGCACATTCGTGTAGCGTCGCAGACAAAAAATTTTATTTGCCTATGGCGTAACATGAATGTGCATGAATGAATCGCGAATGTTCATGAATGCTTCGCGACGTTCTTCTGCGCGGTAGCAAATTCTTCATTCTTCATTCTTCATTCTTCATTTAAATAATCTTCACTCTTCACTTAAAAACGAACTTTCGCCCCGTTTTCTTTGCTGTCTGAAAAATAAGTTGTAAATTTGCCCCGCCAATCATTAACGACGATAGCCATGAAAGTTTTTCCCCGTCATATCCGCTCAGTGCTCTTCGGCAAGCGAAGAACGTATATTGTTTATTGTTTATTGTTTATCGTTTCTTCGTTCCCAGCTTGCCAGCAGCAGCCCGCTCGGCGCGCCGCCGCCGACGCGATGGTCATCGAGGGGGTGGGCTACCCGCAGGCCATCTACCACGACGGCCACTACTACTTCACCATGCAGAGCATGGGCGGCGACTCCGTGGAGCTGTTTCGCACCCCCGACCTGGCTCAGCTTCACCAGGCCGAGCGGCGCACCGTGTGGAGTGCGCGGCGCGACACGATGACCCACTTCTGGTCGCCAGAGATTCATCGCGTCGACGGCAAGTGGTACCTCTACTTCGAGGGCGACGACGGCAACACCGACAACCACCACCTCTTCGTGATGGAGTGCCAGGATGCCGACCCCATGACGGGGCGCTTCGCGATGCGCGGAGAGCTGCAGACGCAAGCCGAGTGGAACTATGGCATCCACCCCACCTTGCTGCAGCTGCCGGGGGGCGAGCTATACCTGCTGTGGAGCGGATGGCCGAAGCGGCGCGCCGAGACGGAGACGCAGTGCATCTACATTGCGCGCATGGAGAACCCATGGACCGTCAGCTCCAGGCGCGTGATGATTTCGAAGCCCGAATACGAATGGGAGCGGCAGTGGATAAACCCCGACGGCAACCGCTCGGCCTATCCCATCTACGTGAACGAGAACCCCCAAGCCTGCATCTCGCCCGACGGCGGGCGCGTGGTGGTGCTCTACTCGGCCAGTGGCATCTGGACGGTCTACACCACCGTGGGCATGCTCTCGGCACCCGTGGGCGCCAACCTGCTCGACTCCACCGTGTGGAAGAAGCGCCCCGAGCCGCTCGTGACGAAAGACTCCACCATGGCTCCCTGTCTGGCCGACGTGTGCCTCGTGAACGCCGCCGAGGACGGCACCACCGACATGCTCTACGAGAACAAGCGACTGGTGGACGGATACATCGTGCGCGACATCTATCTGCGACGCAACATACAGTGGGACGGCGGCGAGCCTATTCTAAAGTAGCGGGCTGCACGCCGTCGGAGGTGATGGCCACCTTCTTTATCAATCCCTGCTTGTCGAACTCCATACGGTCGATGCACACCACGCGGTGGTTGGCATCGGTCTCGCCCAGAGGGCGGCGGTGATAGACGATGTACCACTCGCCGCTGGGCGTGCCCACCACCGAGTGGTGGCCGGCGCCCGTGGCCACCTTCGGGTCTTGCTCCAGAATCTTGCCGATGCGCTTGAAGGGACCCAGCGGCGAGTCGCTGATGGCATAGCTCACGCAATAGTCGGGGCCGCCCCATCCACCTTCGCTCCACATGAAGTAGTACTTCCCTGCGCGCTTCAGCATGAAGGGGCCCTCGACGTAGCGCTCGGGCGTCACCTCCTTGCAGCTGTCGCCGTCGGCGAAGGGCACGATGCTCAGCAGGTCGTCGCTCAGCCGCACCACGTTGCAGTGGCCCCATCCACCATAGTACATGTAATACTGCCCGTCATCATCGCGGAACACAAACTGGTCGATGGGCTGCGCACCGTTCACGATGGCTTGTATGAGCGGCTTGCCCAGCGCATCCTTGTAGGGGCCTTGCGGCTTCTTGCTCACCGCCACGCCGATGCCGCCCACCTCGCCCTCGTGCACGTCGTTGGCCGAGAAGAAGAGGTAGTAGCGGCCCTGGGCGGCGACGATGGCGGGTGCCCACATGGCGCGCCGCGCCCATTTCACTTTCTTGCTGGTCAGCACGTTGGGGTGCTTCGTCCAGTGCACCATGTCGTCCGACGAGAAGGCATCGAAGTGCAGCTGCTCATCGTAGGGGGCCGAGAAGGTGGGGAACACCCAGCACTTGCCGTCGATGATGATGGCCTCGGGGTCGGCATACCATCCCTCGGCGATGGGATTCCCGCTGGTCTCCATCACCGTGTTGCGTATCTCGCTGATTACTACGCCGGGGTCGAGCAGGCTCACGCGCAGCGTGATGGTCGCCGCCTTGGTGCTCTCATAGACGGTGGTGGCGGCATTGTAGCCATGGGCCACGGTGGTGTGCCATTTGCCCTCCATGGCCACGGTTTTTAACGTTGAACGTTGAACGTTGAACGTTGCGCTCGGCTTTGCCGCTTCGCTTGTCGAAGAACGTTGAACGTCGTAGAGGGTGAGGGCGACGCGCAGGTCGTAGTTGGTGTTGATGGGGAAGTTGGGCAGACAGCGCACCTCGATGCGGTTCTTGCCTACCTTCACGGGGATGTCATACTCCACGTAGGGGGCATCGCCGATTCTCTTCCCTTTGGCGTTGGAGTCATCGTAGGCCGTCATGTCCAAGGGCCACACGGTGACGCTCCCTCGGTTGATGCCCAGCCCCTCGATGGTCGTCACGGTGCTGCTCGCCCGCTGGTAGTCGGTGGCGGCTATCACCGTCACGTCTTTCTCTTCTAATGGCGTCACCACGCTGCTGATGGTCTTTGCCGTGGCCGTGGCGGGCATGTTGAACTGCTCCAGCCCTCGTGGCTTGTAGCTCATCATGCCGTTCCACTTGCCATCGGCTATGTCGTGGTTGTATTGATGGGTCAGCTGCTCAATCATCCTGAAGGCGTGGCGCGCGTCGGCGGCATACTGCAACGCCTGCTCGCGGTGGCCCCGCTGGCCCAGCTCGATGCTTTGCGCTGCGCGGAAGGTCTTCACGTTCATGTAGTAGGCACCCTTCACGGGGTACTCGATGAGCTGGAAGAAGGCGTCTTGCAGCCTGTCGGGGATGCGGGGCTTCAGGGCATCGACGCGCTCGGCCAGCGCCTCGTAGTCGCTGATGCGGCGGTCTTTGTCGTCGTCGGTGTAGCTGATGATGTG
>JAEEGI010019453.1_pt1 | contig 13684 bp, 7 predicted proteins | sample 8958751 | NCBI WGS metagenome assembly JAEEGI01 (sample SAMN16246545, study PRJNA631951) | gut metagenome | biome: gut microbiome; feature: rumen; material: KS-attached | host: Bos | place: Iran: Karaj | collected 2018-10
CATCCGACATTCCTCCGCAGCAAGACGTTGTCGATGTAGAAGTAATTGGATGTCGACGACGCAGAGTCGGGTGCTGCTGCCTGGATGAGGATGTGTTTGCCGTCGCCCTCGTAGTTCTCAAAGGTCACCACTACGGGATGAAAGGAGTAGACCTGCTCGTCGCTAAGGTCGATAGTATCGACTGGCAAGAATGCCGCCTCAGTGGTGAGATCGGACGAGACTCCCACCACCACGATGGTTTGATATTGGTCTGAGCTGTGACGCTTTACCAAGAACGTTAGCTCGAGGTCGGTGACAGGCAACGAGTCGTCCACTCGCGGTAGCGCAACCCAGTTGTAATACCTCCTCGAAGGGCTGCTCGTCCCAAAGAGGGCGAGGCCGACAGTGTCGCCATTGATGTCGGCTCTTTCGGGAAAGGGGATGGCAATGTCAACATTGAGACTACCCATCAGGGCAACCGCACCCCTGTCCCAACAGGGGCTGAAAGATGCCTCCCGCCCATATTCATAGCGCTCAAAATCCTCAAAGAATGGTAGGTCGCGGTAGGTGATAACATGGGGGCACGCCGTGCTGAAAGAGTCCAATACCGCCGCGCTGGTGTCGCCCGGAGCACAGATGGCACGTAAGCTGATTATGTATTGCGTGCTGCCACGAAGGCTGTTGGTGGTGTAGGAGTTAGTGGTGGGATAGTAGGTACTATCACCTATTACAAGTTCCCAAAGTGTTTCCGTGCCGCTACTTGTCCATGAGATGGTGGCGCTGTATGGGGTGATGCTGTCCACCGTAACTGCCGTAGGAGGCGGACAAGGGAGGTTCTGTGCATTCAGTGCCCCTGACATTAGGCACCCTACAAACATCAAACATAATACCAAAGCTCTCTTCATAATGGAACGTATTTAAAACAAATTGAAAACCAATAAATTACCCCCCCCCATATTTACCTATATCACTATTATTTAATTGCAAAAGTACAAAAAAAAATTGATATGTACATAAATTTAAAATTAAAAATTAAAAATTAAAAATTAAAAATTAAAACGAACACACTTGGTTTTTGGCCACCCCTATAAATCTAAAGGGGATTAAGGATGTCTGGTGGAAATACTCGGTGTTGCAGCCTAAGAATTCCTAATTTACTTGCCAAACTCTAGTTATTTAGTTTTACGTTTTATTTTATTCTCAGCTTTCGTTGGAATCATGTGGGAATCACGAGGGAATCATCACGAAAACGGTGCAAAAAATAAAACAGATTCTTCCAAAAAAAGATTTCCCTAGGATTTCTGGATTTCGCGAAGCGGTGAAAATTACACCCCCGCCTGCGGCGGAAATCCAGAAATCTTGGAGAAATTATAATTGCATCAAGATAAAACAGATTCTTCAAAAAAGATTTCCCTAGGATTTCCGGATTTCGCGAAGCGGGGAAAATTACACCCCCGCCTGCGGCGGAGATCCAGAAATCTTGGAGAAATTTAAACGGTTTTTTAGCAATTTGATCTCAGAATTCGAGGGAATCATGTCGAAATGACGAGGGAATCATCACAAAAACGGTGCAAAAAATACAGAAAAATAAGCAATTTTTTTTCTCAGAATTTATGGGAATCACGTTGAAAATGACTATGGGATTATTATGAAATCTGTGCAAAATACAGAAAAATAAGTAATTGTAAATTGTAGAGGGGTTGGTCGTCGGTCGTCGGTCGTTTGGTCGTTTGCAATGATTTGCGACTTTGCCAGAAAAAAAATAAATAATAAATATAATAATATATATATATATAATATTACCTTATAATGTGCGCTTTTTTTTTGCTTTTTGCCAGTGTAATTGAAAACGACCAAACGACCGACGACCCTTTTGTGAACTGCATGATTTTAGCGACATGTGGCTGTGACCAGAAATTTAGTGACCTGTGACCTGTGAAACGAGTGCTTTCTTGTCACTGGTCACAAGTCACTGGTCACAGAATTAACAAAAACGTAACAATGTTGTAACTGAATTGTAACTGATAATTGGTTGGAAGATGTTATTTTTGCACTCGAGAAATAATCGGATTGATGAATCTAAATTATTGTAATATATGACTTTGTACGAAGTACTATTGATTGTGATGAACTTTGCTGGGGCGCTGGCGGTGTTCCTGTTTGGCATGAAGTTGATGAGCGAGGGCTTGCAGAAGTTCGCCGGCGGCAAGATGAGGTCGATTTTGGGCAGGGTGACAGGAAGCCCTGTAAGGGGCATCTTGACGGGTGCCGCAGTGACGACCGCCATCCAGTCGTCGAGTGCCACAACGGTGATGGTGGTGTCGTTTGTGAATGCGGGACTGCTGAGTTTGGCAGGAGCGGTGGCGGTCATCATGGGTGCCAATATCGGCACTACGGTGACGGCATGGATTATCACACTCTTTGGCTTGGGCGAGGGGTCGGGAAATTTCAGTCTCCCTATGTTGCTGGGGGCTGTGTCTCTAGTGTTTATGTTTGCCAAGCGGACCAAGTTGAAGTCGATTGGTGAATTTGTCATCGGTTTGGCGTTGTTGCTTATCGGCATGGAGTTTCTGCAGCGGGCGATGCCCAACCTGGAGCAGTATCCCGATTTTTTGGAGCTACTGGCCCGTTTGTCGGGCTTGGGCTTCTGGTCGATATTGCTGTTTGTGTTGGTGGGTGCGTTGCTCACCTGCGTGGTGCAGGCTTCAGCGGCGATGATGGCCATCACCTTGGTGATGTGCTATAACGGATGGATAGGGCTAGATGCCGCTGTGGCATTGGTGATGGGTCAGAATATCGGCACTACCATCACCGCCAATCTTGCCGCCATGGTGGCCAACACGGAGGGTAAACGGGCGGCGAGGGCGCATCTGGTGTTTAACGTAGTGGGGGTCATTATCACCCTCATAGTGTTCCGACCGGTGCTGAATCTCATCGCCAACATGACGGTGGAGATGGTGGGAAGCAATCCCTATACCGCCGTAGGTGCGGAGGGATATAGTCCCACGGCTATCCCGATGGCGCTGTCGCTGTTCCACACCTTCTTCAACGTGGCTTGCACCTTGGTGCTGGCGTGGTTTATTCCTACGATAGTGAAGATGGTGGTGTGGATGGTGCCCGAGAAACCCGAGGAGGAGGAGTACAAGTTCCGGCTCAAGTATATCGGCGGCCACTGGATGAATACCGCCGAGCTGAACATGGAGGCGGCGAAGAAGGAGATAGAGGAGTTCTCGAAGCGGGTGCTACGCATGTATACCTTCCTGCCCGGCTTGCGCACCGCTAAGGACGACGAGGAGTTTGAGCAGCTGGTGGAGCGGGTGGAGAAATACGAGGAGCTGACCGACCGCATGGAGATGGAGATTGCCAACTTCCTGACGAAGATATCGGAGGGCGACCTCTCGCACGAGGGCTCGCAGCGCATCAGCGCCATGCTGCGCGTGGTTGACAACCTCGAGAGCATAGGCGACAGCATCTACCAGATAGCCGTGACCCGTAAGAACAAGCGCGAAGCAGAGGTGCATTTCGACGCGCATCTCAACGACAACCTCGAGCAGATGAAGCAGCTGGTGCAGCGTGCGCTGGATGTGATGGACGCCAACCTGCGGGGCGACTACGAGCATGTGGACATGGCGAGCGCCAACGCTGCCGAAGAGGCGATCAACGAGTGTCGCAACCGTCTGCGCAACGAGCACCTGGAGGCATTGAAGGATGGCAAGTACGACTATGCCATAGGCACTGCCTACAGCTCGCTATATGCCCTGTATGAGAAGACGGGCGACTATATCATCAACGTGAGCGAGGCGATAGGGGTGAAGTTCGCCGATTGACAGCCTAATTACGAAATAACGAAATGTCGAAATAACGTCATTACGTTATAACGTGATAACGTAATGGCGCAATATCGAAATTCCACATCAAAAAAAACTGTTAATTAGGGGCTGCACCAGCCCCTAATAGTCGTTTTAACGCAGTCAATCAGTCAAGCAATCAGGCAATAACGCATTTTTTTTGTCGACATGCTTGTTTATCGGATTTTTTTGTGTACATTTGCATCCGATTTTAGTTACGTTTAACCTGTCATTATGATGAAAAAAGTATTCTCTCTTGTAATCGTGCTGTTGCTGGCGTGGGGCTCGCTTCAAGCACAAACCAGTATGATGGTGCCGAACGGCAGTTTTGAACAGTGGACTTCCCATCCTGCCTACAATGTGTCGGTGATGATGATGTCGCTGCCAGTATACGACAGCTATTCAACCCCTACGGGGTGGGACTACCTGTCGTACCCGGTCAATCAGACATTCAATGTCTTGGGCTCGAATGTGACAATCAACACGTCTATCCCCTTGATTAAGGCAAGCCAGGAGAGCGGCGCGGTGCCCGACAGCAATAGTGCCGTGAAGCTGGAGACGTTCATGTTGAGCGACTTGGTGACGGGGTTGGTCTATGCGCTGGCGGCGCCCAATCTGGACCCGATGCTGACGTCGACGGTGTTTCCCAGCATCTTAGCAACGGGTGAGGTGAACATCGACAGCCTGGTACCTCTCATAACCACCCTCTTGGCAAACACCGACAGCATAGAAAGTATGTTGACCGGATTGGCGGCGACGGATGTGAACAGCCTGATTACAGGCGGCATCGCATTGGGGAGCTTCGAGCCGTCGCGACTGACGGGCAGCTATAAGTACCACTCGGGTGACAGCGTGGATAACGGCGGGGTGCTGTTGCTAGGCACACACTATAACACGGCTGAACACCGTCGCGAAGTGGTGGGCGGTGGCGTGAATATCGCGCTGACGGATGTAACGAGCTATACCCCCTTCACGGTGGATTATCAGTCGCTGCATGAACTGGATGCCACTTTTGCAGAGCAGACACCCGACTCGCTGATTATCCTGCTGGTCTCTTCGGCCAGCGAGAACAGGGAGCAGGGGTCGTACCTCTGTGTGGACAACCTGCGGCTGTGGCAGGACACTGCGGGCGTGGTGCCTCCTCCCGACACCTGTGTGGGTGTGACAGGCCTGGCGGCGGTGCCGAGTGTCTACAATGCCTCGTTGAGTTGGAACACTGTAGCGGGAGCGGTAGGCTATGAGTTGGAATATGGCGCGGCTGGCTTTGCGCAGGGCAGTGGCACAATGGTCTATCCGACAGGCAATACTGCAGTGCTGAACGGTTTGGCAGCCAATACGACATACGATGTATATGTACGCGCCAATTGCAGCGGCACTACATATGGCGAATGGGGAATGGTAAGTTTCACCACCTTGCCCGACACCTGTGTTGATGTGGTGGGTTTGGCAGCAGTGCCTGATATACATGAGGCGGTGCTGACTTGGAACACTACGGCTGCGGTGGTCGGCTATGAAGTGGAGTATGGTACAGCAGGCTTTGTGCAAGGCAGCGGGACGACGATGACACTTGGTAATAATACCGTTACAATCACAAGACTGACAGCTAACACGGCCTACGATGTGTATATCCGCACGGTGTGTGGCGGTACAACATACGGCAATTGGGCATCGGTTTCCTTTACCACTCAGCCCGACACCTGTGGTGGCGTGCGTTGGATGGAGCTGGTCAATGTGGCGGGTTCCAGCGCCAACCTCCCCCAATTAGAACTGCGTTGGCAGGGCTGGGGTTATCCCGACCATTGGGAGGTGGAATACGGTCCGCGAGGCTTCGAGCTGGGCACTGGCACGATGGTGGAAACCAATGAGACCAGTTTTGCCATCTATGAACTGGAGCAGCAGGGTGTGTTGCAACCCAACACTTGGTACGACTTCTATGTGCGCTCGGTGTGCCATGGGGATGTGTATGGCGAGTGGGACTCGGTGCAGTACCGCACTTTCTGTGCCTCAATAGAAGACCTCACGGTGGTTGACGACAACATCAGTGTCAATGCGGACAATATGATAGAAGGGTATATGGTTACATGGGTTGACAATAGCGGCACCGAGCAGTGGGGGGTGCTCTTTGGCACGCCTGGTCAGGATTATTGGGACACGGTGGTGGACGAGCCGGTATTCCGTTTGCCGCCGCTTAGGCCCCACACAATGTATGGGGTGGGAGTCATGCCGTTGTGTGGAGATGATAACTACGGCGAAATCCACTATTTGACAATCACTACCATAAGTGTTGGTATTGCCGAAGCAGATGCCTCTGTGCTGACGGTAAGCCCCAACCCCGCCGATGGTCGTTGTGTGGTAAGCCTTGCCGACGGCCAGCCTGCCGAGCTGAAACTGTATGGTGCCGACGGCCGTCTGCTGCAGACGATTGCGTATAAGGGCGCTCCCATTGAGTTGCAGCTGCCCTCGCAAGGAGTATTCTTGTTGCAGGCCACTACTGCCGCGGGCACGATGACGCGGAAGATTGTTAACAAGTAAAAGATTAAATCAGATACCATGAAAACACGGAAGTTATTCCTTTGTGGCTTGGCTTTGATACTTTTTTCAGTATCGGTTTATGCCCAAGGCGATGATTATGCGGTCTATATGGTCAACGGTCAGACTATTTACATTGATGGGAACATGCATCCTAGTGGCACAGTGAATGACGATAGAGGTTTAACTGGTGAGTGTTCGAGTAACTTTGATGGATACGTAGTGATAAGTGCGGACACAGGGATGGTAATACATCTGGCTGGACTTTGTTCTTTTAGAGATTCCAACGGTTGGGTTACGATATGGGATGGAGACACCAACACTGTACCGCTGTATTGGAGGCTCACAGGAATAAGGGAATTAAATGTGACTGCTAGAAGCAGTAGGATGACTATTGGGCTTCAGACCGATAGCTCTGAAATGCACCATAGTGGAATACACCTTAATTATGCTGTAGCAAATCCTGACACTTGCGCCAGAGTAATTAATTTGATGGTGTATGATGCCTGTGCTGATTGTGAACCTATGGAATACGAATTAACTTGGTGGTACAATTGGCGGCCCGACCATTGGGAGATAGAGTACGGTCCGCATGGCTTCGAATTGGGTAGTGGCACGGTGATGGAAACAAATGAAAGTTATTTTTATATCACGGATATTGAATTTAGAGGGTTGCTCCAGCCCAATACCGAATATGACTTTTATGTGCGTTCGGTGTGTGGAGATAGTTTATATGGTGAGTGGGACTCGGCAAGTTACCGCACTTATTGTGCACAGGTGGATTCCATAATGGTATGGGATGAAGACGTCACGGTCACATCCGACGGCCGTTTGACTGGCTATAAGGTTACATGGCGCGACACAACCGATACAAGGCAATGGTATGTGGATTATTATCGAACCGACTCGCCACCATTTGATTGGGACAGGCCGTGCAAGTCCGCCTCTGTTGATACGTCTGTTTACTATTTCCCACCGCTTGCACCAAATACTAGCTATACATTCACTTTGTGGTCTGAATGCGATAGTTCATATGGTATTAAGCAATGGATTCGGTTTACCACTAACGCTGTCGGCATCGCCGAGGCGGACGCTTCCTCGCTGTCGGTCAGTCCCAATCCTGCCAGCGGCCGCTGTGTGGTGAGCCTTGATGACGCTGCGCCTGCCGAGTTGAAACTGTACGGTGCCGACGGACGTTTGCTTCAGACGATTGCCTACAAAGGCACACCTATCGAGTTGCAGCTGCCCTCGCAGGGCGTATACTTGCTGCAGGCCACTACTGCCGCAGGCACGATGACGCGGAAGATTGTTAACAAGTAACTTTATGGCTTTTATATCACACTGTTTGGCATACTGCTCACTAATAGCACTATTAGTGGGCAGTTGTTCTTTGCCTGCAGTTTCGTATGATGGTGGCGATACGCTTTCTGTCCCATCCAATTTGGAAATTCCCTCCTACGAGGAAGGGGAGGATATTATCTATTATGAGGGTTTCACCGTTTCGTACAACCACACTACATTGGTGCCCAACTGGGTGGCATACGAGCTGACAGCCACAGAGCTGAACGGCTATTACGACACCAAGAGCTCAAACTTCAGCCGCGACCCCAACATCAAGGGGAAGCAGGCTTCGCGCGAAGACTATTCCCGCTCGGGTTGGGACAAAGGGCATATGTGTCCCAAGGCCGACCTCCGCTGGTCGGAGAAGGCTTATTGGGAGAGCCACTATTTCCCCAACATCTGCCCGCAGAACCACGACCTAAACCGCTACGACTGGAACACGCTGGAGAAGCGTGTGCGCTCGCTGGCAGGAAGGTACGACACGGTGTGGGTGGTCTGTGGCCCCATATTTGAGAAGAAGGAGTTCGGCACTATTGGCGACGCGAATGTGCAGGTGCCCGACTATTTCTTCAAAGCGTTGTTGATATGCACTGCCGACGGCTTTTCGTCGGTTGCCTTTGTGATGCACAACGACGGGCAGCACCATAAGCTGCGCGACTATGCCTGTACCGTCAATGAGTTGGAACAACGCATCGGTCGAGACCTTTTCCCCGCCTTAGACGACAGCATAGAGGAGACCGTCGAGGACACCATCGACTGGCACTGCTGGGAGAAGTAATAATCACTCTCCTCCCACCGAGCCTTCTCTGGCACCTGTTTGGGCGCGGCCTTCTAGCTCCATCTTACCGAGGCGCAAGGTGACGCCGAAGGTCACGTAGCGGCTGTTGTACTTGGCGTCGTAGGTGGTGGTGTTATAAGGGTTGATTTTGGTAACGCCCCAACCGCTCCAGTTGAATATGTCGCTGGCGTTGAAATAGAGCGACAGCTTGCGGTCGAAGAAGTCGGCACTCATACCCAAGTCTATCGCCTTACGTTCGTGGCTCACCTCTAGTTTGGACCAGCCGTGGCCGGGGCTGTTGTAGCGTCCGCTCACAAACACCTCAAGCTTGTTCCACAGCTTTGCCCATATCTTACCACGGATGTTCCACGACACCATGCGGTCCTCCACGGGAGGTTCGCCAGGACGCGCAATGACGCTATACCAGTCGTCGGTAAGGCCTGCATTGAGGCGCACATTGAAGAACCCCGTGGGACGATACATGCAGTTGGCATTGATCGAGAATTGCCGGCCGTCGCTGCCGTTGAAGGGCATAGTGTAGTCCACCACACGGCCAAAGAAAGGCACATAACGGGCATCGGTAATACTGTTGATATCGTCCAGCTCGGCACGATAAGAGGCACTTATGCCCACGGAGCCAAACTTCGAGAAGTATTTGTCCCACGACAAGTCGGCATTGTGGGTGTAGCTGGGCTCAAGCAGCGGGTTGCCGGTCGTGACGCTTTCCACAAAGTATCGCACATAGCTGCTCATCATGCCTGCAGTGGGTTTTATCGTATTCATGCGGTAGCTGAGGCTGAAGTTGTGCATATCCTTGGTACGATAGCTCATGTTCACTGAAGGCGAGAGGGTGAAATTGTGCGTAGTGACGTCATATTCGGGCAGTCCCTCGTGCCAGTCGTGCACGAAGGCGTAGCGTCCCCGTACGCCCAATTTCAGGGTGTAGTTGCCCCATTTTCTCCGCCATGTTAGATAGCCGTCTAGTCCGTAGCCGGGTGTGTGGTTGGTGTCGGAACGTAGTTGGTCGCAAAGGAATGTGTTGAGGGTGTAGTCGAACGTGTCGCGCAGTAAGTACTCGTTGTCGCTTTCTATCTCCACGCTGATACCTGCCTCAATCTCGCCCTTCTTGCTATAGGGCAGGGAGTATTCCACACCTAGGGACCCGCTGCCGCTAAACATTCGGCTGGCGTTCTGCTCATTGTAGCTCATCTGGGGTTGGTAGAAATAGTTGCAATTGTTGTTGCTGTTGCTTCTGTTCCCCCAGAAATTGCCGTTAAAGTCGACCGACAGTTGGTGCCCCTCATTGTTGAACTTATGGGTAAAGTCGATGCCGCCATAGCCGCCATAGCTTAGATTGCGTGAGTTGCTTTCTTTCAGATTGCTGTAGTCGCCCGGGTTGAATAAGAACTCCGTGCGCGTCATCTCGCTGGTAGACTGGCTCTTCGACCAGCTAGGATAGGCACCGAACCAGCCTGAGATGCGATTCATCGAGTCAAACTCATAACTGGCGTTCAAACTGGTCCACATAAAGTTGTTGCGGCTGCTGTCTGTGTTGTTGTAGTCCCATTGACGCGACAGCACGCTGTCTTCGTCAAACATGCTGCCTCCGCCTTTGGTGGTGTATAGGTTCTTACTGCCGTTATAGCTTACGTAGGCGCTGATGTTGAACTTCTCGTTGCTGTAGACATACGAAATCCAAGGTGAGATAGAGGGCCTCGATGAGCCGTTGGCGCCTAGGCTGAGAAACGAATTTTGCAGCATCCGCTGGTTGGTGACGATGTTCACCACGGGGCTGCCGCCGCCGTAACGTGCGGAGGGGTTCTTCATCACCTCGATGCGGTCGATGCTGTTAGCGGGCAGCATCTTGATGTATTGTTTCAACGCCTCGCCCTCGAGGTGCGAGGGGCGATCGTTGATCCACACTGTTACGCTCTGGCCATTCAGCGTCACATTGCCCTCCACATCCACCTCCACGCCGGGGGCGTTCTGCAAGGCATCGCTGGCGTTGCCGGTTTGGATGGAGGCATCCTCCGCCACATTGTAGAGATTCTTCTCGCCGTCCACGGTGTAGAGCGGGCGTTTCTCGGTCACCTTTACCACGTCGAGCAGCATAGCGCCCTCGTGCATCACTAGGGTGCCCATATCTATCTTGCCCAGCCCCGTGGGGCCGTCGTCGCGTGTGTTGGGCACCGCTACAAAACGGGTTTCGTAGCCCATAGCCGAGAGGCGCAGCACTGTGGCGATAGTGTCGTTTTTGATGCTAAACACCCCTTGCTCGTCGGTAATCACGCCCCGTAGGAATGTCGTGTCTGTTGCTCGCATCATGGCGATGTTGGCGAAGGGGATGGGCTGTTTGTCCTTAGCACTCTGCAGTTTGCCTGTTACAATCATTTGTGCGTGGCTGCCCAAACTTAAGCCAAGCATGAAGAGGCATGTAGCGAATGACAATAGTCGGTGTTTCATCGGATAGGGGTGTTTTTGTGTAAGACAATCGTTGAATTTTAATTTTTCTTAACGTGAAACTCCGTCTTTTAGTATATGGCCTTTCATATTTTTATATATCTAGTCTATATGATGATGACAAGGCGTTGATAAATAGGATGCTTGGTTGGCTGGTTCCTCTCAACGTATGCTTTCCTAGCCCTGCTTGTCGCTACTCGTCGCATCCCATCTCTCTTTCTTTAGAATAAGTAGGGGAGCCAATAGGGTGTGAGGGTGTATTGGGATTTGATTGCAGAATTGGCCGTACAAATTCTTTGGCTTTTCTGTTTTTTTGGTTATATTTTATTTTTTTTGTATTTTTGCACGATGAATACTAATGCGGTACGAAATATGAAAGATAGGCGTAACTCATTGATAGTTTTGAAATCAACACTCGGAAGACTTCCGTCGTATTACTGCGAAATCGAAAATCGCATAGCGCGGGGAGATGAATTTGTTTCCTCAACCTCCATTGCCGAGAGCCTTGGCATCAACCCTGTGCAGGTGCGTAAGGATTTGGCGAGTATTAGTTCTGAACCGGGACTCCCCAAAAAGGGGTTCCATATTGACAAATTGCTTGAGGATTTAAAGGTGTACCTTGGATATGACCGCTCCGACGAGGCCGTGTTGGTGGGTGTGGGTGCTTTAGGGCACGTGCTGCTGCACTATGGAGGCTTCGCCAAATACGGGCTTGAGATTGTGGCGGGTTTCGACATCGACCCCAAGGAGAAGAAAGTGGGCGAAAAACACGTGCTTCATATTGATAAGATGGTTCCGTTCCTCAAACGAACACATATCAATATCGGTATCATTGCTGTCCCCACTTCCGAAGCACAAGGCGTGGCGGATATGTTGGTGGCAGCTGGTGTTCAGGCGATTTGGAACTTTGCGCCCACCACGCTCAATCTGCCCGACAATATACTTGTTAAAAACGAGAATCTCGCGGCTTCGCTCGCGCTCCTCTCCTCAGAATTGCATAGACGAAAGGAGCCAAATCGGAATACTGTTTGAGAAAAAATAGTATTTTTACTTTTTTTATCGATAAAAAAAGTATAATTAAAGAAAAAGTAGTATATTTGCAGTGCCAAATAGGAAGCACTATTTGCGCAAAAAGTAAATATATCAATAAAATAGATAAAAATAGACGAATAATAAAATGACAAAAAATCAGAATTTCCGTACTGAGAGCGACCTGCTTGGTACTAAAAATGTTCCCGAAGAGGCTCTTTATGGTGTCCAAACGGCTCGTGCCATGGAAAATTTCCATATTAGCGGTCAACTGTTGAGCAGCTACCCTAACTTTATCCGCGGTATGGCGTTTACGAAGAAGGCAGCCGCTATGGCTAACGTGGAGGTGGGTATGATCACACCAGAGCAGGGTGAGGCCATCATGTGGGCGTGCGACCAACTGGTGGATGGCAAGTATCACGACCAATTCCCTATCGATATGATTCAGGGCGGCGCCGGTACGTCGACCAATATGTGCGCTAACGAGGTGATTGCTAATCTCGCCCTCGAGCGCATGGGCTACCAGCGTGGCGAATATCAGTATTGCTCGCCCAACGATGTGGTGAACGCTTCGCAGTCGACCAACGACGCCTACCCCTGCGCCATACATATGGCGCTGGCTTTGGAGCATCTGTCGTTTATGCCCCATTTGGAAGAGATGATTGCCGCCCTCGACGCCAAGAGCAAGGAGTTTGCCCACGTGGTGAAGATGGGTCGCACCCAGTTGCAGGACGCTGTGCCGATGACCCTCGGACAGACGTTCGGCGCTTTTGCCGACTCGCTGCGCGTAGAGTATAAGAATTTGAGAATCACGGCTGACGAGTTTCTTGTGGTGAATATGGGCGCTACGGCTATCGGCACGGGTATCTGCTCGAAACCGGGCTACAGCGAGGCGTGTGTAAAGGCACTGCGTAAAATTACGGGTTGGAACATTTCGCTGGCAGACAACCTGATTGAGGCTACTAGCGCCACTACCTGCATGATTGCCTACAGCGCCGCTATGAAACGTTTGGCTATCAAGATTAACAAGGTGTGCAACGACTTGCGCCTACTGTCGAGCGGTCCCCGCTGCGGATTGAACGAGATACATCTACCCGAACGCCAACCGGGAAGCAGCATCATGCCCGGCAAGGTGAATCCTGTCATTCCCGAGGTGATGAACCAGGTGTGCTACCGCGTGATAGGCAACGATATGACCATAAGCTTGGCAAGCGACAACGGTCAGCTGGAACTGAATGTGATGGAACCCGTTATCGCCTACACCATTTTCGAGAGTATCCACCTGCTGGAGAACGGGTTGGATACGTTGAGAACGCTCTGCATCGACGGCATCGTGGCCAACGAGGAGCGCTGCCGCCAGCTGGTGGAGCACAGCATCGGTATCGTCACCGTGCTTAACCCCATTATCGGCTACAAGCAGAGCACCAAGATTGCCAAAGAGGCCGCAGAGACGGGCAGGGGTGTATATGAGCTGGTGCTGGAGCATGGCCTGCTGACCAAAGAGCAGCTGGACCGCATACTGAAGCCTGAGAATATGCTAAGACCTGTTGAGATTGACTTGAAAGTTGAAAAATAGAATTTGTTGATTCGTTAATGTGTTAATTCGTTACGCTCTAATATAACATATGACTGAATTTTACCATATAGTCTCTATGTCGCGTCCTTTCAGGACGCTGGATAGTAGGGTTATTCACGACCCCATACTGCGAAACATATCGGT
>JAEEGI010019457.1_pt1 | contig 13682 bp, 14 predicted proteins | sample 8958751 | NCBI WGS metagenome assembly JAEEGI01 (sample SAMN16246545, study PRJNA631951) | gut metagenome | biome: gut microbiome; feature: rumen; material: KS-attached | host: Bos | place: Iran: Karaj | collected 2018-10
GATTTGAGATGTCACGGATAACCAACCTATTGCGCAACTGCTTGTCGCTCAGGGTGAAATCAGTGTAATGCAAAGGAGTTTGGACAAATCCGCTATAGAAATCGGTGGTCTCAATCTCATCAAAATAATTCAGCAGAACCTGATGTAACAACTTCCAGGCTGTCTTGGCATCGTATGTCCCATCCGGCTTTACAGTATAGAACTTCTTGTCGACTTCAATTGTGAAAAACTTGTTCACCGCACCTGACGGCTCTGTTCCATTGATGAAACCATCGGGCTGCATCACCAAATGAAGGCTCTCTCGCTTGTCTCCTCCATAAAACTTGGTATTGATGGTGATATAGCCATCACACTCGATACGGATGACAGCTACCGAGTTTTTCTTTTTGGGACATGGAAATTCACCATAGCCATTACCCACAAACGTGTTATCAACAAAGATAGCTGCCTCACTTGGTTCTACCGAGACCTTGACAATCTTGGTTTTGCCGAATGCTGATGTGTAAATGGCAGAGCATAGCACCAGCAACATGGTCAATAATACTTTCTGTTTCATGTTTTTCTTTTCTATATAATTAGTTAGTTTTTGCTTTTCTACCACCTGATGAGTATTGCAGATTGCGCTGAATCTGCAATTCTATTAACTCGTTGCTCACTCTCCCCTCCTTGCTGAAGGTGTGGCGGTAAACTTCCTTGCCCTCATCATAGCATGTCACAACCACATCCTGCTTGGAACTGGGGAACACATAATTGACCTGTGACTTGCCAGCATATTCTCCGTCGATATAGATATCAACGGTGGAGTCGTCACAAGAAAAGTTAACTCGAGTGGGTGACACACATCCCACAAGCAACATGGTCATGCCAACTGCTAAAAACAATATATTTCGGATGTTCATATCAATGTCAGATTAAAAATCAATTCCAAAACGGAAATCAAGACCTCCGCAATTCTTTTTATTACTTTTAAACAGATACTCTGCTTGCTGCATCGTGTAACCGATACCGACATTCAAGCCAAGGTTATCATTCAGTTCAAATCGGCATCCCACCGAGGGGTTGATGTAAAAACCCTTCACATCCAGAAACGAGTAACCAACCCTCAAATCAACATAGGGAGTAATCTCATTTTCCAGTAGATCACTTCTAAAGTGGGCAAACACGGGAAGGCTGCATGACTCATCATTTCCGTTGAAATAGTAATTAAAGCCAACGCCAAGGCCAGCAAAGAATTGCGGCGCAATCTGGTAGCCATGGGAAGTCATAATTCCGACGCGATCGTGATTCTTGCCCCAGTCACCCACGCCAAGAGTGTAAGAGAAATCGGCAAAGCCACGGTATCCCTGAGGAATACCTTCATCGTCAAAATAAATGGCGCTCGCTGTTGAACACGAGAGCAACACCAATGCGAAAAACAACATCACTTTTTTCATATCTGTCTAGTATTTAAATATTTAATGATTTTAGAATTCTCTATTCAACAACACTATTTGTCTCCACTGATTTATAATGCAAAATTATTGATTGAGGCTTTATATATTTCGCGACGTGCGTTACATATGTTTCTACACATTTGTTGAATTATTTTCTACATCTTCACTACCTTCTTGACAATACAAAGAAAAGAAATTGCGATGCAGAATAAAACTGATGCGTTCAAGCAGACGGGTATCGATTCCTTCACGCTTGAAAATATCATACACATTAGTGCGGTCACAATGCAGTTTCTCGGCAAGCCAACTGGCACCCCGATCTTGCCGCTGCATTTCAGACTGTATTTCTTTTCCAATATGAATTGCCATTTACATCAATAACTTTGAATCGTGAAGTACACCAATTCCACTCACAATGCAAAATTATTGATTACTGCCAAAAGCGGATTGTACATGGCGTGGTGGATTATACTACACTCCCGTAGTATTATTTTCCACGTCCTGACTTAATTCATGACAATAAAGGACAAAGAAGTTACGCTTTAACACGGCTCCGATACGCTGCAGTAATATCGTGTCGATGCCCTCACGTCTGAAAATGTTATATACATTGGTTCGGTCACAGTGGAGGCGCTGGGCCAGCCACGTTGCGCCGTGCCCTTGCCGACGCAGCTCAGACTCAATTTCTTTACCGATGTGAATTGACATTGCAGTATATGCCCTGGTCGCAACAGCTCCCTTGTAGCGACCATTAAAAATTGCACATGAGCGCGGGAGCCAAGTGGTTATTCTACAATCCGCCCCTACGCCAAATGCTGTTAGGCATTTGGAATAGTCGCTCATGTATGGGCACAATTCGTGCCCCCACTACGCAAAACAAATTTGTATCTATTTGATTAACAGAATGTTCCAACAATATCTCGCGACATCGTTAGGACATCGTCATTCATACTATGACAATATTCTTCCTTTAAGAAATTCATCTTGCTTTCATACTGCATTTTCAGCATTGCAAAATTACTCATTTATTCATTAATTCCCAAACACATCAGTGTAGAAAATTTTTCCACATTCTGCCAAATCGCGACCTGGTATCCTCGCTGGCCATTGCAGATTATACTACACATCGGTAGTAATTTTTTTGCCATGACTGATCTCTTCCTGGCAATAGAGTAAGAAGAAGTTGCGATTCAACACGGTACCGATGCGTTGCAGCAGTATGGTGTCAATTCCATCACGCTTGAAGATGTTATACACATTAGTGCGGTCACAGTGGAGGCGCTGGGCCAGCCACGTCACGCCACGCCCTTGACGGCGCAGCTCAGATTCAATTTCTTTCCCGATGTGTATTGACATAGCAGTACTATAATCTTTTGTGCCGCGGCTGGAACGGCGGCTGAGAAACAAAAAAAGGTGAGATAACTACGTAGTTATCTCACCGATGTAAAGTAACACACATAATAATTTATACAGTTGAGCCTAGGAATCACTATATCTCAATAAGATTTTCCCAATTGCTATAATTCATCAATGAATCACACCAAAGGGTATAGATCTTCTTGACTCTATTGTTTACATTATAATGTAATACCCTTATTTTATGCTAAGTCGAATCAATCATTTGGATATCGTTATTATTATTTGAAACTAATCTATTTTTCTACGTTGCAAATTTACACTTTTCACCCCAAATCACCAAATATTTCACTGTAGAATTTTTTTCTACATTTTTCTATCGTCGCACCTTACTCGCATGAAAAATCCCACGTATTGTCATTATCTTATGAGAGAAAATTGTAACTTTGCAGGTCAGTAATCCACGAACCAACAAAACTAAAGATAACCATTTATGAGTAGAGAGACTTTTCCTCACCTTGAGGCGCTGCGCGAGGAGATGCGCCGCCTGAATGTCGATGCCGTCATCATTCCCGGCACCGACCCTCACCAGAGTGAATACATCTGTGACCACTGGAAATTCCGTGACTGGATCAGTGGCTTCACGGGCAGTAACGGCACAGCCGTGGTAACCCTCGACCATGCCGCCCTGTGGACCGATTCGCGCTACTTCCTGCAGGCAGAAATAGAACTGGAGGACAGCGGCTTTGTCATGATGAAGGAGAACATGAGCAATGACCCGACCATTCATGAGTGGCTGCAGCAAGTGCTCGAAGAAGATTCGGTGATTGCTATCGACGGCCGACTGTATAGCGCTCAGGCCGCCAACCAGTTGGAACGCTTCTGCGGTGAGAACGGCTTCATGCTTGCCACCGAGTTCTATCCCGCCGACAAGATTTGGACTGACCGCCCCGCGCGCCCCAGTGAACCTGCCTTTGTCCATGACGTGCAGTATGCCGGCGAGGAAGCCAATGCTAAAATCGAACGCCTGCTCAAGGTGCTCGAGGACAACGAAGCCACCGCTATGCTGGTGACCGCCCTCGACGACATTGCCTGGCTGCTGAACCTGCGCGGCAACGACGTGGATTTCACGCCTGTTGCCATCGCATTTGCCTATATTTCCCATGACAACAAGGAGCTGTTCATCGATGAGAACAAGGTGACCGACGAGGTGCGCCAGCACCTCAAGGACTGCGGTGTGAGAGTCCGCAAATATGACGACATCGTTCACTTCCTGGAGCGCGTCAATCAGCACGAAGTGGTGCTCATCGACCCCAACCGCGTGAGCGACACCCTCGCCAATGCGCTGCAATGCCAGAAGGTTTACTTCCGTTCTCCCATCACCGACCTCAAGTGCATCAAGAATGAGGTGCAAATCGAGGGTTTCCGTCACGCTATGGAGCGCGATGGTGCAGCCCTGGTGCGCCTGTTCAAGTGGATTGAAGAAACAGCACCCAGTGGCACCATCAACGAGGTTGACGTGTGGACCAAGGGACAGGAGTTCCGTGCCCAGCAGGATTTATACCACGAAGACAGCTTCGCGATGATATGCGGCTACAAGGAGCACGGTGCCATCGTCCACTACGAGGCCACTGACGAGAGCGCTTCGACGCTGCACGGTGAGGGCATCCTGCTTGTCGATAGCGGCGCTCAATTCCTTGACGGAACCACCGACATCACCCGCACCGTCACCCTGGGCAACCCCACAGCCCAAGAGAAGCACGACTTCACGCTGGTGCTTAAGGGACATCTTGCCCTGCAACGCGCCAAGTTCCCAGTGGGCACCACCGGATGCCAACTCGATGTGCTGGCCCGACTGCCGCTATGGCAAGAGGCGATGACCTACGGTCACGGCACCGGTCACGGCGTTGGTCACTTCCTGGGTTGCCACGAGGGTCCGCAGAGCATCCGCACTAATCTGGTTGACGTGAAACTGATGCCAGGCATGGTGATGAGCAACGAGCCCGGCCTGTACAAGACTGGCGAATACGGCATCCGCACCGAAAATCTGCTCCTCGTTGTCGAGGCCGATAAGACCGAGGACTTCGGCAACTTCCTCGCCTTTGAGCCGTTGACGCTCTTCCCCTATGACCTGCAGCTCATCGACCGCACGATGCTCACGGCCGAGGAGGTGGCTCAAATCAACGATTATCACCGCATGGTGCGCGAGCGCATCAGCCCGCTGCTCAATGCTGAAGAAGCCGCCTGGCTCGCTGCCAAAACCCGCGACCTTTAACCTTTAACCTTTAACCTATAACTTTAACCTAAAATAATGGCTATCATCAAGAAAGTAAGGGGCTTTGAGCCCAAGATTGGAGAGAACTGTTTCCTTGCCGACAATGCCGTCGTTGTGGGCGACGTGACGATGGGCAGGGATTGCAGCATCTGGTTCAATGCCGTGCTGCGCGGTGACGTGAACACCATCACCATCGGCAACCGCGTCAACATCCAGGACAACGCTGTGATACACACCCTGTATGAGAAATCAGTCACCGAAATCGGCAACGACGTGTCCATCGGCCACAACGTGGTCGTACACGGTGCCAAAATCTGCGATATGGCGCTCATCGGCATGGGCAGCATCATTCTGGACCACGCCGAAATCGGCGAGGGCGCCATCATTGCTGCCGGTAGCGTTGTGCTGGGTGGCACCAAAGTCGGCCCCCACGAGCTGTGGGCAGGCAGTCCGGCGAAGTTCAAAAAGATGGTTGACCCCAAGCAGGCCAGCGAAATCAACGTGAAAATCGCCAAGAACTACCTAATGTACTCGACCTGGTACGAGTAACCCAGACTATCTGGAGTATCCAGATTCTCTAGAACAAATCAACCAGAATTCAAGATGAAGAAGTATTATCTATTGACCATCATGGCGCTTGTGCTGGCTTTCATGCCGGCACAGGCAGCCATCTATATGGTCGGTAACCATCCATTCGGTGACTGGAATCCCGGAAATGGCGTCGGGATGACCGATGAAGGGAACGGCATCTATACCCTTACCACCAGCATCAGCGGCACAGTGTGGTTTGTGTTTGCCGACGGCCAGGCCAGCGACTGGAACGTGTTTAATTCCACCTATCGCTATGGTCCAAATGGCAATGGTAGCCAAGAAGTATTCCTTGACAACGAATACACGACACAGAAGAGCAACAACAACCACTCTTACAAGTTCACCGGCAACGGCCAGGACTACACATTCACATTCAACCTCAACAGACTCACATTTTCCATCAAGGAGTATGTAGAGCCGGCAATGCCTGACCCGTTCTCGCTCAGTTTGGGCGATGTGAATGGCGATGGAGAAATCACCGTAGCCGACGTGACTTCGGTGATTAACATCATACTGGGCGGTCACGTCAACTATGACATATTCAAGCGTGCAGACGTAAACCGTGACAATGAGTTGTCAATTGCTGATATATCGTTAATTATCAACTACATATTGGGGAATAGTTTCCCCGTTCCTGTCAAGGAGGGTTATGATTATGTGTGGGACGATGCAGCCATACCCGAAATCCACATCACAGTGAGTCTGGACGAGTGGAACAGGTTGCTGGCACTGTATGATGCCAATGCCTACACGACCAAATATGTGATGGCCTCATTGGCATTTACCAAGGATGGCGAAACCACCGTCATCGACAATGTGGGATTGCGACTCAAGGGCAACACCTCGCGCCGTCGTCCCGAGGGTTGGTACGGACAAATGCACCAGCGTGACAATACCGACTGGCACCACGCCCACTTTGGCATCAATCTGCGCAAATATATCGATGATGATGCCCATACTATCCAAGGGGTGCGCAAATTGCATCTCAAGTGGTTCAAGGATGACCCGGCCTATGTGCGCGAGATGTTCTGCTATGAGTTGTTCCGCCGAGCAGGCGTGTGGACCGCTGTTCGCGACAACTACTGCCGCCTGTGGCTCCATGTCGAGGGCGACAGCAAGGAAGCCTACTATGGTGTGTATGAATTGCTCGAGCCTATCGACAAACGCTACGTCAAGGACAGGAAAGGACGCTTTGGCAGCGACAAGGGCTACCTGTGGAAATGCCGCAACTCGGCAGCAGGTCTCAACAACCCCAATGGCGACATCTGGTATGACGATGACACCGATGACCGCCACGCCTACACTCTCGAGACGCAGACTGATGAGTTCTATCATGCCAAAGACCAACTGGTGGACTTCATGGATAAGGTCTGCAACCTGAGTGACAACGAGTTCTACACCTGGATTCAACAGGCTACCGACATCGATTTGCTGCTTAAAACCTACGCCGTAAACGTTGCCGTGGGCATGTGGGACGACTATTGGAACAATGCCAACAACTATTATATCTATTTCAACGGCACCGAAACTACGGACTACAAGTTCTTCTTCATCCCCTACGACTACGACAACACTCTGGGCACCAGCCTGCGCTGTGGCGTGCAGAACGACGCAGGACGCCAAGATCCGCTTCATTGGGGCAACGACAACAATCCCCTCATTGCCAGAGTACTCAAATTCAACGATTTCAAGGCAATCTACGTCGCTCACCTGAAAGAACTTGTCGCCAACGGCAATGCCATGATGGACCGTGCCTCGTCACAGGCTCGCATCCGCGCTTGGCAAGCCCGCATTGCTCAGTATATCGACAACGATACAGGCGAGGACACCGTCATCGAGGACAAACCCGCCCCATGGGGTAACCACAGTGAATATAATCTGCTGAAAAACAACAGCGACAACTTCTTCACTGTCAAAGCCGCATCCATCAACAGTATCAAATAAACAAAGACAGCCCAATTGGTCTTATTTTCAACCAATTGGGCTATTTTTACTATCACCAGGTCAACGTCACGCCAATCCCAGGTCGAAATCCTTCAGGAACTGAGTGAATCTGGGATTATGTTGCTTGATTTCCTCCACCACCTCGCGAGGCGACAGAATCTTGGGCGTCTCGATGGGCGTCTCGCTCACTTTCACATCAAGCGTGAGCAAATCATTATGCAGTGCTTCACTCAGGAATCTTACCAACGCCTCCTTGTGCTCCTCAACATTTTTCTGCTCGGTGGGGCTTCCCACAGTCATCACATAATGACCTTCGGCTTCAGCGCGTTGCGGCAACGCATAGGACATAGTGGTTACCAAAGCCCGTTCCTGCGGGTGCTGCTGGATGTATTCTTGCCAAGCGGACTGCAACTGCTCCTCGGTGAAGGCTTGGCTGCGTGGTGCCTGAGCAGAGCCAGAACCGGCGGCAGCCTGAGTATCAGCCACTGCAACATTGGGCACATTCACCATAATGCGAGGCTTGTTGCCTAATGTATTAGGCATCGGGCGCCCCGTGCCAGTAGCCGTCGGCATGGCCGATTGGGCTGGATGAGGCGGCTGAGGCACGCCAGCTTGGGCTGGATGTGGAGCCTGGGGTATATCGGGCTGGGCTGGATGTGGAGCTTGGGGTTGCGGAGCAGCCGGTTGTTGCGACACAGGGCGCTGAGCCGGAGCTGGGCGCTGGGGCTGAACGGGTTGAGATGCGGGGGCTGCAGCAGGAGCCATCTTCTGCAATGGCGGTTGTGCCGCGGCCTGAGGCTGGGGCGCCTTAACGAGCTGGCACAACTTGATTAACGTGAGTTCCACCAGCAGCTGCTTGCTGCTGGCATTGCGGTAATTCAGGTCACAAGTATTGCACAGGTCGAGTGCACGATAGTAGAAAGCCGGAGTCAACTTGGCACTCTGAACGCCATACTGCTGAGCGACCTCATCATTCATCTCAAGTAATCGCCGGGTTTTGGGTGTGCTCGCCACCATCAAGTCACGCAGGTGCTGTGCCAATCCGTTGATAAAGAATTGTGAATCAAAGCCCTTGTCGCGTATTTCCTTGTAAATCAGCAACGCCTCATTGACATCACCCGTGAGGAACATCTCAACGAGCCTGAAATAGTAGTCATAATCCAGCACGTTGAGATTATCAAGGGCGCTCTGATAAGTGATGTGACCCTCGGTGGAAGCAGCCACCTGGTCGAAGATTGACAAGGCGTCGCGCATAGCGCCGTCAGCTTTCTGTGCGATGACATTGAGCGCTGCAGGCTCGGCCTCAATATTCTCCTGTTCACAGACATACTGGAGCTGCTGCACGATATCGGGCACTGTGATGCGTGCGAAATCATAAATCTGGCAACGCGACAGGATGGTCGGTATGACCTTCTGTTTCTCGGTAGTGGCAAGGATAAAGATGGCATACTCGGGCGGTTCCTCAAGGGTCTTGAGGAAGGCATTGAAGGCGGCCTGAGACAGCATGTGAACCTCATCGATGATGAAGACGCGGTAACGCCCCGTCTGTGGCGGGATACGCACCTGGTCGGTCAAATCTCGGATGTTGTCCACGCTATTGTTGGATGCTGCATCCAACTCGTTGATGTTGTAGGACCGCTGCTCGTTGAACGCCTTGCAGGACGGGCACTCGTTGCAAGCCTCGCCCTCAGGCGTGGGATGCTCACAGTTGATGGTCTTGGCAAAGATACGGGCACAGGTTGTCTTGCCTACACCCCTCGGTCCGCAGAAGAGGTAAGCATGTGCCAACCGTCCGCTTGCAATCGCGGTCTTCAACGTGTGGGTCAACGACTGCTGTCCCACGACACTGCGAAACGTCGAGGGCCTGTATTTACGCGCCGAAACGATATACTTCTCGCTCATGAGGATTGAAAAAATCTGTTTATCTAATCTGCAAAGATAATACTTTTCCTCGAACATCCTTTCACGTCACCTTATTTTTTCAATCAGCTCGTCAAAAAGCAAAATGGCATCCAAACAGCCATTTTTCCAACTGGTTGATTTCCACGGACTATAAGAAAAGCCATATCCACTTTTCCCACAAATCAGGGGGCGCGGAAACGTTAACGTAACGTTAAAAGCAATAACTCATAACCATCCCTAGCGCTGCAAAGGTAATCAACCGCCCGCACCCAGTCAATGGCAAAAAGCAAGAGGGACACAAGAAATACAAGAAATACTGTCACATCGGCCAACATTTTTTGGGGTTGGTGTTGCACAATATTGAGAATTGGTGTATTTTTGTGCCACGATTAACAAAACATAGACCTAGACATATACTTTTACTGAAATGAAGAATATCCTTATCATCGGCTCGACAGGACAAATCGGTTCGGAGCTGACAATGAAGTTGAGAGGCATCTACACTGGTAATGTCGTGGCTGGCTATATCCCCGGTGCTGAGCCCAAGGGCGAACTCGCAGAGAGCGGTCCCTCGGAAATCGTTGACATCACCAATGCACAACAGATTGGCGCTGTAGTGGACAAGTACAACATTGACACGATTTATAACCTGGCCGCCCTGCTGAGCGCCGTTGCCGAGAACAAGCCCCAGTTGGCATGGCACATCGGTATCGACGGTCTGATGAACGTGCTGGAAGTGTCTCGCGAGAAACATTGCGCCGTGTTCACCCCCAGCAGCATCGGCTCTTTCGGTCCCAACGCACCCAAGGACGGCACTCCCCAGGATACCATCCAGCAGCCGCGCACGATGTACGGTGTGACCAAGGTCACTGGTGAGTTGCTGAGCAACTACTATGCGCTGAAGTTCGGTGTTGACACCCGCTCGGTGCGCTTCCCCGGTCTGATCAGTTACGTTACTCCTCCGGGTGGCGGCACGACCGACTATGCAGTGGACATCTACTACAGTGCCGTACAAGGCAAGAAATTCACCTGTCCCATTGCTGCCGGCACGTTGATGGACATGATGTACATGCCCGACGCCCTGCGCGCAGCCATCGAGATTATGGAAGCCGACCCGTCGCGTCTGGTTCACCGCAACTCCTTCAACATTGCCTCGATGAGTTTTGACCCCGAGGTTATCTACCACAAGATCAAGGAGTACATTCCCGAATTTGAGATGGTATATGAAGTTGACCCGTTGCGTCAAAGCATTGCCGACAGCTGGCCCAACAAGCTGGATGACACCTGCGCCCGTGTTGAGTGGGATTGGAAGCCCGAGTATGACCTCGACGCCATGACCGTTGACATGATTGAGAAACTGCGCATCAAATTCGGTCTCAAAAAGTAACGGCAAAGGGCTTTAACGAGAGATGAGAAGGGGACTCTTGACACTGGGATGTTTCATTTGCCTGTTGCTCTGTTCGTGCTCAGGCAACAGTTACAAGTTGGCCAAGGACTACCAGACAAGAGACACCTTCGGTTACCTGGTGTTTGTCAGCGAGTCTGGCAAACAGTATGACAACTTGTGGGTCAACATTTCTGGCCTGAACAAGACTTTCCTCGCCTCGACCGCCGAAATTGTTAACGGTGAAGTCAAGGGTATGCGCTACGGTGCGCAACAGGGCACGCGCATGCTGATGATACGAGAAGAGAATGAGCGGTTGCTATTCCAAGATGTCATCCACATACGCGCTGGCGAGGACACCATTATCAAATTCAAGGACTAAGATTTAACGGGGCAAACGATTACCGCTTGCCCCGTTACAGTTTATTGGATAAACGATTGCCTTTCATTGAGGAAGGGCAAGCATTTGATTCTTCCATTGTTGAGACCTCTCAAGAATAACAACTTAATTTCCTATCATTCTAATCAATAACCAAATCATGTTTCGGCTTATGAAAAAAGAACTAATATTACTTGTTGCGCTCTTTATTGGGTTTGCGTCTCAGGCTGCGACTGCTGACGTTACCGGTATTCCGAAGTACACCTTTGACCGCGCCACCGGTGCGCTAACGCTCAACTGGGGCGAATTCAACAACTGGGACCGTTGGGGCAACGACGTGACCAATACAGCCGTCAAGAGCGTCATGGCTACAAGTGAGGTGAGTTTCACTGGCGACTGCTCGCAGTTGTTTTATAATTTCAATCAATGCGAGAGCATGGACCTGAGTCGCGTCAACACCAGCGAGATGACAAGTGCCAATAGAATGTTCCGCGACTGCTCAAGCCTAACCTCGCTTGACCTGTCGGGGTGGAACACTGCCAATGTCACCGATATGTACGAGATGTTCATCTACTGCGAGAGTCTGACTTCGCTCAATCTCTCGGGATGGAACACCGCCAATGTCCTCGACATGGGCTCGATGTTCAACTTCTGCTCAAGTCTGACCTCACTCGACCTCTCGAGTTTCAACACTGCCAGAGTCATCGACATGTACTACATGTTCAATGAATGTGTAAGCTTAACCTCACTCGACCTCTCGGGCTTCAATACCTCCAATGTCACCACCATGACGCAGATGTTCTACGATTGCCGAGGGCTGACCTCTCTCAATCTCTCGGGCTGGAACACAAGCAAGGTGATGACCATGGGAAGCATGTTCTCAGGCTGCTCGAGTCTCACCTCACTCGACGTCTCGGGCTTCAATACCGCCAGTGCTATCGACATGCATAACATGTTCTACAATTGCGTAAACTTAACCTCACTCAACCTTTCGGGATGGAACACCACCAGTCTCGAGAACACGCAATATATGTTCTCAGGCTGCACGCGCCTGACCACGCTTGACATCTCGGGATGGAACACCGCCCATGTTTGGTACATGAACGACATGTTTGCCAACTGCTCAAGTCTGACCACCATCTATGCAGGCACAGGATGGACCACTGCTTACGTCTATGGTGAATGGTCTGAACGCATGTTCACCAATTGTACTTCACTGGTGGGAGGAATGGGAACCGTCTTTGACAAGAACCATACGGACAAGTCTTACGCACGCATTGATGGCGGTCCAGCCAACCCGGGCTATTTCACCGAAAAGGGTGCCACCCTGCGCGGCGATGTGGACGGTGACGAGACCGTAAGCATCGATGATGTCACCACCCTGCTTGACTATCTACTCTCGGGCAATTCCTCCTCAATCAATCTTGAAGCCGCCGACTGTGACCTGGACGATGACATCAGCATCAATGATGTCACCGCCCTCCTCGACTACCTACTCAAACATAGTTGGTAGACAAGAAACAGTAAAAACGAGAGCCTGAGGCAGTTAAGTCTCAGGCTCTCATTTTTCTTCCAGGTTTCAGTCGCGTCACTTGCGCAGGATGTCGATCAGGTCGGCAACGCCTTGGGTAGCGGGTTTCTGGATGACGGTCACCCAGCTGGGGACGCTAGCGGGATTGGGGTCGATGTAATAGATGGGCACGCCACGTTTCACATACTGGATGAGGGCTGCAGCGGGATATACCACCAGCGAGGTGCCGATAACGACAAAAATGTCGGCGTCATGCGCCAGCTGGGCAGCAGCTTCCATATTGGGCACTGCCTCGCCGAAGAAGACGATGTGGGGGCGTACATGGTCACCATAGGGGTCGAGCGTATCAACACTCGTCACCAGTCCCTTGTCGGTCAATTGGTCACAGGGCAGGGTGTATTCACGCTCTTCGTGCCTGAGCGAGCGCACCTTCATCAATTCGCCATGCAAGTGCAACACGTTGCTGCTACCAGCACGCTCATGCAGGTCATCGACGTTTTGGGTGATAACGCGCACGTCAAAGTCCTTTTCCAGTTCTACCAAGCCCAGATGGGCTGCATTGGGCTGTGCGTTGACCAACTGCTCACGCCTCTCGTTATAGAACTTGTGGATTAGGGCCGGATTGCGCAGAAAACCCTCATGGCTAGCCACATCCATCACCGGATAATTCTCCCACAGGCCGTCAGCGTCGCGGAAAGTCTTGATGCCGCTCTCGGCGCTGATGCCTGCTCCAGACGAGATTACTAATTTCTTCTTGTTGCTCATAGTCACAGGTTGATTAAGTTCGTATCAGGATATTTTTATATAATGTGAAAGCAAAAATAGTAAAAATTTTCTAAAAACGTGTACCCAATTCACTTTTTACTGTATCTTTGCACCGTTTTTTA
>JAEEGI010019458.1_pt1 | contig 13682 bp, 13 predicted proteins | sample 8958751 | NCBI WGS metagenome assembly JAEEGI01 (sample SAMN16246545, study PRJNA631951) | gut metagenome | biome: gut microbiome; feature: rumen; material: KS-attached | host: Bos | place: Iran: Karaj | collected 2018-10
TAGATGTAGCTTTATCTATTTCATATGTAGATGTTGTAGATGAAGTTTGTTGTACATCTCCTCCAACATAAGTATATTTAGCATAGAAGAATTTAGGTAATGTAGTACATACAGTAGTACAATAACTATAATCTGCTCCTACGAATTTATATCTTGTTGTTGAAGTATCACGAGGTGGATTAGCATAAGCGCTTGTACTTACATATTTCCAATTTCCAGCACCTTGTGTTGTAGTTGTAGTAGTTTTAATATCTTCATACTTTGTATATTTAGTTACATCAGTAATTGTATATGTAATATTATCTACTATTAAATAATCAAATTTAGTACAAGTTTTCTTTTGATAAGTTGCGAATAATCTTAACTCATCTCTTTGTTTAGTGAATGTATCTTTATATGTACCAATTTTTTCTTTATTTTCATACATTTGTAATTTGTTTGTACAAGATGGATTATCATCTTTACAATTTATTTCTTGAGTATCACAGCTTGTTTTTTCCCAATCTGACCATTTAGACCATTCAGAGTAAACTGCTCCTGTTACTTTCTTATATTCCCAAATGTAAGTTTCTTGTTCATCTGGTCCAGTACATTGTTTAATGAACTCTTCCTTAGTTACTTCTTTACCATCAGCACCATAATATTTATTGTTTTCTTTATCATATTTACAAATATGATCTTCTGGTTCAGGATCATCAGTTGATGGTGTTGGAGTTGGATCTACTCCATAGCAATCTTTTAAGAAGTCTTCTCTTGATACTGGAGTTCCTTCAGTACCATAGTATGTATTAGTTTCTTTATCATATTTACATATTGGTGTCTCATCACCTAAACACTCTTTTAAGTATTGTTCTCTAGTTACTTCAGTACCATTTTCACCATAATATTTACCTGTTTTTTTATCATATTTACAAATAGGTAATTCTGGTTCAGTTGGTTCAGTACATTGTTTAATGAATTCTTCTTTAGTAACTACAGTACCATTTTCACCATAGTATGTATTTGATTTCTTATCATATCTACAAATATTATCAGTATTGTGACATTCATCTTGATCACAAGTTTCATTAATGATGATGATTACATCTCCACCATTATATGTATAGTTATTATTATTTGTAGTGTTGTTATTAATAGTTTCATTATAATTATTAATAACAGTTTGATAGTTATTTGTTATATTCTTATAGTATTTATTTACTACAGTTGTATTTGTAATATAACTTCTACTACTCTTATTGTATTTCTTAACTTTATATTTACTACCTTTTACTACAGTAGTAGTTGTATATGAACTTGGTGATATTTCTACGTAAGATGAAGCTCTTGAAGCTTTAGTAGCTCCAGTTTCAACTAAGTAATCACTATTCTTTTCACATACATAAGAATTACAATAATTGTAACATCCTAAATGTACAAGAATATAATCTTCTTTTTCACTATCTTTGATAAATACTTTTAATAAGTATTCTTCATCCATCTTAGTGATTTCTACATATGAAGCTTCACTATCAACTTGTTTATTATTCTTATCGATTAATGTAGTTAATAGTTTCTTTTCATACATGTCAGCTAATGTCATCTTATCTGTATCACCAATACTATCTGGTAATCTTTCTACAGTATAATATGAAACTGCTGCTTCTTTCATTCTTTCCAAATTGTCTTGGAAAATTTGTGAAGTTAGTGAACTATATGCTAGTGAGCATTCACTACCATTTCCACTCTTCTTTGTTTGATTACAGTTTTCTTGAACTATAGTTGGTGTGATGAATTTTGGTAATAACCAAACTAATAGAAACACGAAAACAATAACTAAAACTAGTTTAGTTAAAAAATCCTTAAATGGAAATTCTCTTTCTCCATTATACATATAACCTCTCCCCCAATCAGTAATATATGCGCCCTATAATAACTCGAAACATAAAAAAAGTCAAGGTTTATTTTGACTTTAATGTAACAATTGTTTGCCCCAAATTAAAGTTATCTAATTTGTAGGTTTCAACGTATTTATTTTTACTTAAAATTTCCTGTGTTGTCTTCAATAATTTTTTAGTTCCAACACCATGAATTATTATTACTTTTTCTTTTTTCATGCGATAATTATCTTCAATGAAATCTTTTATTAATACTTTGGCAATTTCAGATGATTCACCATGCAAATCTAATGAGTTTAAGTTCTTATAAAGATTTATCATAGTATTTCTACTTCTTCATCTATAGTTTCATCTGTAGAATCTTTTCCATATCCTAATACTTCATCTAGATTAGGCATACTGAATCTACTGCCTACTTTTAGTGTTGATAGCGCTCCAGTAATGTTCGCATATTTTAAAACATCTCTCATATCATAATCATGTATTAAGAAATAAGCAAAAGCTCCATGGAAAATATCTCCTGCTCCTGTTGAGTCAACCGGTTCTACTTCAATACTTGGTATTATTTCACCTTTACCATCTATCTCAGTATAACAACCAGCACCTTCCAAAGTAATGATTATTGTATTGTCATATGTTTCTTTCATCTTCTTATAGACTTTATCAATTGATTTTTTATTATCATAGTTAATTTTTAAATTAGTAAAGTCTTCAGCATAATCATGAGAACAAACTAAGTATTTTACTAATGGAGCTATCTTCATAGTTCCTTCTCTTAAATTACCTGCATCTAAAATTGATATAGCATTAGGATTTGCTTCTAAAAGTTTAACTGCTACATCTGGTTCACTTCCATCAAATATTAAGACATCAAATTCTTCGTCTATATCTAATGAATATTCCGGATGATTAGAATCTTTGGCAGTAAGAATTGTTCGTGATCCGTTTTCTGTATTGGCAATTATATAACTACAATCAGTTTGTACATCTACTCCGATATCAATATATTCAGTATTAATTTTCATTTTTTCAAATTCATCTCTAATACTCATACCTTGATAATCATTTCCTATTATTCCGGCAACAAAAACATTTTCTCTCCATTTTCCTAATAGATAACCTGCATTAGGAGCTGGTCCTCCTCCACATTCAATTTTTTTATCTAAATGATATTTCTCATTTTCTACAGGATATTCGTTTGTAAGTAATGTAGTATCATATGTTAAATGTCCTAAACACATTATTTTCATATGCTCACCTCTATAATAATTATATCAAAGTATCATTGAAAATAAAAAAGTATCTATCGATATGATAAATACTTTACGTTAATATATCCAACTATCAAATAATTTTGTAGCATCAATATATTCTTTAGTTGCGACTTGTCCGCTTGAAACAGGATAGTATATTGCGAAAACAATTATAACTGCGATTAAGTATAAAAGCATCAGCATATCTTTTTTACCCGTCTTATTTATTTGATAGAACAAGTTAACTATAGCTAACATAACAAATGGTATTATAATAAAATAATGATAGATAAACATTGGTCTATTAATGAAGACAAATGGTAATAACATTGAAGTAATAGATATCAGTAAGAATAAAGATTTTTTATTCTTCTTTTTAACTATGAAATATGGAAGTATAAAGAATGCTATTATACCTGGCCACCATATTAATATATTACCTAAAGCAACTATTGTTTGTTTATGAGTACTATCAACATCATTAGTATAATACCAAATTGGTTTATATGTCACTGGCCATGTATACCAATTAGATGAGAATGGATGATCTTGTTTAACATTACTATGATATTCATACATAGAATCTGTTTTCTTAACTAAACTTGTAACATTATTTTTTTCTAATCCATTAACATTTGGAGTTATGAAATAACTAGTTCCATATATTAATAAAGGAATTATTATAAAGAAGGCAAATCCTCTTATTAAGAATGGAATCCATTTTTCTTTAGTTTTAAATTTATATATAAAATAGATAATAGCTAATCCTAAGCCTGCAAATAATCCAGTCCATTTAGTTGCGATAGCACAACCAATAAAGATTCCTGATAGTAATAATTGCCACCATTTACGATCTTTCTTCATATATAAAAACATAAAGAAAAACGATGTTAATATAAATAATGCTAAGAATGAATCAACTGTTCCTAATCTAGTTTGAGTAAGGTGAAAGTTATCAAATACCATTAATAAAGCTGCCATTGTGGCATATTTTCTTCTTCTGAACATTGCATGTCCAAATAAATACATAACTACTACCATTAGTATTCCAGCAATATTACCCATTACTCTATAGTTAAATGGAGTAAATTCTTTAGTTATTAATACAGGTAATGCTTGAATTAATTTACCTAGTGGTGGATGTGACCATTCATAAATAGGAATTCCTTTTAAATAATCATAAGCAGTTCTTGCAAAATATACTTCATCAAAATAAGTAGAATTCATATATGAGATATTTTCTGGTATTGTAGATGCTTCATCAGTTAGATCATATATTATTTCTCCATTTGCTTTAATTTGAATTGGTATTTTATTACCACCATTATCATATAAGGCTATTTCTCCAAGGTTATAAGTAAATCCATCTCGAGGAGTTAATCTTATATATTTAGCAAAACTAGATACATTACCCTTTTTCCATTTAAAACATCCATCAGCATTTAATACAATATTATTTGAGTAATTCTTATCATCTGTAGATATTTCAAAATTATAGTTACCTGTATGTTCTCCAGTATAAAATTTTATTTGATTAACAAATGTTTTTTCTTTTAATACTATTTTTAAACCTGTAGGATTTACATCAAAGAAAGTTTGTGGTGCTACAGTATCTCCTAGATTATGAAAAGAAATAATTGAATAGATTATTACTATTATTGTTAATACAAAAAGATCTTTAATATTAAAATTTGTTTCTTCATTAAAAAAGTTCCTAATTTTTTTCATACAATCCCTCTTCTTGATACATTATACCACATATTAATAAAAAGAACATTAATATGTTCTTATTATTTAATCTTAAGAGTATTTAGATATTCTTTTTGTTTGTCCGAAACTCTAAATCTTTCTTTAGCTTTTTGAATAGTTTTGTTATGAATCCAAGTATCAAGTTTTTTATTTTCTATTATCTTTATAGTATTATCATACTGTTTAGCTAAGGCTGTTGCATAATACCAAGCAATCATCATTTTAATATAGTATTCGTCAGTTTTAATAGTTAATGGAAGACTCAAATATTCTTTTTTAAAATCTTCATCTAAGTAATGAGTCATCAACATTAATAATCCAAATCTAACTGTATAAGTATGATCTGATTTAATCCATATTTTAATCTGATTGATTAGTTTATCTCTATTCTTTTTAAAAGATTTAGGTTTAATAATATCACATACTGACCAATTATCTATATATGGTAAAAATCTATTTAATTCAGAGATTGTCTCATCATAGTCTTTTATATTTGATAGTAGATATCCGTGTAATACATTTTCTTCATTATAGTAATGTGGTAATTCATTTAAGAATTCTTCTATATCTTCTTTTGCTGATTTTACTAGTTGTTTTACTTCTGGATTTTTTACTCCTATAATTCTATCTTTATAAATATTAGGTACTAATTTTGAATTAAAGTCTTTATATTTAGAATCTCCTATTTTTAATAATTCTTCTGTTAACTTAGCCATGATTTATACTCTTCTTCTGTTTCATGTCCAGTGAATCTTTTACCACTTATAAAGTTTAAATTAGGAAAGTTTTCTTTTAAACTTTTATATGTTGAATCAATAGAAGATGATCCACTAGTTACAAAGACATATACTTCTTTGTTTGTCATATCATTTTCTTCTAAGAATTTATCAATTATTGTAGGTTCTTTATACCACCAAATTGGAAATCCTATACATACTTTATCATAATTTGATAAGTTAGATACTTTATGTACAATATCTGGTTTAACATTTTCATTCATTTCAATTGATGATCTACTTTTTTTATCCATCCAGTTTAAATCAGCTTCAGTGTATTTTTCTACTGGTTCTATTTCAAATAAATCTCCATCGTTTGCTTTACAAATACTTTCAGCTACTCCTTTTGTTACCCCACTAGCTGAAAAATAACATATTAATACTTTATTCATAAATCCTCCTTTTATACTTTTATTATTACATAAAAAGACTAGATTAACTAGTCTATATTATATCTAAATTTAAATTTTCTTTTTTAGTTAAGCAATCAAAAATATATTTTTCTCTTTCTAAATCATTTTCCTTAACATTAGTTCCTGGCATCATTTGGAAGTCTCTTGGCGTGAATGTAGTTATTTTTCTCTTGAAGAATACAACTTCTACTGTAGAATAATCAGTTCCATCAAAACCAATTCCTTCTGCAACTTCTTTAAAGCCTAGACTATGATATAGATTTTTAGCACGTAAATTATGCATTAAACAATCAAATCCGATTTCATCATAAGCTTCTTCATGCATTTGTTTAATAAAACTGGATAACATTCTTGTTCCCACTTTATTTCCTCGATAATTTACATCTACTGATACATTTACTAGATACATATATTTTTTTTCTACTACTTCTTTGATTATTTCTTTAACATAATTCTCGATAGTAAATTTATAATTATGATTTACTGATTCTAATTCAGAATAATCATAGTTTAAGTTTGTTGTTGGATCTATAGCGCATACTAAACCTACTATTTGACTTGTATTTAAATCTACTGCGACATAACAATTCTTATAGTAATATATAAAGCCTTCTTCTTTCATTTTTTCTCCAAGTACTCTCTTAGCTTCTTCTATATCATTGTTAAACCAAAATGGATAAATATAAGGGTCTGTGTTATAAACTAACTCAGCCATCTTTTCCATATTATCAGCTGAAATTGCTCTTCTAAATACTATATCTTCAAATTCTATTTTATAATCTTTATCTTCTTTCATATGTCCTCCATTAATTATTAATTAATAGTTTGTTCTTTATCTATTATTACGATATTAATTATATCATAAATTCTTTTATTTTAATCAATAAAAAAGTCAGATTTATCTGACTTTTAATATTTAGTTAATTATTCAAATAATAGTACTTGAATGTTTTCTATTTTTCCAATGAAGTATCTATCATATGAACCACCTACTTGTCTGGCTCCAAAAGTAACTGTGTTATTTGTATATTGATTTATTGTCCAGTTATTTTGATTATATAAATTGAAATTTCCAGAATCAGAGTTGTCTGTTATTACTCTACCTCTAACTTGACCACTTCTTCTAGTTATTATTACATGCATTGTTGTTCCATCAGTTGTAATGTTTTTAGTTGTTCTTGTGTTATTCCATCTACCTGAAACTTGTAATGGGTCTGTTGATCTTGTATTTAGTCTTACAACATTACCAGGATATAATGTATTATCTTCATCTTTAGCAGTCATTATAGTTGGTTGTTCTTGACCACTTGTCTTGTTAGCTGGATCTATATATGTAATATCAAATATTATATCATAATCCTTATCTAATGCATCTTGAGTTTGATAATAAATTCCTGTGTCTAAATGATTTGATCCTGTGAATGTTTTTTCATTTAAGTCTACATAAATACTATTAAATGTTGTAGTTGTATAAATTAAATCTATTTCTATATTTGCGTTTTTAGTTACAGTGTAAGTTGTTCCAGTAAACTCTACATTATCTATATAAATTTTTACATCGTCATAATCTTGTAAGTTCTTTAATAAATCTGTTTTTAATATTGTGTCATTTATATTATATGTCGTTGTTTTAGTGTTCTTTACTTGAGTTTTAACGTTTCCGTATATGGAATAGTAAGTGACTGATATTCTACGAGTTAATTCAGTTGTTAATGTAAAAGTGTTTGTTATAGAATCAGTAGCTTTTGTATATGCAATAATACCATTTGTAAATAAAAATGATGAAATAATTGCAAGTAAAATGAAAATAAATAATTTCATTTTTCTCATATTTCATCATCTCCTTTACTAATTCTTTTGTTCTTCTTTTTGATCACCTAGTACTATTCCAGATACTAGTAAAAATACGATTATTGTTCCTAATATAACTTTTCCTCTTGCTGTTTGTAATGCTCTTAATGCGAATCCTACTTTTGGTATCCAGAAAATATTTTTACCCACATAGTTTTCTTTTGTAGTTATTATTCCATCTTTTAGATTATTATTATCACCTTGTGTTTCTAAACCATCTTTTGTTTTATTAACTACTCTATGTGTTACTAATGTTTTATTTTCTAAACGATAAGCAATTATGTCATAGTTGATTATTTTTTCATATGGTGTATTTATATTTATAAAACTTAAACTTCCTGTTTGAATTCTTGGTTCCATTGAGCCTGATAGTACGACATACGGAACAATTCCGTATGCGTACAATATTAGAAGGGCTCCTCCAATGATAATAATAAATGTGGATAATGTATTGATTAGTGTTTTAACTATTTTCATATTCTTTATTAACTAAAGTTTGCAAAAATTTGTGCAGGTGTTCCTGTTACATTTTCAGATTGAATACCATAAGCGTCTACTTGAATATCTGCTCCATTTGTGAAACTAGATACTGCTGTTTCATCTAATGTTGATTTTAATGTTACGTTGTTGAATAATTTTCCTGTTGTTGCATTTGCTGCTACTGTTGTCATTGTTCCTGATGTTGAATAACTATATACTGTTGTTGCTGTAGCTCCACTACAAGTTCTTGCTGTTCCTACTGCTTCCCATCCTGTATTAACTGTGAAGTCAAATATTGGTGAATTGCTGTAGCATGGTTCTGTTATTTTTAAGAACATATATGCATCAGCTGATCCTGTGTTTTCGATTTGTGGATCTTTTGCTACTGTATCTCCTGGCATGATGTCTTCAGCATTTGCTGCTACCCATGATGGTTCTTGTAATTCGATTTCTACGTTTCCTAATGTGAACTCATTTGTTGCTGTATCTGTATCTGTAAAATATGCTATAACTCCCCCTACTACTAATACTAATGCTAATACTACTGCTGCTATAATTGATTTTTTATTTTTCATTTTTATCTCCTACCTTTTCTTTATATTTTTCTTTATTTATTAATACTATGATTACTAGTAATCCAATTGCTGATGTTATAAACATAATCATAGATATTAACGTTTTAAAATCTCCTGTATTAGGATTTATTATTGGATTTGTTCTCTTTGTTTCTTTTAATGAGAATATCCAAGTTATCTTTGTTAATAATTTGCTGTATTCATTATCTGAATCTTTTGGTAATAATACAGTAAACTTTAATTCATCTTTTTCATTTGATTTATAAGTTCCAAGTTTTACTTTTTTTACATTGTCTAGTGATGCACTTAGAACTTTTTTGTTTTTACTATTTGTAATTGTTAGTTTTAATTTTTTTATTAATTTCTTTTCTTGTTTTGTTAATTTTTTATGTTTAATTGTCAAATAGTAATTATTTTTTGTTTTACTTGTATTGTTTATCTTTACTATTTCGCGTTTACTATCACCTGGTAATAAGCTACCTAAATTATCAAAGAATTTGTCATCTAGTGTGATATGTTTATCTGCATTATTGTTAAATACTATTGTTGTGCTTCCTGTTTCACTCATATCATATGTTCTATCTATACTCTTCTTAATGTCGATGTCTTTCCAGTTCCCATCAAAATGTTTTGCTTGAATTGCATCTACTTTAATTCTAAGAATTACTTTTTTACCTTGAGCTGTATTAGGTACATTTACTGGTATTGATATTTTGTTGAATATATTGACTGATGTGTTTTTCTTTAGAACTGGATCATAGTAGTAATAATCATCACTTTTTGTCCAGTTTTTATAATCACCATCAATATAATTCTCTACGTTGTAATTTATATTGTTAATCTTGTATGAGATGTTTGCTCTTATGTAGCAATCTACACCGAGATTATTTACTTTAGGAATTAATGATATTTCTTCACCTGGCATTACAATTTTTCCATTTTCAGTAAATTCATTATTTAAATTATTGTATTCTTTTAGATCTATATCTACACCGGCGGTTGATATAGTAGTGTCTATTTCAGGTTCTATGTATAAAGCATAGATACCAGAAATACTCATTATAAAGAAGAAAATTAATCCTAATAGAAATAATCTCTTCTTAGTTACACAATATTAACCACCTCCATTTTACTATTATTATTTACAATTATAATATACTACATTTACGTAAATATATAAATTGTTTACAATCGATTTTTATATAGTTTACACGTTTTTTTACAATCTATTATTTCGTTGATATAAATTGATTTCTAAAATAAAAAAGACTGCATTTTACAGTCTTTTGTCGATTTTTAAACTAATTCTTTTTTATTATATTTTAAATACGTTCCAATTATAAATATAATTGTAATTGACACTGAAATAATAATCATACTTGGATTTATTTCTACCTTTGATATTACATTCCTTACATCAACTAAAGTATAAATACTAAAGTACTTTAGAAATTCTACTTTTGTAGATAATTCTGCTAAGGTATTTAAGATATAAAATATAAATACTAATCCTAAACTTATACCAACTGTCTTCTTTGTTTTATGAAGAAATGTTGAAATGAATAAATTTATTGAAAATAGTGGTAAACTGATTAATATTGGTGTCAGACTTACAAGTAGGAATTCTTTGTGATTGAACTCACAGCTTAGAGTTAATCCAATGTAGTTAAATACTAAGAATACTAATACTATTAATACACTATATATTAGTCCAACAATTATCTTGTTAGTGATAATAGTGTTTCGTTTGATTGGTAAGGATGTTAAATACTCTATTGTCTTATCATTTTCTTCTCTAAGTAGGATTGTTCCTCCTAGTATTGATGAATATAATCCAATAATTAGTAAGATAAACATAAATCCTTCTGATTTAAACCATCCATATGCTGTTGAGATTGAAGACATATCCATATTGAAAGCTTTTAATACTTCTGGTGGAAATACTTTCATCATCTCATCAATATTTTTTATATTATCATCTGTTATTATGTATGGATATATTAAATAGACTACTAAAAACATTATTAATAATACTGATAACCATATAATGAAACTTTTAAAATTTACTTTAAACTCTCTTTTTATCATATAATCACCTACTTGTAATAATTAATGAATAAGTCTTCTAAAGGTACTTCTTCAATTAATAAATGATCTATTTTATATTTATTTAATTTAGTTATTAATTCATTGGGATTTAGATTATTAAAGAATACTATTTCGTTTTCATCTTCTTTGTAAACTTTTAGTTTTAATTCTTTTTTGATTTTATCTATTTCATTTGAAATGATTTTTAAATAAGTATAATTATCTAATTTAATGTTTTCCATTGAATCTTCTTTTATGATTTTACCTTCTTTTATTAATCCTACTCTATCACAGATATTTGATACTTCCGATAAGATATGAGATGAATATAGGATTGTGGTTCCTTTTTCTTTCTCTTTTAGTAAAATATCATGAAAAACATTTTGCATTATAGGATCTAGACCACTAGTAGGTTCATCCAATATTAGTATTTCTGGCTCATGCATTAAAGCTAGAACTATTCCTACTTTCTTTAAGTTTCCTAATGATAAATCTTCAATAAGTTTATGTTCTTCTATTTGGAGAAGTTTAGACAATTCTTTTCTTCTCTTAGATAGATTTTTATCATAGAAAGATTCATGATAATCAAATAATTCTTTTACAGTCATATCTTCATAGAGATTCATTTCACTTGGAAGATAACCAATTATCATTTTAGTAGATATATCATCTGAAGCTAGTTCTTTTCCATTGATATATATATATCCTGATGTTTTATTAATTAATCCCATTATTGTCCTTAGAGTTGTTGATTTACCAGCTCCATTAGGTCCAATAAATCCATATATTTCTCCTTTATTAATCTTAAAAGATACATCTTCTATACCCCTAGAAGAACCATAATACTTTTTAAGATTCTTTAATTCAATAACAATATCACTCATATTATCACCACCATATTAATAACTTTTTAATTTTAATACTTTAACTTTGTCACTATCTTTTGGGTATAGTTTATTATATTCTTCAATTATTTGTTTGTCATTCATGCATCGATAAACTATACTCTCAGTAAAGCTTATTGCTTCTTCTAATGTTTTAAAGCTAAACTGGACATTATTAAAACTGTTATCTATTACTTTTAATTGACATAAGTCGTCTTCATTTGGAGTTATCTCTATATTAGCATAGATATTATTTACGTATATGTCTAATTTATTATTATAGACATACCAAGAGTTTAAATCTATTTTTTTCATAAGATTCTCCTTTTCCTTTAACCACAAAAAGACTATATTAATAGTCTTATTTTATTGTTTCTGATATTAACTTTGCTAAAGCAATATTTCCTTTTTCAGATAGATGAACTTTATCAGCTATAAAGTATTCATTATGTTTTTTAAGTTCATTATAAAAGTTTATTATTTTTACATTTTTATCATTAACAGTTATTGGTTTACTTATAGTTACAATAAATATTTCATGATCTTTACATAAATCAATTAATTGCTTATATTCTGAATCAGTTAGATTTGCTTCATTATCAAAGACAAAGACAATTCTATGTTCTAATTTCTTTTCTTTAATTTTGCTGCTTATTTCATTTGATATAGATTTGTATTGATAATCAGCTTTAGCATTGAATGATGCTTTCTTAAATTTACTTTGTAACTCTTCAAATGAATTTATTAGAGCATTGTTTCCATAGAATGTTATTTTTTCTTGTTCTTCTTTAGCTTTTTTCTCTAATAATTCTTTTCTTTTTACTCGATATTTTGCTAGATAATCATCATAGATTGTTTTATAGATAGTGTCTACATAGACTTTAATGCCTTTATCATTTGGATGTATTCCATCTACATAGAATAAGTCCTTTTGTCCTTTAGCAGCACCTTCCCAATCTACGATATGAATATTTTTTCTTTTTTGAGCATATTTTATAAATTTTGAATTGAATGTTGGATCGTCAGCGCCAATGGCATTTATCCAGTAAATTTCTCTATCTCCTAAGATATCCATTACTGTATTATTCCATGATTCAACAAAGTCACTGTTTGTGGCAAGAGCTAGGACAATCGTATTACTTAATTTTCCTTCTGCTTTTAACTTCCTTAATACATCTATTCCACCTAAGATAGAGCGTGATACTTTCCCATCAAAATAACCATTAGGAAACTTTTCATATAAACCACCTACAGCATCTAAAAATACTGAGTCACCTACTCCAACTACTCTTAATTCTCTTACTTGTTTAGATACTACTTTATCTTCTTCAGCATCTAAATCTTCAAGGAGTTTTTCCCATTTCTCTTCTTCTGATATTTCACTATTCATATATTCTTTATTCTTTTGTTCCATTATTTTTAGATTATCATTAAGTTTATTTTCTAATCTTTTCATCTCTTCAGTATTATCTTTTTCTAATATTACTACTACTGTTCCAGCTACAATAATTAAACTTAATAGTAGTGCTTTTAATGATTTAATTAGTTTTGATTTTACTTTGAAGTTTACTAAGTTATGAATTATTAATCCTAATATGATTGTAGCTGAGATAATTATTAATAGTTTAATTGAATTATCAAGTACTAGATTTTGAATATAAAATATTATTGGATATTGTACTAAGTATATCTCATAAGTTGCTTTAGAGAAGTTAGCTATAAAGTCCTTACTCTTT
>JAEEGI010019462.1_pt1 | contig 13680 bp, 11 predicted proteins | sample 8958751 | NCBI WGS metagenome assembly JAEEGI01 (sample SAMN16246545, study PRJNA631951) | gut metagenome | biome: gut microbiome; feature: rumen; material: KS-attached | host: Bos | place: Iran: Karaj | collected 2018-10
TGTTCGCGATCATCATGTGTTCGCCGAACAGCTGGGTGATGGTCTTGATGTTCGGGGTTTCGCCGCAACCTGCGCAGGCGCCGGAGAACTCAAACAGAGGCTGTGCGAACTGGCTGTTCTTCATGTTGGCCTTCTTGTCCACATACTCCGTGTAGCCCACCTTCTTGTTAAGATAGTCGAAGTTGGCCTGCTCGGCGGTATCGTCGATGTAAGGAACCATCGACAGAGCCTTTTCGGGCTTGGCAAGGCAAACATCCACGCAGTTGCCGCAACCGGTGCAGTCGTCAACAGACACTGCGAGGGCGTACTTGTATTCCTTGAGGTTGGCCTTGCCCTGAGCGAGCTTGACTCCTGTGGGAACCTTTGCGGCCTGCTCCTCGGTGAGGAGGAACGGGCGGATTGCAGCGTGAGGGCAAACGAATGCGCAGTTGTTACACTGGATACACTTCTCGGGATCCCATGTGGGAACGTTCACGGCTACGCCGCGCTTCTCATAGGCAGCGGTGCCTGCGGGCATGGTACCAGCGGCATAAGGCATAAAAGCGCTTACGGGGAGGGTGTCGCCGGCCTGGGAGTTCACGATATCGGCAATGTCCTTGACGAATGCCGGAGCCAGACGGTCCTTGTTGGGATTCTCGAACTTGGCGGAGATTTCTGCCCACTCGGCGGGAACCTTGATTTCGGTGTATTCACCGCCACGGTCCACGGCTGCGTAATTCATGTTCACCACGCTTTCGCCCTTCTTGCCGTAAGACTTCACGATAGCGTCCTTCATGTATTTCACTGCATCCTCGTAAGGGATGATGCCGGTGATCTTAAAGAATGCGCTCTGGAGGATGGTGTTGGTACGTCCGCCAAGGCCGATTTCAGCGGCGATCTTGGTAGCGTTAATAATGAACACACGCACGTGCTTGCGGCCGATGACAGCCTTCACGTTGTCCGGGATGTTCTTGATCGTCTCTTCCTCGTCCCAGAGGGAGTTCAGCAGGAGGGTACCGCCTTCCTTGATGCCCTTCAGCACATCGTACTTCTTAAGATATGAAGGAACGTGGCAGGCCACGAAGTCCGGAGTGTTCACCAGGTAAGGAGCCTTGATGGGCTGCTTGCCGAAACGCAGGTGCGAGCAGGTGTAACCGCCGGATTTCTTGGAATCGTAGTCGAAATATGCCTGGCTGTAGAGATCCGTATGTGTTCCGATGATCTTGATGGTGTTCTTGTTTGCACCCACGGTACCGTCGGAACCGAGGCCGTAGAATTTGCACTCAGTGGTGCCGGGCTTCACGATAGAAACTTCGCTCTTGATGGGAAGGCTCTTGAAGGTAACATCGTCCACTATGCCGATGGTGAAATCCGCCTTGGGCTCCTTGGCGTCGAGATTGTCGAATACTGCGACGATCTGTGCGGGAGTGGTGTCCTTCGAGGAGAGACCGTATCGGCCGCCGATGATGAGGACGTTGTCCTTGCCCTGGAACATTGTCTTGACATCCTGGAAGAGGGGCTCGCCAAGTGCTCCGGGTTCCTTCGTGCGGTCCAGAACCGCGATGCGGCGGACGCTCTTAGGAAGCACTGCGAAGAAATACTTCTCGCTGAAAGGCCTGTACAGATGTACGGAAACAAGACCGTACTTGCGGCCGCGGGATGCCAGATAGTCGATGGTTTCCTTGATTGTCTCGGTTACCGAACCCATTGCCACGATGATGTTCTCCGCGGTGGGATCGCCGTAGTACTCGAAGGGACGATAGCTGCGGCCGGTGAGCTCGGAAATCTCACCCATGTAGCGGGCAACGATGTCCGGAACTGCATCATAGTACTGGTTGCGGGTTTCCACCGCCTGGAAATACACGTCGCCGTTCTGGGCGGTACCGCGTGTCACAGGAGCGTCCGGGTTGAGGGCGCGCTCGCGGAAACGGGCCAGTGCCTTCTCCGAGACCATTTCCTTGAGTTTCTCCTCAGGAAGAGCCTCGATCTTCTGGATTTCGTGGGATGTACGGAAACCGTCGAAGAAGTGGAGGAAAGGAATGCTGCTCTTGATTGTGGACAGATGTGCAACCGCAGCGATGTCCTGGGCTTCCTGCACGGAACCGGAGGCGATCATCGCGAAACCGGTCTGGCGGCAGGCCATCACGTCCTGATGGTCACCGAATATCGAAAGGGCGTGGCTTGCGAGGGCACGTGCGCTCACATGGAACACTGTAGGGAGCATCTCGCCGGCGATCTTGTACATGTTGGGGATCATCAGCAGAAGGCCCTGCGAAGCGGTGAAGGTAGAGGTGAGGGCACCTCCCTGGAGTGAGCCGTGAACGGCGCCTGCGGCACCGGCCTCCGACTGCATCTCCGTCACTTTCACGGTTTCGCCCCAAAGGTTTTTCTTACCGTGGGCGGCCCACTCGTCAATGTTCTCCGCCATTGTGGAGGACGGCGTGATGGGATAGATGGCGGCATGCTCGCTGAACAGATACGCAATGTTCGAAGCGGCGTAGTTACCATCGCAAGTGATGAATTTCTTTTCTGCCATAATGATAGTTTAGTGTTGTTTGTATTAAAGAGTATTATTGAATTCCTTCTATTGTCATCTCGAGCGTAGTCGAGAGATCTCCAAGACTCCTCTTCACAAGCCCCTGCAGCACAGTTCCGGGGCCGAGCTCCACAAAGTGGGTTGCACCGCCCATCGACACCATATTGCGGACGCTCTGAGTCCAGCGCACGGGCGAAGTGAGCTGCTTCAGGAGATTGTCCTTGAGCTGCTCCGGATCCGTGGAAGGCAGCGCCGTCACGTTCTGGTATACCGGGCATTTGGGTGTGTGGAATGTTGTTTTGCCGATGGCCTCTGCCAGAGCCTCACGCGCAGGCTCCATGAGCGGCGAATGGAACGCCCCGCTAACGGGCAGCACCAGTGCGCGTTTTGCGCCGGCCGCCTTGAGTGCTTCACACGCACGCTGCACAGCCTCCAGCTCGCCGGAGATTACCACCTGGCCGTCGGAGTTGTAGTTGGCGGGGACAACCACGCCTTCCGTCTCCGCGCAAATCTTCTCGATCATGGAATCCTCCATGCCGATGATGGCAGCCATCGTTCCCGGCACGCTCTCGCAGCATTTCTGCATTGCCTCCGCGCGGGCGGCAACAAGCCTGAGCCCATCCTCGAACTCCAGGGCGCCGGCAGCAACCAGCGCCGACATCTCCCCCAGCGAATGCCCCGCCGTCATGTCCGGCGCATCAAGGCCGCTGCACAGGGCAAGGGCCACGCTATGAAGGAACACTGCCGGCTGGGTTACGCGGGTTGCCTTGAGGTCTTCCGCCGAGCCCTCGAACATTATGTCCTTGATGGGGAACCCGAGCACCTCCCCCGCCCGGTCCATAAGGGCCTTGGCGGAATCGCTGCTCTCATATAACTGCTTTCCCATTCCGGGGAACTGTGAACCCTGACCAGGGAAAATGTAGGCTTTAGGCATTAGTACGTTTTTAGCATACAAATATACTAAATTTCGGCTGAAAAGAGAATTTTTTCTTATATTTGCAATCCTTTTTCAGGACGCCCCTGTAGTTTAAAGGATAGAATAACGGATTCCGGTTCCGTTGGTCCCGGTTCGATTCCGAGCGGGGGTACCAGGGAAGCACTGCTACGGCGGTGCTTTCTTGTTTTTATGGGGAAGGGTTTGACTGTTCAATTGTTTCTGATTGAACGGAACAGGTACAGCACCGGGAATATTTCCAGTCGTCCGATGAGCATCTCAATCATTCCGGTTATCTTAAGAATAACAGGGAAGTCCGCGTAATTGGACATTGAACCCACATCGCCGAAACCCGGGCCGACATTGCCAATGCAGGCAATGGAAGCAGTGACGCCAGTTGTAAAATCTTGGCCGAAGGCAATATTGACAGCCGCGAAAACTACCATAAGGATGAGGTAGCAGAAAATGTAGCCGTAGGCGTCGCTTACCTGTTCTTCCGTACGTGCTCTGCCGTCCACCCGGACAGAGTAGATGCCGTTGGGGTCCACGGTCAGTTTCACTTTCCGGTAGATTCCCTTTGCAGCCAGGATTGCCCGGTCCACTTTGATGCCACCGGAGGTGGAGCCGGAACAACCGCAGATGAGTGAGCAAATAATCAGTACCGACATACTGAGCGGGGGCCAGAGCGTGGTATCCTGCGTAGCAAAGCCTGTCGTCGTCGATATGGATGCCACCTGGAAGGATGCGTCCCGGAGCGCCTGTTCAAAAGAGGTGTAATTTCCTCTGAACATCAGGTCGGTCGTGATGATGACGATGGCAATGCATACCAGGGTAAGGAAGACCTTTATGGTCTCGGACTTCCAGATGTAACGTGGCTTGCCTCTAAGTAAAGCCAGGAAGAGGATTCCGAAATGGACAGCAGCCGACAACATCGCGATGGTGAGGACTACCTCAGCAGCAGGATTGGCATAAAAGGCAATGCTGGTATTCCGGGTGCAGAATCCGCAGGTGCTGCAGGCGGACATTGCGTTCGTGGCGGCATCGAACCATCCCATTCCGGTGAGTCTGAGTGAAAAGACCGTAACGAGTGTCAGGGCGATATAGGTTATGAGCATCCGGTTGGCAAAACTTGCATTCTTCTCTCCTGCAAGAGACTCCTGCGCAACATTGGAAATCTCAGCTCCGGACAAAGTTGTTTTGTCAGACCTTCCGGTAAGCATAGAGAAGAGGGTTACGATGCCGATGCCCCCAACCCAGGCAGTGGAAATGCGCCACAGTTGAAGGCCGCGCGGGAGAGACTCGATATCATTCAAAATGGAAGCTCCGGTAGTCGTGAAACCGGATACGCTTTCGAATAATGCATTGATAGGCGTAAACTCCCTGCCGTAAAAGAGGAATGGCAGCATCCCGAAAAGACAAGAGAGCAGCCAGGCTCCCACTACGATGCAGTTTCCTTCTTTGAAGCCGAGTCTGTGCTGACCTTTACGGACAAAGATTAATGGGAAGAAACCGACCGTGGCGGTGAGGTAGGCCGAGAAAAGGAGCGGAGTGCGGCTTTCATCGCCAGTGCTGCAGCAGGCCACAATCCCGGACACGGCCATCAGCGCTGCTACCAGGAGCAACGAGACGCCGATATACCAGGTGATGACCCTCCAGTTCATAAATATTGATTTGACGGGGCAAAGATATTTCGCAAAATTCCATTTATCAATACAAAAATTTTTATCTTTGCATTGAAAATATCAATCAGAGGGAATAATATGACGCTTCAGCAACTGCGCTACATAATAGCCATTGACAAATATCGGCACTTTGGGAAAGCGGCCGATGCCTGTGGTCTTACTCAATCCACCTTGAGCCTGATGGTCAAAAAACTGGAAGAAGAACTGGACGTACGAATCTTTGACAGGGATGAGCATCCCGTATCTCCCACCGAAATTGGGCGGAAAGTCATAGACCGGGCCAAGGTGGTCCTTTATAACGTGGATCAGATAGCCGAAATGACCCGCTCGGAAAAGGAGATGCTCACCGGACCTCTGAAAATCGCCCTGATTTCAACGGTAGCGCCGGTACTCGTGCCCGGGCTTTTCAAGTACATCGGCGAGAATTATCCTACCATCACCCTTCAGACGGAAGAGATGCTCACCGATACCATCAAGGACAAGCTCAGGAAAGCCGAGGTGGATATGGGAATAATGTCGGGACCTGTAAGTGATATGGACCTGCTGGAGATTCCCCTTTACCACGAACGCTTTCTTGCCTATGTTTCATCAAAAAATCCCGCATATGCGCAGGAGAGTATCCGTATGGAAACCATTCTGGAGCAGCCAGTATGGATTATCCGCGACGGCCTGCGGCAACTGGATCCAGCGGAGCTCAAACCTGGTGAAATAACTTATGATCGCTTATTTGAAGGCGGACGTGTCGGTATCCTGATTCAAGTGGTTAATGACAATGGAGGCATTACCATCATCCCTGAAACCCATTCCAACTTCATATTGTACAGCCAACAGAACTGCCTTCGCCCCATTGTAGATCCAGTTCCGGGGCGGACCATATCCCTGGTCATCCGCTCCGACTACATTCACGAGGCAAAATTAAATGCAGTAGTAGATGCCGTTAGGCGAATCATACCGGGCACGTTACTGGAGAGTGTTATTAGAAAAGGAAGACTGTCTTTATAGAATCGGATTTATCGGCCTCTGCTAGGCACCAGAGGGCCGGCTTTTCTCATTGTACGTTTACCAGATATCCACTCAGAGTGACATCTGTGGCCATTTTACCGGATATCCGGCCAAGGACTGGAAGGATAACACAGTACTTCACCAAACTACAATAGCGAAAGACATACAAATCCAGGCCAATAAGACTTAAACCTTACTGGCCTTCAGACAAACGGTAACATTTTAATTCTGGATGGGACGAACAGCGTATTGCATAGTCCAAACGTCAACCATAAAATCTCGATTTCCATAACTGACGAACTTTAGGTCATACGCGTATTTTATATCACCAACACCCATATCACTCCTTTCGGTCGAGGACCAATAATTTCCGCCCGTGCTGCTCTGAGCGGCCAGAAATAAGAAACCGGCACTGCACTTGACAACACAACCAGGTTGGCCATGTACTGTCAGCCAAGTCCACGTGGCACCGTTGACCAATGTTTCTAACTGGTCTTTGCTCGGCAGCGTTACGCCCAAAGTATTGGCTTGATCAAATGTGTATTGCGTTCCGAGTTGCTCCGGCTTGGTGCAATTGTGGTTGCATGTGTACCATTTGCCATAGGAGCCGAATGCTTCCGAATCGCCGCTGCCGATGATACTGCCGAGTTCCACAGTAATGCCGCCGCCCACGCGAACCCACTTTCCTTTGTTGGGTATACCAGCGACCGCATATATGTTGCTTGCGGCAGGCAGTTTAATGGCATCGTGGCTGGAAATCGTCTTGCCAGTAACAAAATAATCGTGGCGCACAGTCTCGTCAAAATTGGTCTTAGAGAAATAATAACTGCCGGTATACGCATAGCTACTATTCAATTTCCCGGTGAAGATATAGCCCTTCGGATCGGTGCCATTATCATAGACATAACCCGGCATATCATTCATATACGTCCCGCTGGTTTCCCCGATGGTGCCGTCTGCAGAAATGTAATCCACACCCACTGGAATAACTGCATCCGTACCCAAAAGATAGGCCTCATCAACAGCATCAGCGTCCTCAACGAAGAACTGCACATAGTCGTCAGGAATCACCATATCGAAAGCTCCCGACACCTCGTTATCTACTACGGTATAAGGAAGCGTCGCAGTCAGATAGTAGGCGTAATACGTCTTGCTGAACACGAAATCCGTTCCGCTGGCATACACGGTTACATTGCTGCCAAAAGGAAGGAACACCGCTCGCATATTGCCCTTATCGCCATTCTTCAGCCCAAGTGCGCCAGGAGTGGGTGTTGCACCATTATACTCCATACTCAACCATTCAGAACCATTATACCTCATCTTCAGGTGCTTCGGCGCGGCCACATTGTCGAAGAAAACGAAAATGGCATCACCTGCTTCCCAGCCACTTTTCACAGCCTTGGTCATATCCGGATGATTCGCCGACAATTCAAATGAAATAGGCGTCGCTTCAACAACATCATTCTCGGGTTCATTAATAACCTCCTTTCCACAGGACACCAACACAGTCAGAGCAAACAGAATCAAATACTTCTTCATAGCATAGTCCTCCCTTACCACTCCTCTTCATTATTAAACCCATTGAACGTCGGAGCCCCATTCGTCTCCGTCGTAGTAGCGCACACTACGCTCTCCTGTGCTACATCGAACACCAAAGTCATCGGCGCCACATATTTATTTCTATTTTCTGAACCCATAGAATACCTCTCTTATTATCTTTTAACTTGCAAAGATACCTTTTTACGCAAAAGATATCAAGATAAATGAGTGTTTTTACTATCTTCGCACTATGGCAGACTATTACAGACACTTCAAAGGCGGCAAATATAAGCTCCTGGGTATTGCAAAGGATAGCGAGACTCAGGAAAAGATGGTCGTATATCAGGCTTTGTACGGTGAAGGAGAGATGTGGGTAAGGCCGGAGGAGATGTTTTTCGGCACCGTTGAAAGGGATGGTAAAGTGATGCCCAGGTTTACAAAGATATCCGAAGAAGAAGCGTATGAATAAGAGACAAAAATTTCAAGTGGCTCTGGGGATTCTGTTCGCCGTCCTCCTGGTTATCTGGGTGTTCCTCCCGGGTAATATTTACGCAAGGATTCTCGGGGTGATATCCAGTGCCTGTGGAATACTCAGTATGGTTCTTTCCTACAAAGCCGAAGAAAAGAACAAGAAGCCATAATACTGCACCGCAAAGTGCCAAAGGCGCAGCTCAATTACATAAAAAACTTTGTTTTTTCTCGTAATTGTTCTTAAATTTGTGTTATAATGAGTATTTTGTCCACAATATTAGCGCTGCTTTTGGCGATCAATCCGCAGAAAGACACTACGGAAGTGATCACCGATTTCCCTGTGCTGCACTTCAGGCTGGACAAGTATTCGTTCGACGACAACTATCTGGAAAATTTGTCGGCAATCGACTCAATTGCCTCAATCATAAACTATTACGGAGTAGACAATATCCGCTCCATCAAGATTACCGCATACGCTTCTCCGGAGGGTGTGAGGGAACACAACCTCCAGCTCAGCAAGCGCCGCGCCACCGCTCTCAGGAGGATTTGCCGCCGCGAACTGCCGGATGTGTTCGGCTTGATGTCGTTCCGCGCCGGAGGTGAATCCTGGACGCTTTTGAGGGAAAGAATCGTGGCGGATGAAAAAATTTCCGCCTATTCCAAGAAAAAAATTCTGCGTATTCTGGACAACCGGCACATTTCGGACGACACGCGCAAATGGCGTCTGGAAAACAAGCTCGGCCACGACGACGAAGTGGGCAATCTATACAAGTATCTGCTCCGCGAACACTACAAGTATCTGCGTTGCGGTATAACCGTGGCGGTCGTAGTGAAATCGTCCGCCGCTGGTCCGGCCGATTCCACCTCCTCTTCCTCATCCTCCCCCGGTTCTTCCCACATTCCTTCTGGCATGGAGCAACCGGGAGACACCACTGTCGACATTCAGGTCGTGGACACAACTTCGGCAATACAACCCGGAGACACCACCTCCGTAACACCGCCTGCCGATATTACCTCGAATATTCAGCCTGCCGATACCACCTCGCATATTCAGCCAGCCGACACCACCTCCGTGACCCCGCCTGCCGATACCACCGCCGGGATCCATATCGGCCCGTGCGTGGACGGTCCTCTTCAGCCCGTGACGGACTGGAAGCCGCGGAGGCCCATTATCGGCATCAGTACGAATCTTCCGTACGACATTACATATATCCCCCTCTATGGGCTCACCAGCGTGCCGTCATTGAGCGTGGAATACTATCCGGCGATGGGGAAATATTCTTTCGGGGCAGACCTTGATTATTCGCACTGGCTCCATCCGGACACACATCGCTACAACCAGATTCACAACCTCACCCTCTGGGGAAGGAGGTATTTCACAAGGGACGACGACCGCTTCAGGGGGGCATACCTCCTTGCAAACGTAAACGCCGTGCAGTACGGCCTTGGTTTCAATGCGAACAAGGGATACGAAGGCGAAGGCCTTGGCATCGGAGCCGGCGCCGGCTGGAAAGTGTACATCGGCCAGCGTTTCTACCTGGACATGGGCGGAACGCTGGGGCTGCTGTATTCCCGGTACGACCCTTATACCTGGGGCGGCGACGGCACGGGACGCTATTACTATGATTACACCGGAGACCCTGCTTCTTTCGTGACAAGACGCAAGAGGCTCGTGTGGTTCGGCCCCACCCGGGTTTTTATCTCGGTGGGATTCGATATTTACGGGAATAAGCGATGATGCGGAAAAGTGTCATATCGCTTGTGATAGTTACCGCCCTTCTTGCAGGCGGCTGCACCATCGAACCTCCCCTGTACCTGAGGACCCCAGTCAATACGGAACTTGTCCTTGCCACCAGGGTGGACATCCGGATAATGTGGCAGCCGGGCTGGGAGACAGTCTGGGGGTACAACTGGAACGAGGCAATATACGGCCAGCTCGGATACAGGCTTCCCGGCAGTATGAGGGTCCATATTTACGGCCACGACGCATCCGGCGCCCTCCAGTCTCATGTAACTCGCAATTTCGTGGGTGACAATACCATGCTCGATATCTACCCGGGCACGTATGATTTCCTCTTCCACAACAACGACTCCGAAGCCATCCGCTTCACCTCGGACGGGGAATACGGCGATGTCTGGGCCGATACCCGCGACATTTCCCGGGGCCTCCGGGAATCGTCGCCGGTTTATACCATGACCCAGAAATTGCGCGGGATGGACACGAAGGCCGATGAGATGGAAGAGGAACCCGTGTCGCTGCCGCCGGAAGACCTTTTCTCCGTGTATGTGCCAGACTATTTTGTCTCCGGGAACCTGGAAGATTATACATACGAGAATGGCCGGTATATCCTTAAGATTGAGCGCGAACTGTTACCGGCTACATATATTTACCTTTTCCAGGTTACCCTCCTGAACAACGACGGCCGGGTAGTTGGCAGCAGCGGAGGTGCGGCCGTTACCGGAATGGCCGGCGGGGCCAACCTTACTACCCGCGTGGCAGAAACGGAAACCGTATCTGTGCCGATGGATGTTTATTTCGACCGCAACACCGACATGATGGGCGCCAAGGTCTACAGCTTTGGAATTCCGGGCTGCAACGCCTACGACACCGAGAGCGTTGCGGCCGCACCGCAAGGCCAGCACTATTTTGTGCTTAACGTTTCTTATGTGAACGGCACCTACAAGAATATCCGCGTGGACGTTACCGACGAAGTGCGCGCCCTCCCGCTTGGCGGGGTAATACCCATAGAAATAGACGTAAACGACTTCCCGCCGGAAGGAGGATCGATCGGAGGAGGCGGATTCAACGCCCTTGTCGGAGACTGGGACGAGAAAACAGGAAGTACGACAATTTTGAATTAACATATTATAAACCAATTTATTAACCTTTTTAAATTTCATGCGTATGAAAAAAATTATGATTCTCGCAGCGGTTGCCATCGCAGCCGTAGCATGCAGCAGGACCTATGACATAGCTCCTGCTTCCGACCAGGCCATCGGCTTCAGCTCATGGACAGGTTATCTCACAAAGGCCATCAGCGATCCCCGTGTGGCCGGTACCAACACCTTTGGCGTAGGCGACAGCTTCGCCGTTTACGGTTACAAGGAGGCATCCTCTACCAAGACCACCGTTTTTGACGATGTCGCAGTTGAGATGACAGCCGCCGGTAATCCCGGCACTTGGACCTACAGCCCTCTCCGTTACTGGGACAGGAACGCCGACCAATATGTCTTCTTCGCTATCTCCCCTTCTGCAATCGGCACGGCTGCAACAGTGGCCCCCCAGACCGGTGAAATCACCAGCGCAAGCATCACCTTCGCGGGTAACAACAACGATATCCTCGTTGCCGACAAGGAGACTGTTGCTAACGCTGCTTTCGGCACCCAGGTGGTTCTGGACTTCAACCACATTGCATCCCTCGTGGACTTCAAAGTGGCCAAGGCTCCCAACCTGCACGATGCAACCGTTACCGTAACCGCTTTCACCCTTGCCAACATCAAGGCTACCGGTACCTTTGGCGTAAGCGATGCTTATAATGCAACAGTATATGGCGGTACCAACGGTCCTGTCGTTACCTGGAATTCCACGGCTACAGCATCTTATGTTCCCGCCAATGGCGTCACTTCCGTAACGCTTCCTCAGGTTATCGCAGAAGACGACGCATTCCCTGTTCCGGCAGAGCCTGCAGACGGCAAGTCCACAATGCTCATCAACAACCTGGTTGTAATGCCTCAGGTATTCACCGCTCCTGCGGATCCTGCAGTTACTACTGATGCAAACGCCCAGAAGCTTACCATCACCTACACAATCGAAGTTACAGGCGGCGGTACCAACGAGTACACTTCCACCCTTTGGCTCTCTGATTTCGATATCGTGAACGATACCGATCAGACCGACACCAAGGTTGCAAGCTGGGAAACCGGTAAGCACTACACCTTCTACATCACGCTCGATTCCACTCCTATCGTCTTCGGCGCCACCGTCAACGACTGGACAACCGGAACCGGCTATCACTATCTGCTGAACTAGTGTTAAAGATCAGCATCATACGCATTGCGGCGGCTATGGCGGGCGCCCTGCTCCTTGCAGGGTGCGCCGCCAGGCTAGACCCGGCGGAAACCGAAGCCCCCAAGGAGATAGGCTTCTCCGCCGGGTCCCCGCTGCTACGCGATGATGAACCCGGCACAAAGGGCGCTTACCCTGCCGGAACCAGTTTCGGCGTGTTTGCGTACAAAGGCACGTGGAGCAATAACCTCACTCCGGGGTTCATGTTCAACGTTGAAGTTGCCTACGACGGCACCTCGTACACTTATTCGCCCGTAAGGTTCTGGCCGGCAGTTACGGAAAAACTGAATTTCTGGGCCTACAGCCCGTATTCGGCTTCTCCAGTCCTTTACAAGGCCGGGTCAAACACGACGGAATTCACATCTGCAACCAAAGGCATTCCGGATATCCAGTATACCGCCGACGGCCATACGGACTTCATGGTATCATCGACCGTGAAAAACCAGACCAAAGACAGCAATTCCGGAGTGGTGGTTATGCCTTTCGACCATGCGTTGTCGCTTGTGGATGTAACCGTGAATAAGCAGGACCCGACATCGAAGTATACCGTAAAGCTAAAGTCAGTCCGTTTCGACGGAATCTACTCTACGGGAATACTGCGAAGTGCCGGATGGGCCGACTGGAGCGGTCCAAGGGGAAATCTTGTCATTTATGCCGATGATCCATCGGACCCCTCCGACGATATTACCCTTACCACATCGGCACAAGCGCTTGGGTCGGTTATTCCGCTCCCTCAGGAGCTGACCAACGCTGCCGCAAGGCTTCACGTAGAGTTCACCGTGTCCTATGCGGGCATCCTCCACGAGCGCACGACCGCCCGCGAGGTGCTTCTTTCCAATGTATTCGAGGCGGCATCGGCAAGGTGGGAAAAGGCAGGCCATTACAGCCTGGAACTCACCATCTCGCCCGACGATCCCATCGAATTCACGGTGAGCTGGAGCGACTGGGGCGACGTATTCAATTATCAGATCACGAGTTAGGATGACTCTGCGGAGTGAAATCATATCGGCATTGTTCCTTCTTACCGCGCTGCTCTGCGGCTGCGGGAAGGACGATTCCATGCGCGCCCCTGACAGGTGTGCACCGATATCTTTCTCCGCCGGCCTTACAACCCAGACCAAGGCTTACAAACCCGACGACCCCACCGTACTGCTTACGGTGGGCAACGAGGCCAGCATCTTCGGAACCCGTGTTAAAAACGACGTTTCGGAGCGCATATTCTCCAACCGTGCGCTCCACTGCGATGCGGTGCCGGATCCTCTGACTCCCGACAACCCGTACAGCAGCGTATGGAACTACTCTCCGCTGGAGTACTGGAAAGATGACGGCGACTATTTCTTCACCGCGGTTTTCCCTTATTCCGGCGAAGACGCCTGGATCGACGGCGATGCATTTTACCTGAATGTCCGTTACCAGACGGGCTCCAACCAGGATTTGATGGTAGCAAGGGCATATCGGGACGCGGCCGTAA